>Ga0136642_1000282_pt1 | contig 29344 bp, 23 predicted proteins | sample LowCatLa1302831Y_FD_115313 | JGI IMG/M metagenome (GOLD analysis project Ga0136642, IMG submission 115313) | Freshwater microbial communities from Lower Cathedral Lake, Yosemite National Park, California, USA - 13028-31Y | ecosystem: Environmental > Aquatic > Freshwater > Lake ... | reverse complement strand
TCACGACATAGACGTGTTGACCGTACGGAATCGGTAGCGTTAATCGTTCAGTCGCTCCCACTCCTCTATTCTCGCAGACATTGACTGAGCTGTGACCTTTAGGCTGAAACGAACGTATGACAAGCGATTACACCCGAGAAAACTGGCATTGGCGACAAGAACCTCTTAGCCCGCGTCCGGCTGTCATTTTCGACATCGATGGTGTGCTCGCTGATGCTGCTGGCCGACAACACTTTCTCGACTGGGGTGACTGGAAGAGTTTCTTTGACGCCTGCGGTGATGATCCAATAATTGAAGAGATTGAACGACTGCTGCATCTGCTTGATAAAGATCTTTCAATCATTCTTTTAACGGGGCGTCCACGTCGAGTGCAACCGCACACTGTTGCATGGCTGGAGCGCTATGGACTTCGCTGGGACCTACTCATCATGCGTGAATACGGTGACTATTCCGGAGTTGATCACTTCAAACGTGGGGCACTGCACGATCTTGTCGGTCAGGGCTACGACATTCGTCTAGCGCTAGATGATGATCCAAAGAATCACGCGATGTACGTGAGTGAGGGCGTGCCTTGCGTCTACATCCACTCCGGTTATTACTTATAACTAGTTTGCAATCCAACTAAGGACTTCTCTGCCAGCACGTCTACCTGAGCCAATGCTGGCGGGAATGCCAACGCCGTCGTATGCATTTCCACAAAGGGCGATTTTTGCATCATTGGCGCTCTGTTTTGCCATCGTAGAAACGGCGCCGTGGCCTACGTAGTACTGAGGAAGACCTTGCGGCCAGCGCTGTACTAATGACTCCAGCGGAGAAGTGAACTTCTTGAGAAGAAAACTAAGTTCACTAGATACTCGCTCCGTGAGTTCACTATCACTCAGTTGTGCCCATCGTTCGTCATCAATTCTCCCCACGTGCGCACGAAGCAAAACGTCATCTGGGCGCTGCAGTCGGCTCCACTTACGATCAAGGAACGTAATTGCGGTGACCATGAGCGAGTCGTCGCCACTCCATGGAGTACCGAGTGGGATAAGAACACCCGTGCCGTGTTCGGGAAGTTCTATGTTCGAAGTAGCCACACTGAACGTCACCATTGCAGCACCAGCGCTCTTGATCTGCGCAAGGGGGGCGAATGGCTCATTTAGTTTGTGCATCAACTCAAATACTGCGGGTGCAGGAGTAGCGAGAATGACAGCGTTAGCGGTCGTTGTCGTGCGCTCGGTATCAACTTCCCAGGCGTAGGGACTTGAAGGCGTTGAGCGAAGTGCAGTTACGGCTACACCCGTCCTGATGACAACCCCACGCTCCAGTAACTTCTGTTGTAGTTTTTCGGGCAGTGAGCCGACACCTTCTTGGAGTGAATTAAATACTGGGCCCTCACCAACAACAGCAAGTGAGCGCAGTGCTTTCATGATGGACCCGCCCTTTTTGGCGGCTTCGAATAATGCCGGGAACACTGTTTTCGCAGAAAGCTCATCAATGCGACCAGCTTGAATGCCACCGATCATTGGTTCAACAAATTGGTACGCAATTTCGTTTCCGAGTTTGGTTCTAATTATTTCACCGATTGACATGTCGTCATGAACTTTTAGTGGCTTGGCAAATAACTCGTCTCTGCGTGCGCGAAGTTTTGCACTAATTGACAGACCTTTTACAGATCGAACAGTCTTGGAAGAAGTGGGCATTCCAAGCACCAGACCAGTTGGTAGTTCGTGCAGTGCACCGCGTAACCAAATTGATGCGCCACTCGCGTCAATTGGAACTAACTCTGATGCAAGGCCGAGTTCTTTTGCGAGCTGCACTGCTTCAGGCCTGCGCGCTAAGAAGCCGTCAGCCCCAAGGTCAATTGTTCTGCCTGCGAACTGAGTGGCTGCGAGCGAGCCGCCGATTCGATCACTGGCTTCAATAATCTCTACACGAGGTGTTGACTCATTTGGGCCAGCCTCGCCACCAGTGAGCTCCCAAGCAGCACTTAATCCGCTGATTCCTCCGCCGACAATGACGATGGAATCACGCCGCACTTACGCGTCCGCGTGCTGAACAATGTTGGCGAGTATGTCAACGAATTCTTGGTCCGCATTTAGAGAGACTGTGCGCACGATGTTCAGGTCAACTTCCTTAGCAACACCTTGAGCCTCAATGTCAATATCAAAGAGCACTTCGAGGTGATCCGAGACGAATCCAATAGGACAAGAGACAATGTCGGTCACTCCGCTAGCACGCTTCGCACGCAGAACATCCAAGATGTCAGGTCCAATCCATGGGTCTGCGGTACGGCCAGCGGACTGCCAAGCGATGTCCCATTCAGTGACCCCAGCAATAACCGCAGCACGTTTTGCACTGTCTAGTAACTGGTCCGGATAATTATCTCCGTTGGCGAGAATCTTTTCTGGGAGTGAGTGGGCAGAGAAGAGGACCTCGGTGGTGGCGCGACGCTCGGTAGGAATTTTTGCGAGTGCTTCATTGACGCGTTTCGCGATGAGTTCCAAGAAACCTGGGAATTCGTACCATTCACCAATCTCGATGAATTCAATGCTTTCTCCCAGTGCTCCCTTCGCGCGAGTCATGTACTGCAGAGTGGACATTGTTGAAGAGTGTGGGGCAAGGACAATGCCAATGACTCTTTCAAAGCCATCGCGAACGAAGGTCTCAGCAATTTCTTCCAACAGAGGTGGTTCGTACTTCGAGCCAAAGCGAACATCATATTTTCCTGGGCTCAATTTTTCTAGAGCATCACGAATGCCCTCAACTTGAGCATCGGTTCGCTCATTAAGAGGTGACGTTCCACCAATTGCGCTGTAGCGACGAACAAGGTCGGATAGTAACTCTGGGGTCGGTGGGCGACCGTGGCGAATAAGCGTGTAGTACGGCTCAATATCTTGTGGTGTCGTTGGCGTGCCGTACGCCATTACTAGTACTCCTGTTTTCATCGCACTCCTGCTTTTCCTTCGTCGTGAACAACGTTCACCACGGCGCTCAAAACGTCGGGATCAGTTGATGGCAAAACGCCATGTCCAAGGTTAAAGATATGTCCGGCATCTGTGCCCACTCGGGCGAGAACCTCACGTGCCGCCTGCACTCCAAGCTCGACGCCCCCCAGACAGCGTGCGGGGTCAAGGTTTCCCTGAGAAGGCTTTCCAGTGCGCCTGCGGCCTTCATCAAGGTCAACGTGCCAGTCAATACCAACGACGTTGCTGCCTGCAGTTGCCATTTGACCGAGTAATTCGCCAGTGCCAACGCCGAACAGAATTGTTGGAACGTTGAGGTCAGCAATGCCCTCGAAGACTCGCTTGGTTGCTGGCAACGCGAAACGTTCGTACTCTGCACGTGTCAAAGAACCGGCCCATGAATCGAATAGTTGCAGCGCTCTTGCACCGTGTTCAACTTGGGCGCGAAGGAACGAAACAGTAATGCCAACGAGGCGGTCCATCAATTTGTCAAAGAGCGCCGGCTGGGCGTGCATCATTGACTTAATGATGGCGAACTCTCGTGTGGGGGCGCCTTCTACGAGGTAACTCGCCACAGTAAACGGCGCACCAGCGAAGCCAATGAGGGGAGTGTCGGTAGTTTTCAGTTCTTCAACAACAAGGTCCACCGTGTCGGTGACGTGCTTTATGTCCGAAGGAGTTAGATCACGAAGTCGCTCTAGGTCAGCTTCAGATGTAAATGGATTCGCAATCACTGGGCCACGACCAGGCACAACGTCGACGCCAAAATCAATTGCGTGATATGGCACAACAATGTCGGAAAAAAGAATTGCCCCGTCTACGCCGTAACGACGGACCGGTTGCATAGTTACTTCCGCAGCAATTTTGGGATCCGCAATTGCGTCCAGGATTGAACCTGTGCCACGCAATGCACGGTATTCAGGAAGCGAGCGCCCAGCTTGACGCATGAACCAAACGGGCACGTGCTCAACACTTTCGCCTCGACATGCCCTCAGTAGAACTGGATCGCTCACTTGTCTCCTTTTACCCTTTCCAATCTAGGCGCAAAGGGTAATTCTGCCCAACGTGCCACCCCCTAGAAGTTCCCCTAGGATTGATAAACCCAAAATTCAAGACTGTGAAAGAGGCCCAAGTGGCACACGAGCGTGAGATAGCTGAGGAGCAGGAGTTCTTAAACCTCGCCCTCGTCGCGCTTGAACACATGCGTGAAGAAGCGATGACCATGCGCGATAACGCAGCGGTGGCGAACATGCGCGGTGCCGGCGACCTGGTCGAACGCGACGTAGTAATGAGCACGGCTCTTACGAGACTCGATCAGCTGGCAATTGGCGACCAGCCACTCTTCTTTGGTCGTATTGACTACGACGTCAATGAAGAGGGAACTCGTGACGTGTATCACGTAGGTCGCCTCGCTGTTTCTGACGAACAACTCAACGCACTCGTAGTCGACTGGCGAGCTCCCGTAGCTGAAGCGTTCTACCGCGCAACCGGTGTTGAATCTCTCGGGCTCAGTCGCCGACGTCACGTGGCTATTCGTGGTCACGAAGTTGCTGGTGTCGAAGATGAATACTTTGCTGACGCAAACGGAGACCTCATGGTCCCCGAAGACGAGGCGCGAAGTGCAACCCCCGAAGGTCTCGTCGATGGTGGCATGGCACTTGGTGGCCCAGGGGCACTCCTCGCGGCACTTGGTCGCGCACGCACTGGTCGAATGGGCGACATCATTGCAACCATTCAGGGCGAGCAAGACCGCATTATTAGAAATCCACTCGCTGGAATTTTGTTAGTCCAAGGTGGACCAGGAACTGGAAAGACTGCGGTGGCGTTGCACCGAGCTGCATATCTTCTCTTTACATACCGCTCGACCCTTGAACGCCAGGGCGTCTTGGTGGTTGGACCAAACCCACTCTTTCTTAATTACATTGAAAATGTTTTACCTTCACTTGGAGAATCAGGTGTCACACTCGCCACAATTTCTGAGCTGGTTACCAACGTTGAAGTTGGTGCGCGCGAGAGCGAAGAGCTCGACCAGTTGAAGGGTGACATTCGAATGGTCAAAGTACTGGCGCGAGCACTACGTACTCGCCAGCACCCACTGCGTGATGACGTAGAGATTCCAGTCGGTCGCGCAATTTTGAATCTCAAGGCATCGTGGAGCAAGGACATTGTCGATCGAGCTCGCAGGCGTCCTGGAAACCACAACCAGCGCAGATCAGCGGTTGGACGTGAGTTGGCGCTGCGTATGGCCAATGAGTACCACTCGCGATTTGTGAAAAATAGTGACGAAGAAATTTCACAGGTGAATGAACTCGCTGACGCAATTCGCGCCACTCAGCAATTCAAGATTGCGCTGCAACGTATCTGGCCACGATTAACAGGTCAGGATCTGCTTCACGACCTCTTCGGTGCTCCGGCACTAATTCGTGCCGCGGCAAAAGACATTCTCAATGATGAAGAAATTGCTCTGTTGCACCGCCCACGCTCGGTAAACCTTGAGGACGTTCTTTGGACAAAAGCGGACGCGGCGCTTATCGACGAAGCACGAATTCTTCTCGGACCGAGAAAAAAGCCACGTCCAAAACCAAAGCCTGGTGACTCTGGAATTCTTGATGGCGTTGACCTCGATGCCTACGCCGGAAACGTTCGCCAAGCCGCACTCCGTGAAGCAGAGCGTCTCGCTCCAACACAGAGCCAAGAACTTGATGAAGCTGAATTCGTTACCTATGGCCACATTGTTGTTGACGAAGCCCAAGACCTTTCACCAATGGAGCTTCGTGTTCTAAAACGCCGTGACCTCACTGGTTCAATGACGATTGTCGGAGACATGGGCCAAGCAACTACTGCTGGTTCTTCGGCATCGTGGAATGCGGTGCTTGAAGTGTTAGAGCCGCGACGTGAACCTGCACGAGTTGATCTCACGGTTAGTTACCGAACCCCTGAAGAAGTTCTCAACTTTGCGCAGCCAACACTCAAAGCTGCGTCACCTGACCTCGAAGCGCCAAAACCTGTACGCCGAGCTGGCTCAGATCCAACAGTTGAAGTGGTTGCACCAAGCGAGTTCGCAACCACACTGAGCGCAGCGGTAAAGCGTGAATGCGAAAATGTGCATCCGGGTCGCGTTGCAGTAATTGTGACGAGCACTCGCGTAGAAGAAGTTGTTGCGATTCTGAACTCCGCTGGACTGGGAGCAATTGACCCTCGCGAATTGGAATCGAAGGGGTTAAGTGCCGACCTGGTGGTCCTCGCGGCTGAAGGGGCTAACGGTCTGGAATTTGACGCCACGGTCGTGGTGGAACCAGGCGAAATTGCCCGCCGTGGGTCTGGTGCCACAAACGCTATTACTTCTCGGGGACTTAGGACCCTCTACGTCGCCATGACCCGTCCAACTAGGCGCCTGGCCATTGTTGCCTCGGGCGAGCTACCTCCAACAATTACTTAAAAACCGACGGTTGTGGCACGAAATTGAATTTTTCTAGTAGAACTGAAGGCGTGAGTCAGGTTATTTTCCCCGAAAACCTGGCGAAGCCGGAGAAGATTGTTCACGATCGTCCCCCGATGCTTGCCATTGGAGTGATGATCTGGCTCGGAAGCGAGCTGATGTTCTTCTCAGGACTCTTCGCCGCGTTGTTTACCATCAAAGCACACCTCGTCACGTGGCCTCCCGTGGGCACGAAGCTCGACACATTGCAAGCTGGAATCTTCACAATCATCTTGGTTGCGTCATCATTCACAATGCAGTGGGCTGTGTGGCTGGTTGAACACCGTCGTCGAAGTGAAGCACGAACTTGGACGATCATCACGATTGTTATGGGTGCTGTGTTCGTGATGAACCAGTGCTATGAATGGATCAACCTCGAAACTCGTTGGTACACAAACTCCTACGGCTCTGTTTTCTACATCACTACAGGACTGCACGGTCTTCACGTAATGCTCGGACTCGTTGCGATGGGATTCCTTTTGTTCCGGATGCGCGGAACCGAAGGTGACCCGGGTGAGCTTTCAACATTCCAAGGTGTCAGTTATTACTGGCACTTCGTCGACGTCGTATGGGTAGGGCTGTATTCAGCTCTCTTCTTCCTAAAGTAGGTATGTGATGATTCGTTCCCTAATTAAGCGTTCAGTGCTTCTAAGTATCTTGGGTGTTGCGAGTGCCGGCCCTCTTGTCTTGTTTGCTCAAAGTGCAGATGCAGTGAAGCAGCCGTACCAAACAGAGCGAGCCAACTCAGGAACTCCAAACTCTGATGTTGTAAAAAAAGACGCAAATGGTGTTATTACTTCCTACGGTAACTCTTCAATCATGTACAACGCTCCATCGGCTTCACTAAACAATCTTGGTAGGGCGCTCTACATGCAGAACTGCGCTTCATGTCACGGTGCACAAGCAAATGGCGTGCCCGAAGGCGGCTCGGCTGGTGCGTACCCTGCACTCGTTGGCCTTGGACCAGCCACTATTAACTTTTGGATCTCATCGGGTCGAATGCCTGCAGCTAATCCTCGTGAAGTACAGGCTATGCGTGCGAAGCCGCGACTCAGCGATTCACAGTCAGTCGCAATCGCTGCGTGGGTAAATTCGCTCGCACCGAGTTACCCATATATCCCGACACCAAACCTTGCTACCGCAAGCGTTTCTAATGGCGCACAACTTTTTGCGCTCAACTGTGCGGCGTGTCACACCATTGAAGGTATGGGCGACGCACTGGCGAGCAACACCTACGCCCCATCACTCCACAACATTCCTGCCTATCAGGTTGCTGAAGCAATTCGCATTGGCCCGGGCAACATGCCGCGCTTTACGGGAAACCTTACTGACGCACAAGCCAATGACATTGTTAAGTTCGTAACAACGTATATTTCGCACCCACAAAATCCTGGTGGGCTCGGCCTCGGAGGCCTAGGTCCCGTAGCTGAAGGATTCATAGGACTCGCTCTCGGATCTGGCGTACTTGCCCTATTCGGGTTCTGGGTAGGAGAGCGAGAAGAATGAGCAGCGGGATCGAAAACCACACGCCAGTATCGCTGAGAGGGCTGTCATCTGACGACCCACATCTCCAGCCAGCGGCGCGTAATCCTGAACGTGTTGAAAAAGTAATTGTCGTGAACTTTGTGTTCGGAATTATCTTTGGCTTCCTCTTTATTGCTGCGTACATTCAAAACTGGCCGCCATTTATTCTTGGTGGTGCCATGGCTGGGTGCCTACTGCTACTTGGAATCGGACTGGTTTCGTGGGGTAAGTACCTCATGCCTCGGGGGCCTTTTGTAGAAGATCGACACGAATTTCGAAATTCTGATGAAGATCGCACCGCTTTCGCTGCCGCAATTGTGCAACGTGGTGGTGGACTGGTTAAGCGTCGCAAGCTCCTCACCGGCCTTTTTGCCGGTGGCATGGGAGTCTTTTCCTTGGGTGCAGTCTTTCCACTACTTCGTAGCCTCGGGCCGCTTCCAAAGGGAACTCTTTTTCACACTGACTGGCGCAAAGATTCGTATGCGGTTGACATCACCGGTCGTCGAGTACTTGTTGGCGACCTAGCGGTTGGAGCAATCGTTACAGTCTTTCCTGAAGGTCAGCAGGTCACCGAAAATGGACAAGCAGTTGACCAGACCGTTCTTATTCGAGTTTCAAATCAGGACTTCACAACAATGAAGGGTCGAGAAACCTGGGGCCCGCAGGGGATCTTGGCATACTCAAAACTCTGCACCCACCTCGGCTGCCCAGTTGGACTTTATGAACAACAACTGCAGTTGTTGGTGTGTCCATGTCACCAGTCGATGTTCGATGTCAACAACGGTGCTGTTCCACAATTCGGTCCAGCGCCACGTCCTCTTCCGCAGTTGCCGATTTACATTGATGCTTCTGGGAATATTCGAGCGCAGTCTGACTACCGTGAGCCCGTTGGGCCCGGATTTTGGGAGAGAGCATGACCAACGTATTAGAGACAAAGAGATCCAAGAAATTGGACAAGGGCCCATTTGGATCAGTAGGACACGCCCTTAACGAGCTTGACGACCGTCTGGGTACCGCCAAGGGCGGTCGCACCTTTCTTGACAAGATTTTCCCTGACCATTGGTCATTCATGCTGGGTGAAATCGCGCTGTATTCATTTGTCATTTTGCTCGTAACAGGAATTTTTCTCGCGCTCTATTACATCCCAAGTACAGCAATCGTCACCTACAAGGGAGAGTACCTGCCGCTGTACGGGCAAAAAGTGACCGAAGCGTTCGCCTCGACAGTTGACCTTTCATTCGCCGTCCGCGGTGGGCTATTGATGCGTCAGATGCACCACTGGGCTTGTGACATTTTTGTCGGAGCAATTGTGGTTCACATGGCTCGTGTGTTCTTTACGGGAGCTTTCCGAAAGCCACGTGAACTCAACTGGACCATTGGTACGACGTTACTGACACTCGCAATCGTTAACGGATTCCTCGGGTACTCACTCCCAGACGACTTAGTTTCTGGAACTGGTATTCGTATTGCTTACTCAATTATTCTTTCGGTTCCTCTTGTTGGAAGCTACATTGGCTTTTGGGTATTCGGAGGAAACTTCCCTGGAGCCATGATCATCCCTCGCTTCTTTGTTCTCCACGAATTCATTGTTCCACTTTTGATTCTTGGACTCGTGGGTGCTCACCTTGCACTTCTCGTTCGTCAAAAGCACACCCAATTTCCTGGCCCAGGAAAAACTGAAGAGAACGTTGTCGGAACACCTATGTTCCCCGTCTTTATTGCAAAGACCACAGGATTTCTACTTATTGTTGCTGGAGTTACAGCGATGCTTGGTGCTTTTGCTCAAATCAACCCAATCTGGCAATTCGGGCAGTACCACGCAGCAAACATCTCCTACGCAGTGCAACCTGACTGGTACATGGGATTCCTTGACGGCGCACTTCGAATTTGGCCGTCATGGTCATTCCACAGCTTTGGTCACACCATTGCCTTCAACGTTCTGGTGCCGACTCTTATCCTGCCGGGAATTGTGTTTGGAATCGCTTATGCGTGGCCAGCCGTGGAACGCAAACTCACCGGCGACAATGCAATTCACCACTTGCTCGACCGTCCTAGCGATCGAGCAGTTCGAACTTCCTCCGGAGTAACGCTTCTTTCGTACTTGATGATGTTGTTCATCGCGAGTTCAACCGACGTAATTGCAAACTTCTTCCACGTCTCTCTTGACGCTGTGCTGTGGGCAATGAGAATTCTTGTTGTGGTAGTTCCGATCATTGCGTTCCCGTTGACGTACAAGATTTGCAAGGAAATGCAGAACTTTAAGGGTGCTGGAAAGCGCAAGACTACGAACGTTGTCACCAGAACCTCAGAAGGCGAATACGTCTCCACTGCATCACCTCGATACGTTGACGACATCCCAACCCATCTTGCACCAATTCCAGTTCCGAAATTCATTGAGGAAGTGCAAGCGCCAGTAAGTCCTGCAATCAGCAGCGGCACACGGGTAGCTGATCGTTGTCATCCTTGCTCAACCACTTGTGCCTGCGTCACCGTTGAACCAAAAATTCCAGTTAATTTGCCCTAACTTTGAGGGATGATCTCTGGTAGGTCGACGTTGATTTATGCCGCGTAAGGTACTTAAATGAGTATTCCAAATGTCCCCGCAGAACTGGCAACCACCCTTGGTGCCCTACGAAAGTCAGGTTACGAAGCTAAGTCAGTTCGTGAAGAACTTCGCATCAATTTAGAAATGCGTCTCAGTGAAGGTCGCCCACTCACCTCCGCAGTTCTCGGTTACGAAGACACGGTTCTTCCTCAGCTCGAGACTGCATTGCTGGCTGGTCACGACATCATCTTGCTCGGTGAGCGAGGACAGGCAAAGACTCGAATGATTCGCTCACTCGTAGAGCTCCTCGATGAATGGCTGCCAATCGTAGAAGGGTCAGAAGTTCGAGATGATCCGTATGCACCAATCTCTGCGTACGCAATGGAGCTCGTAGCTGAGAAGGGTGACGACACACCTATTTCGTGGGTGCACCGCACTCGTCGCTTCGCAGAAAAACTTGCTTCGCCAGACACCTCAATGGCGGACCTCATTGGAGAAGTTGACCCCATCAAAGTTGCTGGCGGATTATTCCTTGATGACCCCCGCGCGCTTTCTTATGGACTCGTTCCAAAGTCGAACCGTGGCATCTTCGCAATGAATGAACTTCCAGACCTCTCAGAGCGCATTCAGGTGGGGCTCCTAAACGTTCTGGAGGAGCGTGACGTTCAAATCCGTGGCCACCTAGTTCGCCTCGACCTTGACGTGCTCGTGGTCGCAACAGCAAATCCTGAGGACTACACGAATCGTGGTCGACTTATTACCCCGCTGAAGGACCGTTTTGGTTCACAGATCCGCACTCATTACCCCTACGAAATCTCAACGGAGATTGAAATCATCAAGATGGAGGCGAAGTTGCCAACGTCGACGAAGCCAATCGTCGTGCCATGGTTTATTGACGACATTGTGGCTCGCGTGAGTCACGTGGCGCGCAAGAGTCACGTCATTAGCCAGCGTTCCGGTGTGTCGGTGCGTCTTTCAATCGCGAACTATGAAACGGTGATTGCTAATGCACTTCGTCGAACCCTTCGAACAAATGACGACACAGTGGTTCCTCGTGTAAGCGACTTAAGCGCCATGGTGCAGTCAACCCAGGGCAAGATTGAATTCGACACTATGGACGATGACGATTCAGACCAAGTTATTGCCGCACTCGTATCGCTCGCAGTTCGCCAGTGCTTCTCAGAGACTGTCTTGCTTGAAGAAGCACCGCTCATTGTTGAGTCCTTCAACGACGAAGTGATTGTTCACACTGGTGACGATCTTCCAGACCAGGACTATCTCAATGTGCTTGCAGCAATGCCGGCGCTAGCCGGCCCGGTTGCTCGCGTGGCTGGACCAGAGGCCAGCAGTGGAGAGATTGCCGCAGCCACCGAGTTCATCTTGGAAGGCCTCTATCTCACCAAGCGTCTAGCTAAGGATGCATCCGGAGCGCGTGCGCTCTACCGCTCAAGGAATCGTTAGTGGCTGTTCGTTACGGTTTTCGTCGCTTTGGTGATGACGATGACTTTGACGACCTCGATGCCGACGAATTACTGAAACTTCTTGCCGATGACTTCATGGAAAGCGGCGACCTAGAAGAAGCCATGGAGCGCCTACTGCGCAGTGGTTTTGAAACAAAGGATGGCGAACGAGTTGAAGGTCTTCGCGAGCTACTAGAACGCACGCGCCAAAAGCGCCGTGAACTAGAAGAGCAAGCAGATCCTGACGGCGAAATGCAGCGTTACCGTGACTGGCTCGAAGAGATTGAGTCAATCGAAGGCAATGAGCTCGATGAACTTCTTTCTGAAGCGGAAGCATCGGATGACGAGCGTCGCAAAGAGGTCACCCGAGACTTAGTTGAACAAAAGAAAATGCAGCAAGACCTCATGAGCGACAAGCTCTCTGAGCGACTCGGCAACTATCAAAATTACGACTTTGTTTCAAGTGAAGCTCGTGAGCAGTTTGAGCAACTGATGAATGAGCTCAAAGAAGATGTTCTCAACACCTACTTCGAGCAGAGCAAAGAAATGATGGGCAATCTCGACCCAGAACAACTTGCACGAACCAGAGAGATGATGGACGCACTCTCACAGATGATTGAACAAGACCGCGCCGGTGAGCCACTTGATCCGTCGTTCGACTCGTTCATGGAAACGTTTGGTGACTTCTTTCCTGGTGCTGAGACGCTCGAAGATGTTGTTCGCGCAATGGCTGAACGTGCCGCTGCTGCAGAAGCAATGTTTAACTCGCTCTCCGGTGAACAGCAGGCGGAACTGCGCGCCATGTTTGCCCAGATGATGGAGGACATGGATCTGAATTTCTCTATGAACCGCCTTGTTTCGAACTTGCGTCAAGCCACCCCCGACATTGATTGGAATCGTGCACACCGAATGCGCGGAGAGAACGGTTCTTCATTTGCAGACGCAGCGTCTGTTGCAGAGCAGCTGGGCGAACTACGTGGTTTAGAGGATTTCCTCAGTCAGTCAAACCCCGCACAGGGCCTGCCAGAAGTCGATGTGGAGTCAGTTCGTCGAAACCTTGGTGACGACGCTGCACGCCACGTTCAGCGTCTGCAAAAGGCTCTGAAGGGTCTTAAAGACAAGGGATTTATAGACCGTAGCGGTAAGAAAATGGAGCTCACCGCCAAAGGAGTTCGCCAGATTGGCCAGCAAGCCTTAAAGGATCTTTTCGCTCAGCTGAAGGATTCACCAACTCTTGGTGCGCACCGTGAGGCGACCGTCTCGCGAGGTGGCGACCGTGAAGAAACGTCCAAGCCCTGGGAGCCAGGGGAGCCACTCTCGCTCAATCTTCCAAAGACATTGCGCAATGCAATTTTTCGCCAAGGACCTGGCACCCCAGTGAAGTTGCACCAAGATGACTTTGAAGTTGAAGAGTTTGAATCAACCAAAAAAGCTGCCACGGTCTTTGCAATTGACCTTTCGCTTTCTATGGCCATGCGTGGCAACCTTGTTCCCGCCAAGAAGATGGTCCTCGCCCTTACGCAACTCATTCGCTCAAAGTACCCACGTGACTTTTGCGCAGTAGTTGGATTTGGCGAAATGGCGAGCGAGCTAAAAATTGAAGACATTCCCGCGCTCACCATTGACTACGCCTACGGAACAAACCTTCAGCATGCTTTGGCCCTAAGTCGTCACTTGATGCGAAACGAGAAGGGTGAGCGTCAAGTGGTTGTTGTTACAGATGGTGAGCCAACCGCACACTTGATGGAGAACGGAGAACCATTCTTCTCGTGGCCACCAGTTCACGAAACCTTGCAAAAGACCATGGCTGAGGTGCTTCGCTGCACGAAAGCTGGGATTGTTATAAACACCTTTGCGCTTGATATTGAACGCAGCCAATTCCCCTTTGTGGAGCAGATCTCTAAGGTCAATGGGGGCAGGACTTTCTATACCTCCGTTGATGAACTGGGCTCCTACGCCCTCGATGACTTCGTAAGGAACCGCCGAGCTGGTTAGTAGAAATAGCTCTTTATCAGGTATTTTATAATTCTGATTTGCATTCCTCTCAAAACCCCGCAACAATGACATCGTTGTAATTACAACAGTGGCGTACGTTACAAATTCGAGGAGCAATTCATGGAAATAGTAGACATCATGAGCGGTATGGAAGATCGTGGTTGGCAGTCTCGTGCGAACTGCATGGGCGTTGACCCAGACTTGTTCTTCCCAGAACGCGGTGCCTCTACCCGTGAAGCAAAAGAAGTTTGCCGTGGTTGTGTTGTGAAAGATGACTGCCTTGAATACGCACTCGACAATGGTGAGAAGTTCGGCATCTGGGGCGGAATGTCAGAGCGTGAAAGACGTCGCCTTCGTCGTGCTCGCGCAATTGAGCGTCGCGCTCAAGCTGGTTGATTAACTACAACGAGCCTCAATAGTTGTTTCGAAGCTAAATCCAAGTTGCTCTAAGCGACTGGGATCTTCGCTTGAAACTACTGAACTAGGACACAGACCAACTAATTCGCAGTGGTGAATGGTTTCTAATCCTTTTAGTTGCTTAGCCACTTGATCAAAAACTTCTGATGGTTTCATTACGCCTGGCGCTATGAGGTTGCAGCTCACTTGCACATGGTCTCCAACTAGAAATGCCAGGGTTCGTACTACTGGCGTTCGCACGCTGGTAGCGAGTAAGCGGGCTCTCTTGAGGGTGCAGTTACTAAGCCAGATGTTCCAAGCGAGTAGCACCGGTCTCTCACCGATTGCAACTGCTCCAAATAATGGATGGGGAGTATGTGGGCCGTAGTCAGGGGCAAGTTCTTCAAATGCAGTTTTTCTAATCTCGGGTAGTGAACGAGAAGCACCGTATAGAAAAACCGGAACTGCGTACGTTTCACTTAGCCACGCCGCTGTTTCGTCGCGCATAGCAATCGCTTGGTCAATTTCTGTTTCGTTAAGCGCAACAAATGGCACAACGTCAACTACTCCAAAGCGTGGATGCACGCCCTTGTGCTCATTCAGTGACAAGTGCTGGTAACACGCGGTGGTGAAATTCTTCACGTCCTGGAGAAGTGCGCTCTTCTCATTGATGAGCGTAAAAACTGAACGATTATGAAATGAATCACTATGAAGATCACGAAGTGAAGTTCCAGCACTCAAGGCGAGTTCGTTAAGGACCTCAACGTCGGAACCCTCAGAGATGTTTATGACGCACTCGAACACAATGTGTTCAGGTTACCTAGGCGCTCAAGCTGCGCTGCGCCCTTCCGAGCTTGCGTCGTTCACGTTCGCTTTTGCCACCCCAAATACCGTGATCTGCGTTCATTTCAATGGCGTATTCAAGACATTCCACGTTTACGAAACACTTTTCGCAAATACGCTGGCACGCAATTACACCCGTTCCTCCTCGAGGAAAGAAGAGTTCGCTTGGATAGTCGCGACATTTACCCAGGCGCATCCATTCAGTATCTAGTGAACGTTGCTTACGTGTCATACCTACAAATTACGGGCTAGAAAGTCAGCTAAGCCCATGTAGAGCGTTACATTCGTCACTTCATTCGGTTTATTTACGGCATATTCAATCTCTTTAGAGGAGCCCAGATTAAGTCAGTAGAATGGGTATCCAGCAGTTCACTTAAAAGGAGCATCGTGAGTCAGATTCCTGCCGCCGAGACAGTAGAAGTCGTAGACCCCGTTGGGCACGTCCAGGTGATCTACCTAGGACCAATTGCCCCTCACTGGGAGTGCCGCATGGTGTTTGGTGACGAAGATCAGATTCAAGCATTCGTTGACCGCATTGACGCACGACTTCGTTTTCTTCCTCCACACGACCCTCAGTTCCGTCGTAATCGTGAGCGCGTTAACCGCGACGCCGAGCGTGAGAACCTACTCGTTGAGTGGAACCTCGGGTACGAAGAAGAGGCTTAAGCCAGCGGCGAGTTTGTAACTCGCTCATACCACCCAAGTGGAGCGTCAAGTTCAGCTGCTGATGGAAGTCCATCTACACGAAGTAGCGCGTCAAATGCCTTGAGTGAAAACTCACGCTGAATAGTTGCAACAAACTCTGCAGCTTTTTCGTGATGCGGACCTTGCGTTGAAATCCCGAAGAGTGCGGCCGCCGCGTCTTCTCCACGAGCGTCACTTCGACGGTGTCGCTTGAACGCTTCGGTGAGTGGAGTATGAGGGCCCATAATTGCTTCAGTAATTTCGTCGCCTGCAGCGACGAAGAATGCACTAAGCACACTCATTGCAGCATTGATAGCTCTGTTCGCATCGGTCTCGGCGGGCATCTCAATTCCATCGAGCAGTGCCTCAGGATTTCCCATCATTGAAGCCATGTCCTCAGGGTTGATCATTGAGGTGAGCTTGCTCATGATGTCGCCTTGAGCCTGGGTTGATTCTTTTATCGTGTCGATTAGAAGTGCTCGCAGCGCGTCACCAACTCCGGGCTGAGAAAGAACTAACGATGCCACGAATTCTTGAGCAGTAGCGAAGCAGTAGACCTGATCACGGTCAAGACTCCAATCTTCAGCGAACTGCCTCAAGTTATTCACTACGAGTAAACGATCATTGTTTGTTCGTGGCAGGGGTAGTACGGCGAGTGACCATGCCCGTTCAGAGAAATGCCCGGCCACACTTCCGATCTGAAATCCTGCAAAAAGCGGACCAAGGGCTTGAGTCATTTGGGCCATCATTGGATTTGCAGCCGCTAGTTCGGAACTAATTGCTGGCGGGGTAGTCACATTCGCTTCGAGGTGTACCCGCCACTGTGCAAGCGCCGCTTGTGTCAGCGCAGTCCGGTTCACTGCCGTAATAACTGGATTACTGGGCACACCAAAAAGTGCATCGACGTGTCGACCAATGAGGGGACTGAGTTCTTCTAAACGTTGGCGTTCTGGCGGCTGTGGGTTTGGATCATCATCTTCTCCACGCGCAATGTTTAAGGCGAGCTGAGTCGCAGTATCGAACCATGCGTTTGGTCCCTGCTGGCCAAGCATCGAGAAGATGTCGCCGAACATTCCACCAAAGCCTTCAAGGGGATTATCACTCACGTCTCTAATTTAAGCCCAAGTGAGTGCAATGCGACCTAGCATTGTGACCTATGGCATCAGACGTCGCAATCGATATAGGAACGTCGTTTACCCGTCTGGCGACTGCTGAACGTGGGGTTTTATTTAATGAGCCAACGATCGTCGCAATTGATACCAATTCCGGCGATGTTGTCGAAGTCGGTTACGGAGCGAAAGATGCAGTCTCTCGAACCTCGCGTCACGTGGTGGCATTTCGCCCACTGGCCCAGGGGGCCACGATTGACTTTGACGTAACAGCACGTTTGATTTCAGGTCTTTTTCAACGAACTGGGCTTTCTAAATTCAGTCGAGCTCGTGTTGTTATGAGCGTGCCAACACTCGCCACGCCAATTGAACGTCGCGCGCTTCGTCAAGCAGCGATTCAAGCAGGAGCTCGTGAAGTGAGCATGGTCGAAGCACCAATCGCCGCCGCAATCGGACTTGGACTTCCGGTCCAAGATCCAGTTGGCTCTGCAGTTGTTGTACTTGGCGGCGGTGCGTCAGAAGCATCAATTATTTCTTTGGGTGGCATTGTGAGTTCGAGCTCACGTCGACTTGGTGGAGCTGACTTAGATCTCGCAATAGCCACAGCTCTTCGCCAGCACTACTCAGTTGTTGCTTCACCTGAAACAATTGAAGCGCTGAAGTGCAACTTAGGCTCTGCACTCGGCTACAGCAAAGGAATGAATCAGCGAATCCTTGCTCGAAACGTGGAGCAAGGAAAGCTCGAAGAATTAGACATTGACGCCTCAGTCATTAATGATGCAATTGTAGAAGTGCTCAGCGCAACTGTTCGCATGATTCAAGACTGCTTAGGAGACGCTCCACCAGACCTTTCTCAAGACGTGAGTTCAAATGGACTGATTTTGGTAGGAGGACACTCACTGCTCAGTGACTTTGCCGAGCTAATTGGCAATGCAACTGGCGTCGAAGTTGAGATTTCTACTCACGCTGACTTACGAGTCATTGAGGGACTTCAGTTGTGTCTTGAAGAAATGTCGTCGCTGCACTCACTCTTTCGAAGTGCCGACCGCTAATCGTTTTCTTCTCGGCCTAGTTGGCTCACGGCTGCACGAACCTGCCAGTCACGATCTTCACTAGCTTTTTCGAGCGCAGCATCAATGTCTGGTCCCTCAAAATTTGAAAGAGCAACGATTGCTCGGCGTCGAACCGGTGGCTTATCTTCGAGTGCGTTCAATATTGTTTCTCTGGCGCGATCATCACCAATTGCCCCAAGTGCCGCAACGGCTGATTCTCGACAGCGTGCATCATCGTGAGAACTTCCAATGTTGCAAAGTGCATCAATCGCTGGAACGTAGAGATGCTCACCAAGTGCAAATACTGCACCATCGACAACTAATGCATCCTCATCGCTCAAGAGTCCGAGCACTTGCTCCAGCAGTGTGGAGTTGATCTGCTCGTGGTGCGCAAAAAGATTGAGAGCTTCACGTCGCACATCGACGTCTTCGTCACTGAATGCGTGTGACCAGTCATCACTAGTGAGAACGTTCTGTCGCGCGCCAGCTCGTAACGCCAAAACCCTTTGGCGCGCATTGGAAGCACGTAATCCCTGGGTGATTGTTTGGAGGTAGTTAACTCCTTGAGCGAATCCAGCTCGAAGTAACGACTCTTCAAAGGAGTCCGGTAGCGTGGGTTCATTCCTTTGCACGAACCCATTCCACCATCTTCTAAGCGTCGTCGTCGCCTCTTAGCGCCAATGATCACAGTAATTGTGGTTATTTCCTCGATTGCCATAATGCAGCACATAAATACATCGCAATATGCAATTACTCCTGGAGAGGCAACTCCAATAGCACCGCTCTTGAAAATTGAAGGGATCGCGACCGAGAAGCATCTGGACAAAATCGAACTCGTTGACGTCTATCTTCAACAGCTCTCTGTCTGGCAGTGGATTGGTGCGCAGTTCCAATCGCACGTTGCATTTATTCCCGCAACCGCGCTCGTTACACCCGGTCAGCCAACGAGTGAACTCGCTCCTCAGGGCTACTTGGAAATGCATGACTCCAAACAGTCAGCGTCGGTCGCCGCGTTCAGAGCGCTTGGATACAAAGTTCCTGGCACACCAACAGGTGCACTCATAACTGGAATTAACTATCCATCACCTGCGTGGAACGCACAGTTAAACATCGCCGATCGTGTTGTTGAAGTGAACTCAACCAAGGTGACTTCATCATGTGAACTGATACGTGCGATGCATAACTATGCGCCAGGACAAAATGTTGTTCTTACAATTGAGAAATCTCATTTTTCAAAAACTGGTGAAATCACGTGGACTGGCGCTAAGCCGGTCACCATGAAATTAAAAAAATCTCCGAGCTATGTTGGTCCATCTGGGTGTCAAGGTGTTGATGGGGCGAATAGGGGTTGGCTCGGAATCTCTGTTGAAGATGCATTAAGTTATCCACTCCCAGCGAAGGTAACTATCAACACCAAATACATCGGAGGTCCGTCAGCTGGTCTTTCAATGACCCTCACGCTGATTGACGCGTTGAGTAGTGGATCTCTCACTAACCACCAAGTGGTCGCGGTGACGGGGACCATCAACGCAAATGGTGACGTTGGCGACGTAGGTGGGGTTGCGCAAAAGACAGTTGCGGTCTACAACTCGGGCGCTCGAGTTTTCATAGTTCCAATGAGTGAAGTTGCTACAGCCAGAAAAGTTCATGAGCCGGGACTACGCATCATTGGAGTCTCAACCCTCAATCAGGCGCTTAGTGCGTTGCGAAAATTGGGCGGAGCAGCGCCAATTCCCCTGACTCGAGCCAAGTAAGCCCAACTTTCACCATAAAAAGCCGTAGCATTGTAGGGATATGGACGAACGTCGAAAGCTCTCAACAACGCGTCAATCATCGACGGAAATTGTCAGGGTTAATTTCTCAACTCTGAGAAAAGGCGGGGTTGACCCAAATGAGGTGCGACTACACCTCGAAGCGGTTGCTCGTGAGATGTCACTGCTTGAAAACAGAATTCAAGAGATCCAAGGTCAACTCTCTGAAGCGCAGCGTCGTGCTGCGAATCCAACGTTCGACGAGTCAACGCTTGCAAGCGCACTGGGAACACAGAGCGCTGCGATTCTTCGTGCCGCTCATGAAGAGGCTGCGCGAGTTACGAGCGAATCCCAAGAGAGAAGTGCACAAATTTTCTCCGAAAGCCAGCAACGAAGTGCACAGCACCTCATTGAATCTCAAGAGCGTGCTTTGGCACTAGTCGCTGAAGCTGAAGCTACTGCTACGCAACTCGAAGTTGATGCAAGAGCTGCTGCAGAGCGGCTTATAGATTCGGGCAAACTCAACAGTGATGCGCTCGTTGAGCGTGCACGTGAACAAGGCAAAGCAATCCTCGAGCAGTCAAATGAAGCTCGCAAAACTGTGCTTAATGATCTTGCTGTTAAGCGCAAGGCACTGCACATGCAAATTGATCAACTTCGCGCAGCTCGTGACACACTCATCTCGTTTGTTAGTGCTGTTGGCGGACAAATTGAAGGCGTACTTTCAAACCTCAATACATCTGATGAAGCTGCGAGGTCTGCAGCTCTCGAAGCGCTACGTCTTCGTGCTCCATCGCCTGACCCTACCGAGGAAGAACTACTTTCGGGAACACCACTTCGATTAGTCCCTGACGCCGAAATGGCTCCAGCCCCAGACACCTCAATCGCCCCAAAACAGAGGGCTCGCAAAGCCACTAAGTCACCAGTGAATAACGATGGCTCGCTGCTAGAAGATGATCCGTCTGGAACTGACGTTGTAAATGAAATTTTCGCTCGCCTGCGTAAGGCGACACTCGAAGAGCGTGGGGCTACAGCTGCAGCTCCTGCACCAAAGAAGACAACCGCGACCAAGCCAGCAACTGCGGCTGGAGAACTATTTCAACGCCGCGATGAAGCACTGAATGACTCACTTGACGCTTTGACTCGGAAAGTTAAAAGATCACTGCAAGACGATCAGAACATCATGCTTGATCGTCTCCGCGGAGTACAGGGCATGATCACGACTGAACTCGAAGATGAACACGAACAACGCGCAAGGTATGCGGACGCATCATTTGAAGCACTCGCTGAAGCGGCTCAAGCTGGCATGGCGTTCGCAAAATCTGAATCAGGTACTGCAGGTGGCTCTGTCGATAAAAACGCGATCAAAGAATTTGCAGCTGACCTAGCAGTGACCATTGTTCTTGCGCTTCGAAAAAGAATTACTGGCGACACTGTTGGCGATGGAGCAGAGCGTGCAAATGCTGCGTACAAAGAATGGCGCGGTGCACGTGTTGAGCGCCTCTGTACGGACGCTGCTCGACGTGCATTCCATTTGGGCGTTGTCAGCGCTGCGCAAAGTGGCCAAGTGCGTTTCTACGTCTCGCCAAATGATGCACCATGTGATGCTTGTGCCAATGATTCACGAGCCGGTGAAATCCAGGCTGGTAAGGCATTTCCATCAGGCGCTAAGCACCCACCGCTTCACGCTGGCTGCGCCTGTGCCGTACTCCCTGTCTAGGTTTCGACCTAGGCTGTTTGTGTGCGTAGCCCAACAGATGTTCCATCAGGTCCCCGTCGAATTTCTCTAGTCTCTCGCCGATTTTGGACGGGACTAGGGGTTGCAATCCTCTTAATCGGATTCACGTCACTTCGAAGCCTCTCGGTGTTTTGGACCGATCAAATGTGGTTCTCACAAGGTGGCTTTGGCTCAGTATTCAACAAGCTGCTCTTCATTAAAGCAGGACTCCTCCTTTCGTTCGGCGCGGTCTTTTTCGCTCTTATGTGGGGCAACTTACTGCTCACAAACAAATTCGGAGCTCGAGTCTTATCCTTCGAACCTGAAGATGAAATAATTCGTAGATTTCAAAATGTCGTGCGACCGTATGCACGACGTATTTACGCAGCTATTGCATTTTTTATGGCACTTGTGGCCGGATTCAACGCCACTACTCAGTGGAATTCATACCTACTCTTTGTAAACACAAAGTCATTCGGAAAGACTGATCCACTGTTTCACAAGGACATCAGCTTTTATGTAATGACGCTTCCATTTTTGCGATTCATCGTCACCTGGCTGATCGTTGCTCTTGTTGTGATTCTTCTCGTAACAACTGTTTTCCATTATCTAAACGGCGGCATACGGACGACGAGCGTGACCCCACGTGTCTCTCCTCAGGTAAAGGCTCACCTCTCAGTTATTGGTGCCGGCATTGCACTGCTTAAAGCTGCAGGCTATCTAATTGCAAGATATGAGCTTGTGAATTCAACCAATGGTTTTGTTCAAGGTGCTGGATACACCGACGTTCATTCGCGCATGCCGTCACTGACGATTCTGTTTATTCTGTCGCTGACGAGTGCCGCGATTCTTCTAGTAAATGTTCGCTCGCGTGGATGGTCCTTACCTGCAGTCGCTGTTGGATTTTGGGTCTTTGTTTCCCTGGTGGTTGGTGTTCTGTATCCAACAATCCTTCAGGCCTTGAAGGTAAGTCCAGCTCAGCAAACTCTTGAAGCACCGTACATTGCACGAAACATCGCTGCGACGAGAACAGCGTTTAATCTCGACAACATCCAGTTCCACAACTTTGCTGGATCATCAACAGTGTCTGCATCTGAAATAAAGAACGCTTCAGCAACGCTTAGTAACATTCGACTCTGGGACCCTGCTCCTGAAATTGCGCTGACGACAGTGTCACGTCTGCAATCAATTCGTTCGTATTACAACTTCACAACATTGTCTGTGGATCGTTACACGATTAATGGAAAGTTGACGCCAGTACTTATTGGTGCTCGCCAGCTCAACCAATCCTCTCTTCCTTCACCGAGCTGGGTGAATACTCACTTGCAGTACACCCACGGAGTGGGCGCTGCGGTAATTGCTGCCAACGCGCAGAACTCTGATACCGGTAATCCAATTTTTAACGTCACGAACGTGCCTCCTGTTTCGTCCAACGGAATGCCAAAGTTGACTAACGCCGGAATCTATTTCGGTCTAAATGATCCAGGTTGGGTTGTAACTAATACCAAGCAAGCTGAACTTGACTATCAGGTCACTGCAGGAGCGAACGCTGGCCAGCCAGTCGAAACGCACTACGGCGCAAAAGGTGGGGTCGCGGTTGGAAGTATTTTCAGTCGTGCTGCGCTCGCCCTACGACTAGGTGACTTCAACTTCCTTATTTCGAATCAAATCACTCCTAAGAGTCGCATTCTCTTCAATAGAGACGCAATGCTGATGGCAAAAAAAGCTGCGCCTTTCGTAACATTTGATTCACAGCCATACGCAGTTATTTCAGACGGTTCAGTGAAGTATGTGATCGATGGGTACACAACAACTGACCAATACCCTTACAGTCAAAACGCAAATAATTTGAACATAAATGAGGGCGGTCTTCCCGGAAGTTTTAACTATGTACGCAACTCTGTGAAAGTTGTAATCGATTCGTACTCCGGAAGAATGATGTTCTACGCAATGGACGCTAAAGATCCGATCTTGAAGTCGTACATTTCTGCATTCCCTGGCATGTTTAAGCCGCTTAGCCAGATGCCGTCAACGCTCATTGATCACCTTCGCTACCCTTCGAACATTTTTAGTGTGCAAGCAGCAACGATTGGCCACTACCACATCACAAATTCGAGTTCTTTTTACTCGGCATCGGACAAGTGGACAATCTCACCTACAACTGGTGCTGGTTCACCTGGTCAAACACTCGCTCAATCAGTTCGAACTGATGCGCAGGGAAACATTGTTTCCACTTCACTTTCGCCAATGAGTCCGATCTATCAAGTTGGCTCATTGCCATTGGCAAATAAGCAGCAATTGCTTCAAACCCTGGCGTTTGTTCCATCGGGTAATTCTTCCTCAGTGCAAGGGCTCACCGCATTTATGATCGCGACGAATGACCGTAACGATTATGGAAAGCTCAATGTCTACGTCACCCCTCGAGGAACTTCAGTACTTGGACCGGTGCAAGCGGACTCTGAAATCCAGCAGAACGCAATTGTTTCTTCCATAACTACGCCACTGGACCAACACGGTTCAACTGTCCTACTAGGAAACACAATGATGGTTCCGCTTGATAAGAGCATTCTCTACATTCGTCCAATGTACGTAACAAGTTCTTCAAACCCACTTCCACAGTTGAAGTACATGATTGCGGTGTTCAACCAAAATGTTGCGATTTCTCCAACCCTTAGTGGAGCTCTGTCGCAAGTTCTTGGTGGCACCGTTTCAAGTGGTTCTACTTCAAGCGGTACCTCAACAACTGGGGGAACTGGCTCAACTAAGACCGGGGGAACTGCTGCTTCATACTTGAAGCAAGCCGCCGCTTACTACGCCGCCGCTCAGAAAGCTCTGTCGGCAGGGAACCTGGGCCAATACCAAACGGATGTAAATGCCATGAATCAGCAGTTAACGCTGGCTCAAAATGCTCTGAACGGGAAATAGCTCTTAATAAGTTTTAGCCGCTGAAGTAGATGCATTCGCCGGTGGCTAACTAGTTAGTTAAGCGATTTCTGACTAGAGTTTGTCCTGGACTGAACAATGATTTAACAAACTCGGGGGGCCACGTGAGTAGTACAGATAAGTCAACCGCGCAGTATTGGCACAATCGCGTAAGCACATTAAAGCCTGAGGGACGCGCCTGGATTGACGGTAAATTCGTCAATGCAATCAGCGGCAAAACGTTTGACGATGTAAGCCCAATTGATGGTCGCGTTATTGCCCAAGTCGCCGAATGCGACAAAGAAGACATTGATGTGGCCGTGGTAGCGGCTCGTCGAGCGTTTGAAGAAGGAACATGGCGGCTCTTGGCTCCATCAGCTCGCAAAGCAGTTCTTGTTCGTTTTTCACAGCTAATCCGTGAACACGTTGAAGAACTTGGGCTACTCGAAACCCTCGACGTCGGAAAGCCCATTTCTGAGTCACTTAATGTTGACGTTAACTCGTGTGCGACAGTTATTAACTGGTACGGAGAAGCCATCGACAAGGTGTATGACGAAATCGCTCCAACAAACTCAACAACTCTTGCCATGGTTACTCGTGAACCACTCGGTGTAGTTGGCGCAGTAGTGCCATGGAACTACCCAATGATCATCACGGCGTGGAAAGTTGGTGCAGCGCTCGCTGCTGGTAACAGCGTTGTACTCAAACCTGCGGAGCAGTCTCCTCTATCTGCGATCCTTCTCGGAAAGCTTGGATCAGAAGCTGGACTTCCTGATGGTGTGTTCAACGTAGTTCCTGGATTCGGACCAACTGCAGGTGGTGCACTTGGTCGTCACATGGACGTCAACAAGTTGACATTCACTGGTTCAACAGAAGTAGGTCGCTACTTCTTAGAGTACGCAGCACAGTCGAACATGAAGCAAGTGTCCCTAGAGCTCGGTGGAAAGTCTCCCGTCATTGTTTTTGATGACGCACCAGACCTCGACTACGCCGCAAGTGTCATTGCGGGAGGAATTTTTTACAATCAAGGGCAAACCTGTAACGCTGGTTCACGTCTTCTTGTGCAAAGAGGAATTGCTAAAGAATTGCTCGCGAAGCTCGCAAAGATTGCTTCAGAGACAACTTCGGGTGACCCGCTGGATCCATCGACCACACTCGGATCGATTGTTGACAAGAGTCAGATGGAACGAGTGCTTGGTTACATTGAACTCGGCCAGACTGAAGGTGCCGTAATGATGGCCGGTGGTGGACAGTCGCGTGAAGAGTCTGGTGGATACTACGTTCAGCCAACTGTCTTTGGTGGAGCGAACAACGAGATGCGCGTGGCTCGTGAAGAGATCTTCGGACCAGTGATTGTGGCTATTGAATTCGACACTGAAGAAGAAGCGCTCGCGATTGCAAACGATACTGAATACGGTCTGGCTTCTGCAGTGTGGACGGCTGACCTTCGTCGTGCCCACCGTGTTGCTAGAGAGCTTCGCGCTGGAACAGTTTGGGTAAACACCTTTGACGCCAGTGACATCACCACTCCCTTTGGTGGAATAAAGAACTCAGGATCTGGCCGCGACAAGTCACTTCATGCTCTCGATAATTACACGCACTTGAAGACCACTTGGATGGACCTAAGTTAAAGCCAGCAGTTAATCGAAGTCGGGGGACAAATGAAAATAGTTGACGTAGAGACAATCGTTGTTGCTCCACCTCCTCCATCATTTGGAGGTAGTTACTGGATCTTTGTGCGACTAACTACCGACTCCGGCGTTACTGGTCTTGGGGAAATTTACGGTGTTCCTTTTCTTCCTGACGTAGTGAAACTGATGGTTGATGAGATTGCTGAGAAGTCTGTTATTGGAAGTAGCCCCTTCGACATTGAAAAGATGTGGCGTGAAATCTATTCACGTAATTTCACTCAGCGCCCAGATGGATCGGTTGTTCCAATTATCAGTGGAATAGAAACTGCGTGCTGGGACATCATGGGTAAAGAAACTGGTCAGCCGGTCTACAACTTGCTCGGCGGAAAACTTCGCGATGGTTGCCGCTCCTACACCTACATCTATCCAAATGACAAGCAGGGCTCAGAGGTTTACAGTTCACTCGATCTTTCAATCGAGCGAGCGCTGGTTTATAAGGAGATGGGTTTCTCGGCGCTTAAGTTCGACCCTCTCGTTAACTACTCAGCATTCGACCCACACTCACCGACTGCAGAAACCCTCGACTACATTCATAGATTTGTAGGAGGCCTTCGCGGTGCGCTGGGTCCATCAGTGGACTTGTTGATTGGTACCCACGGACAAATGACCCCAGCGGGTGCGATTAGGTTCGCGAAAGTTGTCGAAGAATTCGATCCACTGTGGCTAGAAGAACCAACTCCTCCAGAGATGCCAGAGCAAATGGCACAGGTCGCGAGGGGAACTTCAGTTCCCGTAGCTACCGGAGAACGCCTTGTCACCAAGTACGAGTTCGCCAGAGTTCTCGAGAACCGTGCAGCGGCAGTACTTCAATTCGCTATTGGTCGAGTTGGTGGAATTCTGGAGGCAAAGAAAATTGCTGCCATGGCCGAACCGTATTACGTAGACATTGCTCCTCACCTCTACGCCGGACCAATTGAGGCTGCGGCGAATGTGCACTTAGCAACAGCGACTCCAAACTTCCTCATTCAAGAGAGCATCGAAACAATGGGGAACTTCCATTCAGCAATCTTGAAGAAACCACTGAAATGGGAAAACGGCTACCTCTACCCATCTGATGAGCCGGGCCTCGGCGTTGAGCTCAATGATGACGTTGTAAAGGCTCACCCGTACACCGGGAAAGATCTTCACCTTTCAATGACCAACATTGAAGGCTGGCATTACCGAAAAGTAATTAACAAAAAATAAGCGAGGATCAAAGTGTCAGCGAATACTCAAAAGATTGGTTTCATCGGGGTAGGTAGTTTGGGTGGCGCAATTGTCACCAACATGCTGAATGCTGGATTCTCCGTAACCGTTTTCGATACCAACAAAGAAGTGGCTCAGCCTCTTCTTGATCAGGGTGCCAAGTGGGCGAACAGCGTCAAAGAAACTGCGCAGCAGTCTGACGTTGTCATTACCTGTCTTCCACGTCCTGACATTGTTGCGTCCGTTCTTACGAACCCTGACGGGGTGCTCGCTGGACTCGCCAAGGGTAAGACCTGGATTGACATGAGCACATCTGACTCCAATGAGATCAAGCGGCTCGGCGCTATTGCCAATGAGCATGGTGTGAATGTTCTCGAGTCCCCAGTTACTGGCGGGGTGCACAAAGCCGCCTCTGGCGCTCTAACAATTCTCGTTGGTGGCGACAAGGATGTATTCGATGCCAACCTCAACATTTTGGAGACTGTTGGAAACCGTGTTATGCACATTGGTGTTCTGGGACAAGCTTCAAAAATCAAAGTCGTTACCAATATGCTTGCCTTCATTCACTTAGTTGCGGTTGGTGAAGCACTAATGATTTCTGGCCAGTCGGGTATTGATCTAAAGACTGCATGGGAAGCGATTCGCTGGAGTTCTGGCAACAGCTTCGTTCATGAAACAGAAGGTCAGTTGGTGCTTTCAGGAAGCTACGACATCAACTTCACAATTGATCTTGCTCTTAAAGACCTTGGACTCGTAAACGATCTGGCCAAGAGCATGGGAGTTCCACTCGAGCTCTCGAGCATGGTCGAGCAGCGCTACCTCGCAGCAAAGGCTCGTTACGGTGGCCAAGCGCAGTCACCTCGAGTGGTCCAAATTCTCGAAGATGATATGAATTTTCCACTTCGTGCTGAAGGTTTCCCAGAATCTCTTATTGGCTACGAAGGCGTCTAAGAAAACAAATCATGTCGTTACTTCGTGATGTTGGACCTCTTTTTGACCCTAAGCGTCTGGTAATTATTGGCGCATCAGAGCGTCGTGCTGACCTGATTCACATGGCTACACGACGTGGCGAGACTGTGTATCTCGTCAACCCTCGCCGTGATGAAGTTCTCGGCCAGAAGTGTTACCCCGATGTCGCGTCGCTTCCTGAACAGCCAGACGTTGCTCTCATCGCGGTTGGTCACACACTCATGGAACAAGCAGTGCGTGATGCGATTGCTGGCGGAGTTAAGGCACTTGTCATTCCTGGTGCAGGGGCGGAGGCCGGTGAGCAAGGACCAATCGTCACCAAGAGTGTCGCCACAATGGCTGCAGAAAACAATGTTGCGTTGCTTGGCACAAACTGCATGGGTTACGCACAGCCTGAAGGTCGTTCGCTCTGGCTTGGAACACTCAGTTCATCGCTGCAGGCTGGCCACGTAAGCATTCTCAGCCAATCTGGATCAGTCGCAGATGCGCTGCTGTCGATAGGCCCACGCATAGGTTTCAGGACAGTCATGTCTACTGGCAACGAATCAGGTCTTGACGCTGCAGATTTCGTAAATGCGTTTGCTAACGATGAAGGAACTAAAGCTATTGGACTATTTCTCGAAACAGTTCGCCGACCTGAAGCGTTTGCTGAAGCACTTCGCAATTGTGCAGAAAAAAACAAGCCAGTTGTTTGTCTAAAAGTGGGTAGATCAGAACTTGCTGCTCAAGTCGCCCTTACTCACACTGGTGCCATGGTTGGATCCGCAGAGGGATTTTCTGCGTTTCTTGATTCTTGTGGAGCTATTGAGGTCTTTGATATGGCCGCATTTGTTGAAACGCTCGATGTTCTTGGGCTTAAGCGCTGGCCCAAGGGAAATCGCCTTTGCGCAGTTTCAGAATCAGGTGGCCAAGCAGGCATGCTGGCGGACAGTTGTGAAGTTGCGGGACTTGAGGTATCGGCGCTACCGCTTCAGACTGTAAAAAATCTTGAATCAGAATTTCCTAATTTCGTTCACGTTCAAAATCCGATTGACGCGTGGGCCATTGATGATGTTGACAAGGTGTACCCACGATG
>Ga0136642_1000281_pt1 | contig 29553 bp, 27 predicted proteins | sample LowCatLa1302831Y_FD_115313 | JGI IMG/M metagenome (GOLD analysis project Ga0136642, IMG submission 115313) | Freshwater microbial communities from Lower Cathedral Lake, Yosemite National Park, California, USA - 13028-31Y | ecosystem: Environmental > Aquatic > Freshwater > Lake ... | reverse complement strand
TTTCAGCAAGAATCATTTTCGAATGCAGACGGTGCAAAGTTGAAAGCACGAGGGTAAGCGCAGCAGTTGCAACGGGTTTCTTTGATCCATCAGGTGTGATTGTGAGTGCAACCCCTGCCTTTGTGCAGGCAGCTAAATCGATGTTGTCATATCCAACTCCGAAGCGTGAGATAACAAGTGGTGAATCGCTAGGTGAACCAAATGAATCAGGCGTGACTCCAGGGCCAGCAAATGCGACTGCATGAAAGCCTGCAACAGATTCAGGGGTGAAATTTTTACCAGTGGGTTTTAGGAATTCCCATTTAAGAGGCGCGAGCGTATCAATTGCGATTTCTCCCCAAGAAAAGCCGCCGCTTCCATTATCTAAGTCCGAGGAAAGTCCAACACGAAAATCCATTAAAGAATCGCAACCGGATTAACGGGTGATCCTGTACCGCGTGGAACGTTAAGCGGAGCGATAATTATTTGGAAAGTCCAACGCTTTTCCTCCGCACAGGCTTGAGCAATTGCCTCAAGCTGCAAATTATCCAGGAGAGGAATTCCCATTGCAGGAAGAGCAAGTACGTGGATTGGTGAACCAACGCCTTCAACTGGAGAAGGACGAACATCGCTATCTCCATCAGCACCAATAACTGAAACCTGGCGCTCCTTAAACAAATCCATTGCATCGACATAGAATCCAGCAGATAAGTTACTTGGGTCCCAAACACCTAGTTTTTCACGCCGAGCGAAGTGTCCGCTACGAAGTAAAACGCAGTCACCCTTTTGTAACTTAAATCCAAATTTTTCTTCCATCCGCAAAATATCAGCAGCACGAACTGCAGTTCCTGGTTCGAGCCAATTCACGCCTTCCAACAGCGCTGCATCAAGGAGAACGCCACGTGTGACAATTGGTCCAAGCTTGTCGACTGTGCACCAACTTGAACCTGTTGAATCAACTACTTCGCTAGAAATCCTTCCACCAAAAAGCGTGTTTTTGTAAGCAATATGTGTTGGGGCATCTAAATGGCTCGATGCTTTTCCGTGATAATCCACGCCAATAAAATCTTTATTAGCAGTTGGTTCTGGATCTTCAACATCGCCAAGTTCTGTCATGTAGTGAAGTGCGGGCTTTGCGTTATCAGGCCCCGCAACAGTGTTCCAAGGTAAGGCCATAGGAATTACGCGACCAGTCTTCACTTGGGCGATAGCGTTCTTCACAACTTGCGCGTCGATAAAGTTAAGTGCACCACGTTGAATGTTTGCATCACTGTAGATAGACCATGTTTTGGTCTTCTCAAAGATTGCATCAAATTCTTTAAAAGAGATCGCAGGCCCATTGTCGAAAGACTTCTCTGGAGAACTCATTTCATCACTTTCTCTTGCGTAGGTATTGATAGCACTTTCACACGCTGCTACTGTCTGACATTAGCAGGATGCTGAGTAGCGTCCAGAGGGTTGGTCGGCATGAGTCAGGCGTTGGAAGCTGGTCACCTCGTACCGGCAGTCGCACGTGCAGCAGCAATCTTGGACTTAATAGGACAATCCGGTCAAGCACTTGGCAGTAATGAAATTGCAAGACAGTTAGATCTTCCCAAATCATCCACAGCCAACATATGTCTTGAATTACTTGAAGCGGGTATGTTGGTTCGCCGTGACAGCGGATATGCCCTTGGTCGCAAATTGGTAGAACTCGGCGGACATTATCTTTCGAGCGTTGATGCGTTGCGCGAGTACTACGACCTTTGTTCGAGTTTGCCGATTCTCTCCCGCGAGTCATCGCGTATTGCAATTCTGGATGGGACTGATGTTTTATACCTCGGGAAGTATGAAGGTCGACAACAAATTCGATTGACTGCAAATATCGGCGATCGTTTTCCAGCAGTTTGTACCGCTACTGGCAAAGCACTCATGGCACTTTTGCCAAAAGGCGAAGCTGAAGAGCGATATCGCGAGAAACCGGCGGCCTTTGTTCAACTCACGCCAAAATCTGTAAAGAATGTCAAAGAGCTTTCAGCGATGTTAGATCAGGCTCGAAAAGTCGGCTATGCCGTTGATGATGAAGAAACCACTATGGGCGTAATTTGCTATGGCGTTGCTGTCTCAGGATTTCGCGGCGATACATCCAGCGTGGCCGTTTCTGCCACGGTCTTGAAGCAACGCCTCACGCCAGAGTTCAAACAAGCCCTTTTAAATGACCTTTTTGCGCTCGCCAAGGGACTATCGAATCCATTGGTAACGCGTTCATAACGATTTGGTAAATCGACCCAATCTGCTGGACACCACATAAGATTTTGGGGGCTTTAGGTTAACTTTCTACTGGTCCAACGACTCCACCAGCGGGAAGGGAAATTGATGTCGGCTAATTCAGCTCCGCAAGCAGTTGTAAAAATTTCCCATCTTTCTAAACGCTTCGGTGCAACCCAAGCTTTAAATGACGTCTCACTCGACATTCGTTCGAATGAAGTCCTCGCGCTACTGGGTGCAAATGGTGCTGGCAAATCTACAATTATTAAAATTCTTGCAGGAATTTATACAGCTGATTCTGGAACTATTACCGCAGCTACTAACCGGTCACTTGACGATGTTCGATTCGCATTTATCCACCAAGACCTTGGTTTGGTTGAATGGATGAGCGTTGCCGAATCAGTCGCACTTGGCTCTACCTATCCGATGAAAAATGGAGTCATTAGTTGGTCTGGTGTTCGCGCCATGGCAGAGGAAGCACTCAAGAACGTTGCTCCCCATATTTCGGTAAACGCACAAATAAATTCTCTCAACCGAGCAGATCGATCACTCGTGGCCATTGCTCGTGCGCTTTACAACAAGTCTGATGTTCTTGTTCTAGATGAACCAACTGCGTCTTTGCACGCAAGCGATTGCGAAGATCTATTCCAAGTACTTCGCAAGCTCCGTGATGAAGGTGTCGCAATTGTTTATGTCTCTCACCGCCTCGATGAAATTTTTAAGGTATCTGATCGTGTTGTTGTTCTACGCGATGGCATTTTGCGTGATGATGGACCGATTGCAGATTTCACGCCACAATCACTTGTGCGCTCTATCGTTGGTAAGGAAACTTTACGATTTAATCTAGGAGAAATAACACGAGGCAAAAAAGTTCTCGATGTTCAATCGGTCTCAAATCAGCGAGTAACAAATGCAAGTTTTGAACTTTTTGAAGGCGAAGTTCTTGGGCTGATAGGCCTTAATGGTGCTGGCCAGCGCGAGCTCGGTCGAATGATTGCTGGAGTTATGCCAATGGAATCCGGCGCAATAACTATTGATGGTGAAAACATCCGCGCCTCGATTGGTGACGCCGTAAATAAAGGCATTTCTCTTATTACAAGTAGTCGCGCCGAAGAAGGCTTGTGCATGGAACTAACGGTTCGCGAAAATATATTTCCAAATCTAAAAGCTCGTGGATCAAAGCCTTGGAACCCTATTCGAAAGGCACGTGAAAAAGTATCTGCCCGTCAGATTAATGAAAAGTTCAATGTAAAACCTCGTACCACCGAACTGGCGATCGCAACTCTTTCAGGAGGAAATCAGCAAAAGGTAATTCTGGGACGCTGGCTAAGCATGCCCCGCAAGGTGATTATTCTTGAAGAGCCAACAGCTGGAGTTGATGTCGGTGCTAAGACTGATATATATTCTTTAATTGAAGAAGCAACAAAGCAAAAATTAGCAGTGCTTCTCGTATCCACAGACTTTGAAGAAGTTGCATTAATGGCGCATCGCGCACTTGTATTTTCTGAGGGAGAAATTGTTAAAGAACTCCAACGTTCAGAAATCACAGTTGAAAATCTTGTCACATACGCATCTAGAGCAAATGTTGGGGCACACTAATGGCTACTGCTAAAAAGAAATCCGAATCACAATCATTGGCGCTTCGAGTAGGAACACTCGGATTACCAATCTTGATGCTAATTCTCTTCGTAGTCTTTTCTGCGCTGCTACCAGAAACATACCCGACGATTTCCAATCTTCGTGGAATGCTCTCAAATCAGAGTATTCCGGCGCTTCTTGCACTCGGCGCAATGATTCCCATCGTCACCGCTAAATTTGATCTTTCCATGGGCTATGGGGTTGGCCTGACTCACGTTGTCGTAATGTGGATGGTTGTAAATACTCATGTTGCTTGGCCGCTTGTATGTTTGCTTTCAATTCTTGGAATGGGATTAGTCGGCCTTATCAATGGACTGCTTGTTGAATTTGCGCAAATTGATTCATTTATTGCAACACTAGGAACAGGTAGCGTTCTTTACGCATTGAGTGGCTGGATTACTGGTGGCGGACGTATTGTTCCTCCGCAACAGGGCCTTCCAAAAGGATTCACAAACCTCATCGATGCACACGTTCTTGGACTACCAATTTCTGCTTATTACGTTGTTGTACTCGTAATTGTTCTTGCTGTATATCTTGAACTTCTTCCAGCAGGTCGTGGCTTGTATGTCATCGGATCAAATCCGCGTGCAGCCGAACTGATTGGAATTCCTAAGCGCCGATATGTGATTACAGCTTTCGTCGCAGCTTCATGTGTAACTGGTTTTGCAGGATGCATTCTCGCCGCCCAACAACAAGTTGGAAACCCAAGCATCGGTGGCGAGTATTTACTTCCTGCATTTGTTGGCGCTCTTTTGGGGTCAACAACGATTCGACTCGGAAGAGCAAACGCGCTTGGAACTCTGGTTGCGGTTGCCATTCTTGCAATCGGAGTATCTGGAATTCAGCAGTTGGGTGCTGATTTCTGGGTGACACCTCTATTCAATGGACTCACGTTGCTAGCAGCAGTCGGCCTTGCCGGTTACTCAGCTCGTCGTCGATTGAAATCTGGTGCGGAAGCTTCTCGTAGAAGTATGGAAGCTAAAGAAGAATAAAAAAATCAATCGCTAACAAAATAGAAGGAGAAACGTGAACGCATTTAAAAAGCGCGCAGTTGCACTTAGTGCAGCAGCAGTGTTGATCGCTGGTTCAGCTTTTGCTGCAACAAGCGCATCAGCCGCAGCTGGTTGTTCAGCTGCACTCGCAAAGGCAACAAAGGCAGTGAATGCTTCTGTTGCTGTTAAAGCGCCATGGGATGGTCCTAAGACTGGTCCTAAGGCTGCAACAGGAAAGACACTTATTTATGTAGCTCAGACCATGCAAAATGGTGGAGTTGCTGGCTCTGAAAAGGGTGTTGAAGAGGCTGCCAAGGCAATTGGTTGGACTGTTCGCGTTCTTGACGGACAGGGAACACAAGCTGGTATGGCATCAGCCGTTGACCAAGCTGTAACTCTTAAGGCTGACGGAATTGTTATTGGTGGATTCGATCCAGCAACAGTGAAGTCAGGCATTGATGCTGCAAAGGCAAAGAACATTCCTGTTATCGGATGGCACGCTGCTGCAACATCAGGACCACAACCAGATCTCGGTCTCTTCTCAAACGTCACAACGCTTCGTGCAGACGTTTCAAAGATTTCAGCTGATTGGGTTATCTATGATTCAAAGGGTGTTGGCGGAGTAGTTGTCTTCACAGACAAGTCAATTCCATTCGCACACGGAAAGTCAGACGAGATTGTTGCCGAGTTGAAGAAGTGTGGTTCACTCAAGCTTCTCAAGTACGCCGACATTCCAATCGGAAATGACACTTCAACTCGCGTACAAACAGAAACAACTGCTCTTCTTGCTAAGTTCGGCAAGTCATGGACACATTCTGTTTCAATCAACGGTGGACTTTATGTAACTCCAATGGCAGCAGCACTTCGTGCAGCTGGCAAGATGGGTACTGATTTCCCTCACAACGTTGGTGCTGGCGATGGATCACCTGATGAATACCAGCGTATTTCAGCTGGACAATTCCAGTCAGTAACAGTTCCAGAACCTTTGACAATGCAGGGATGGCAGATCGTTGATGAATTCAACCGTGCCTTCGCTGGTCAAGCTGCAAGCGGATATGTTCCAGTTGTCCACCTTGTAACAAAGGCAAACGCAGGAACATCAACCGTATGGGATCCACAAAATGGATACCAGATGGAATACAAGAAGATCTGGGGCAAGTAAGCCTTAAATCAATTGAATTGCACGGCCTGGATCTATCTGGGCCGTGCAATTTTTTTTATATAGGACTAATCTTGCATTAATGAATTCTGATAAGAAAATAATCTTGATTGGGCCCATGGGTGTGGGTAAATCCACACTGGGAAAAATCGTTGCTCAAAAACTTAATTGGCGGTACATCGATAACGATGTAGATATGGCCACACAGTCCGGCATTACGATTGCTGAACTTTCAGCTCTTCCAGTACCTGAATTACACAAAATCGAAGCGGAATTCATAAAAAGAGTTATCCAGCAAGATGCACCTCTGATTTCTGGAGCAGCAGCATCAGTAATCGAAAATGAAGAAATACGTGAGATGCTTAAAAATGTTTACGCCGTATACCTCTCTATTTCAGTTGAAAAGGCTATCGAGCGTGCTTCTACTGGAACTGTGGGTAGGCAGGCTCTCACTGGTGAAGGAACTCAAATTTTGCGCGAGAGATTTGCACGCAGAGATCCGCTCTATCGATCTGTTGCTTCCCTCATTATCGAACAATCAGGTTCTCCAGAAAACGATTCGGAAATAATTCTTGAAGCAATTACGTTCCAATGAGTATGAGTAATCATGCCCAATGGAGGGCACTTCGTAACGCTTCTACAGACCAATCCATAAAAGACCAAAGACTCAAGGCTGGAACATTCAAGCGAATCGTAAGTTTTGCAAAACCCTATAAGACTCAACTCATTATTTTTCTACTAATGGTCGTACTCGACGCCTTGCTTACCGTTTCAGTTCCACTCATTCTCAAGCAGCTAATTGATAAGGGTGTAGTGCCGCACAATGGAAAAGTCGTCACACAGCTAGCCCTGCTTGTTGCCGTATTTGCATTATTTGATGCAGCCATCAACTTGGTCTTGCGCTGGTACTCAAGCCAAATCGGCGAGGGGCTCATCTATGATCTTCGTACGCAAGTCTTTTCTCATGTCCAGAAGCAATCCATTGCATTCTTTACTCGCACACAAACTGGCGCGCTTATCTCACGTTTGAATTCAGATGTTATCGGTGCGCAGCAAGCCTTCACTTCAACCCTCTCTGGGTTGGTAAGCAACATCCTCAGTTTGATTCTTGTAGTCGGAGCGATGCTCACATTGTCTTGGCAAATCACAGCAGCATCTCTTTTAATGATTCCTTTCTTCATATTTCCAACGAAATGGATTGGTAAGAAATTACAGGGGCTTACCCGTGAATCATTTAATGTGAATGCCGAGATGTCTTCCACGATGACTGAACGCTTCAATGTCTCCGGTGCTTTGCTTGTAAATATCTATGGCGATGGAGTCATGGAGTCAGAGAATTTTCGCGGGAAGGCTCGTCGTGTGGCCGACCTTGGGATAAAAAGCGCTGTCCTTAACCGTGCATTTTTTAGTGTGCTCACAACAATCGCAGCGGTTGCGACAGCTTTTGCATACGGCATAGGTGGCCATCTGGCGATTAGCAAGACAATCACAATTGGAACACTCCTTGCGATAACAACTTTACTCGCACGCCTCTACGGCCCACTTACTTCTCTTTCAAATGTACGAGTAGATGTGATGACTGCCCTCGTATCATTCGAACGCGTATTTGAAGTTCTTGATTTACAACCAATGGTTAAAGACCCTATTAATCCGGTTCATTTTCCAAGTAATCAACCTTCTATTGAGTTTAAAGATGTGAAATTTTCATATCCTCGTGCAGATGAGATTTCACTCGCCTCACTTGAAGGAGTGGCGAAAAAGGAGCTCGTTGAGAGCGGAGAAGTTCTTAAGGGAATTTCATTTACTGTTGAACCTGGAACGCTGACTGCTCTCGTTGGGCCATCAGGCGCAGGTAAAAGCACGATCTCTGGTCTGCTACCAAGGTTGTATGACGTTACGAGCGGGGCGATTCTGGTTAACGATGTGGTTATTCGCGATGTGCTTGTGACCGAGCTGCGCTCCACCATCGGTGTTGTCACTCAAGATTCGCATATGTTTCATGATTCTATTGAGGCGAATCTTCGCTATGCCCGAAAGAATGCAACAGAAGAAGAATTGTGGGCAGCATGCGATGCTGCGCAAATGGGTGAATTTATCCGAACGTTGCCGAATGGTCTTAACACAGTAGTGGGGGAACGCGGACATCGGTTATCTGGTGGAGAGAAGCAACGCTTGGCGATTGCAAGGCTTTTACTCAAAGCTCCAAAGATCGTAATTCTCGATGAGGCTACCGCGCACCTTGATTCGGAAAATGAAGCGTTAGTACAAGAGGCACTAAAGATCGCCTTGAAAGGTCGCACAAGTATTGTGATTGCTCATCGCCTTTCGACGATTGTGCAGGCTGATCAAATCTTGGTTTTAGAAAATGGCTTAATTGCTGAGCGCGGCACTCATGAACAATTGGTCGCAAAGCAAGGTTTATATTTTGACTTATACCAACGGCAGTCTTTAACTAGTGGCGTTTAACAGATAGATTTACCGAACCATGTATATTCCAAAGCCATTCCTTGTCGAAGATTGGAAAGAGATAATATCTTTCTTTGGTAGAAATCCTGCTATCAATCTTGTCACCGTTGGCAAAAATGGCACGCCTCTAGCAAGTTTGCTTCCAGCAGTATGGAAATCAGAACATGCAACTGATGGAACTTACGGCACTCTTATTACACATATTTCAAAAGGAAACCCCCAGTGGAAAGAGATTTCTAACGGGCAAATTGGTTTGGCAATTGTGCAAGGTGCACAGGCTTATGTTTCACCAACTAATTACGAAAAAAAGTTGACCAACCACAAAGTTGTCCCCACATGGAATTATCAAAAGTTGCACTTAACTGGAATCCTTGAAGTAAGTGAAGATACAGAAGTTCTGCGCGAAATAGTTTCTGAGCTCACCGATTTTCACGAGCAAGACCGCGAAAAGCCATGGAGCGCCAGCGAATCAGATCCAGATTATATGAAGGTGCAACTACAAGGAATCGTTGCGATAACTATGAAGGTAACTAAAGTCGAGACCGCATTTAAAATGAGCCAAAATAGAAGTGATACAGATCAAGAACAGATCGCTAGAGATTTACAAAGTTCGGCAAAGCTAGAAGAGCGAGTAATCGCCTCGGAAATGAAGCGTTTACAGGATCAAGGATAGAGACCTCGAAGTTTGTGCGCTTCGGCAACCCGGCTGACACCCAACATCATGGCAGCTTCGCGCCAAGTAACTTTCTGTGAATCTGCCATTGCTTCAACTTCACGAACAGATTTCATGAGAATCGCATTAAGTTGCTCTTTTACTTCCTCTGCCGTCCAGAAGAAATTCTGCTTATCTTGAACCCATTCAAAGTACGAAACGATTACACCGCCAGCATTAGCCAAAATATCTGGCACAACCAAGATACCTTTATCTTTCATGATCGCATCCCCACCAGGCGTTGTAGGAGCATTCGCCCCCTCAACAACTATTTTTGCTTGGATACCAGGTGCGGATTTTTCTGTAATTGCATCAGAGAGCGCTGCGGGGATTAGAACATCCACTTTCAAATGTAGGAGTTCATCGTTTGTAATCTTCTCACTTCCAGGAACATTGATGTTTCCGTGTTCTTTGAAGTGGTTCCACAATTCGTCAATTGATTTAAATCCTGTTACGCCGCCATGTACATCACTGACTGCGATGACCTTCATGCCCATTTGCTCACAAGCAATCGCTCCCCAATATCCGACCTTTCCAAAACCTTGGATTGCAACAGTTGCGCCTTGCAGATCAATACCTTTAACCCGTAGCGCTTCACGCGCCGCAATAGCCACGCCATCACCCGTTGCAGATGTGCGACCGAGTGAGCCACCTAAAACAATTGGTTTGCCAGTGACAACGCCTGGAACCGAGAACCCTGCGTTAACTGAGTAGGTATCCATCATCCATGCCATGTTGCGTTCATCTGTGCCGACATCTGGGGCTGGGATATCTCGTTCCGGCCCGATGATGGGAAGAATTTCTGATGTATAGCGACGAGTAAGTCGCTCATTTTCTGTTAACGAAAGAGAACCGGCGTCTACTGCAATGCCACCTTTTGCTCCTCCGTAAGGAAGATTAGTGAGTGCACATTTCCACGTCATGAGCATCGCTAAAGCGATTGTCTCGTTCATATCAATATCAGGGTGAAAGCGAACGCCACCTTTGGATGGGCCACGAGTGGTTGAGTATTGAACGCGATATCCGCGATACATCTCAACGTTGCCATTATCGCGCCGCAGCGGGACTGCAACTTCTAGAACGCGTCTTGGTGTGGAAAGGGTTTGCCAATCATTCTCAGAAAGTCCAAGTTGTGAAACAGCTTGTTTGAGTTGAGATAGGGCAGTGTCGAGTGCTGAATCTATTGCTGGTGACTTCATTGTCATGTAATTGAGCATACTCTCGCTAGAGTAGCTTTGTGAACAACGTTGAAGTAAAAGAACTCATAACAGTTGATGAACAAGCGATGGGCCGTGCAATTTTTGATGAAGTATGGCCAGTAATGGGTGGCGGCACTGAAATCACACCTAACTTAATGCAAGCACTTGTGCATAATGGTGCATACCTTGCAGGGGCATTTATTGATGGAAAAATTGCAGGAGCGGCATTTGCATTTCCCTCAATTAAAGACGAAATACATCTTCACTCACATATGGCTGCCACGCTTCCAAAATTTCGCGATGCTGGTATCGGAGCCACTTTAAAGATGCACCAATATTCGTGGGCCCGTGCCAACGGATACAAATCCATTCGCTGGACATTTGATCCACTTGTCCGCAGAAATGCAAAACTTAATATTGTGAAACTAGGTGTGGATTTGATTGGTTATTATCCAAACTTTTATGGCGCGATGCCTGATATGTTGAATTCCGGAGATGAATCAGATCGCCTGATGGCACGTTGGGATTTGACTGATGAAACTCCACTGGTTCGTCCGCCAGTGACTAACATTCCAGAGGATTCGATTCGAATCGCAATCCCTGAAGATATTGTGAGGCTACGCGGAGAAGACCCTGCAAAAGCAAGAGAATGGCGCATGAATGTCCGCCAGGTCTTTATGAATGCCTTAAAAAATAATCGTGAACTCATTGGCTTTTCAGAAAATAACGAATACATTCTCGCATAATGAAAATAAACGAGTTTGAACTCCGAACAATTCGCCTGCCTTTGGTGCGACCTTTTCGCACATCTTTTGGAACCCAGACTTCTCGCGAGCTAATACTCGTGAAGGTGCGCGATGAGAATGGCACCCTCGGTTGGGCAGAAGATGTAGCAATGTCTGAGCCTTTGTACTCACCAGAGTATGTAGCTGGCAATTTGGACCTCATGAAGAGATTTCTTATTCCTGCCCTTTTCACTCGCGCAGAAATCACGGCCGAAGATGTTGCGGAATTGTTGGCCCCGTTTCTTGGAGCCCCAATGGCAAAGGCGGCACTTGAGACTGCAATTTTGGATGCGCAGCTGCGTAACCAAAAGAAAAGTTTGGCTTCCTATTTAGGCGCGACAAAGACAAAAGTGGAATGTGGAGTTTCTGTTGGAATTGCTCCCACAATTGATCAACTACTTGAAGAAGTTGGATCCTACGTCGATGCTGGATATCGCCGAATTAAATTAAAAATTGAACCTGGTTGGGATATCGAGCCAGTTCGTGTTGTGCGCGAAACATGGCCAACAATTCCATTGCAAGTCGATGCCAACCAAGCGTATTCACGTGCAGATGGAGAGCATTTAGCAAAACTTGATCCTTATAATTTACTTCTCATTGAACAACCACTCGATGAACATGACATCTTGGGCCATGCTGGTTTGGCAAAGAAGGTGAAGACTCCAATTTGCCTGGATGAATCTATTGTTTCTTTACGCGCAGCCGAAGATGCACTCGCATTAGAAGCTACAACCGTAATCAATATTAAACCAGGCCGTGTTGGTGGATATCTTGAATCAGTTCGAATTCATAATCTTTGCGTTGAGAAAAGGATTCCCGTTTGGTGTGGAGGAATGCTTGAAACAGGAATTGGCCGCGCAGCAAATCTTGCTCTAGCTGCATTGCCTGGTTTCACACTTCCTGGTGACACTTCTGCATCAGCTCGATATTTCAAGGAAGATGTCACTGACCCATTTGTAATGGATGATGGCTACCTCACTGTGCCCACTGGCCATGGCATCGGTGTTGAACCTCATATGGATTTCCTCGAGGAAATAACCACATCTAAAGAAATCGTTACACGATAAAGTAAAAAACCCCTTGCTCGGGCTTGCGTGCGCCCGTACCGTTAGCCCCTCAACCGACTACCGGAGGGCTATTTAATGGGCATGAACAAGGATCCGCATACATTCACCAAGATCACTCTTGATGAGAGCGAGATGCCAACACAGTGGTACAACATCATTCCTGATCTGCCATCACCTCCACCACCACCATTGCATCCAGGTACACACGAGCCTGTCGGTCCTGCTGATTTAGCACCACTGTTCCCAATGGATTTAATTCTTCAAGAAGTTTCAACTGATTCATACATTGATATTCCTGGTGAAGTTCTCGATGTGTATCGCACATGGCGCCCATCACCTATGTTCCGCGCGCGTCGCCTCGAGAAGCTACTTGATACTCCTGCACGTATCTATTACAAGTACGAAGGCATTTCACCAGCCGGATCACATAAGACAAACACTTCTGTTCCGCAGGCTTACTACAACAAGAAAGCCGGAATTAAAAAGCTCACAACAGAAACAGGTGCTGGTCAATGGGGAACTGCCCTTGCTTTTGCTTGTTCACTATTTGATCTTGAATGTGAAATTTGGCAAGTAGGTGGTTCATTCGACATGAAACCATATCGTCGTTTGATGATGGAAGTTTTTGGAGCCGAAGTTCATCGCTCACCATCTCAACTCACAGAAGCAGGACGTCGCCTTTCTGCTGATCCTAAAAACATGTCAGGCTCACTCGGTATCGCGATTTCCGAAGCAGTGGAAGCTGCAGTTGCTGACCCAACGGTTGCATACGCCCTTGGCTCTGTACTGAATCACGTTCTTTTGCACCAGACAATCATTGGTGAAGAAGCGCTCTTGCAACTTGCAAAGGTCGGTGAAACCCCAGACCTTCTTGTTGGTTGTACCGGTGGTGGATCTAACTTTGCCGGACTCTCATTCCCATTCATGCGTGAAAAGATGAAGGGCAAGATGAATCCAGAAGTTCGCGCCGTCGAACCTGCCTCATGCCCATCATTAACTCGTGGAACATATGCGTATGACTTCGGTGATACAGCAGGAATGACTCCGCTTATGAAGATGCACACTCTTGGGCATGACTTCATTCCAGATCCAATTCATGCTGGTGGCCTTCGTTATCACGGCATGGCGCCTCTTGTTTCCCACATCTACGAACTTGGAATGATGACAGCGACGACTGTTGGGCAAAAGGAATGCTTTGAAGCTGCTATCAAGTTTGCTCGTACCGAAGGAATCGTTCCTGCTCCTGAACCTACGCATGCGATTGCAGTGGCGATTCAAGAGGCCCTTAAAGCGAAGGAGACTGGTGAGGAGAAAGTCATTCTGACCGCACTTTGCGGACATGGACATTTCGATCTTGCTGCTTATGACCAATTCCTCAGCGGAAACATGGTTGATTCAAAACTCTTAGACAGTGATTTTGAAGCAGCTCTTGCAGCGTTGCCAGTAATGTAAAAAGATAATAAAAAAGCCCCGCATGCTATTAGCATGCGGGGCTTTTTACTTCTATTTTTAAATGATGCTAGTTGTGATTGCGCAAAGAACGCCAGAGATGGCAATCCATGTGAACCAAGAACTAGCAGTTAATTGACGCCAGTGTTCAAGAGTGGGATCAACCTTGGCACGAAAGCCGCGGATAAATAAGCCCAATGCAATGAATGTGCCGACGAAGTAATGGAAGAGATTTGCTCCTCCAAGGACAACCCAGTTTGATGCATAAGCACCTTCGAAGAAGTGACGTCCGCCGTCATCTTTTGCGATGAACGGCATGGTTGCAAGTTGATGCCATTGAATATAAGCACCGACCAACATCGCAAGCAGGACAATTCCCGCTGTTGCTGTGCTGCGATTTCTTGTACCTATCTTGTGAACAATTGCGGCAACCACAAATGGAAGCGCCGCCATCCAGCCAGTCGAGGCTGAAAGAGTATGACCGCCTTTTGGAACCCATGCTCCATTGGCATTTAAGCCACGAAGGTAGAAGTAAGAGAAAATCATGCTGGCAACGAATGCGCCATCAGCAACAATTAGCAGCCGAACTCCTAACCGCTCACGGCGACCAACAACTTCTGGAGCATCGTGATGGATGTGGAATTGTGTGTCAGAAGACATTAGTTGCCCTTTCCATAGCCATAAGGATCACTCGTGATCACAGGAGCTTCATCGAAGTTCTCTAGAGGTACTGGGTAAGGAACAGTCCACTCAAGAGTCTTAGCGCCCCATGGATTCATAGGTGCGATATCGCCTTTACGCCATGAGTGAATAACCGCCCATAGCAGAACAATGAATCCGATTCCAACCATGTAAGCACCACCGGTACTAATCATGTTCTGGTACTTATACATTGCAGCGAAGCTGACAACACGCCGTGGTTGTCCTTCTGCTCCAGCGATGAACATTCCAAGGAACAAGATTTGGAATCCAATCTGAACAAACCAGAATGAAATGTAACCAGCACGCTCGTTCAGCATGCGACCTGTCATCTTTGGGAACCAGTAAGCAAGACCAGCAACCGCTCCAGTAAGTGCTGCTCCCATTAGGGTGTAATGAAAATGTGCGGTTACATACATAGATCCATGCAGATAGTTATCTGCTGGAACGTCAGATAAGTAGATACCGGTAATTCCACCGATGAGGAAGTTCCAAATAACTGCAAACATTCCAAGCATCGGAAGTTTCATCCATGGTTTACCGCGCCATACAGTTCCAAGAAGAACAAGAAAGAGCAGCCCCGTAGGTACAGAAATCATTTCTGTAGTCACCATGAATGGACCATTGAGCGTCGGAGTCCAACCAGAGATGTACATGTGGTGAGCCCAAACCAATATTGAAAGACCTGCGATACCTGCAAAGCCCAATACTGCAGCATTGTAAGAAAACAGTGGCTTACGTACAAATACTGGAGTGATTTCCATAAGGATTGCAATACCAGGCAAAAGAATTACATACACCTCAGGGTGCCCCATAATCCAGAAGAGGTGGGCATAGAGCCAACCACTACCGCCAACATTTGCATCATAGAAACCAGTATTGAATACGCGATCAGTTGCTGTTTGAACCATGGCCAACATAAATGTTGGGAAGGCCGGAATAGCGAGTGCAACAGACATAGTTGCGCCGATTACGAAGATTGGAACCCGGTTCCATTTCATTCCCTTAGCACGCATGGCTACAACAGTTGCGGTGATGTTCATACCTGCAACTGCAGTGGATACTGCGAAGATAAGAATGGTTGCAATGAACGCATTCATTCCTGGACCAGCTTGAACGCTCAATGGTGCATAAGCAGTCCAACCTGTTGGAATTCCACCGAGGAACCATGCGCTACAAAGAACAGGGATTGCGGTGAAAAGAACCCACCAAGAAAGTGCGTTCAAGCGAGGGAAAGCCATATCGCGGGCACCAATCATGATTGGCATGATGTAGTTACCGAAAGGACCAGTGGCAACGATGATCATTGCAACAATCATTGTGATTCCATGAAGTCCAACGAGTGAGTTATAAATTGTTGCTGCGATGAAATGACCACCAGGAACCGCAAGGCTGGTACGAATCATCATTGCCATGCTGCCACCCACTGCAAGCATTGCCATGACACCGACTAGGTATTGAATACCAACAACCTTGTGGTCTGTGCAGTACTTGAAGTAGCGCTTAATTCCTTGGCCATCACCGGCGAGATAAAGCTGTTCTTCAGCAGTTAAATCCTTTCCAATTAACCAACGGAAAGGCCCAATGAATGCGCCGATTCCAATAAGGAAGCCAACGCTCCATGAAAGCATCGCGGCGAGTAGCGCCTTATTTTGTTGGTTATAGAAACCAGGATCATCAGCTGCAGGGCGTAAGGTGTAATACGCACCATATGCGAAGAGGATTCCAGCAACGGTGCCAGTACCCATATGAAGTTTGGTAATCAAACTCTTAGCTGGGTTTGGGATAGGCCTGGAATGCGATGACGTACTTTGAAGAGTTGTCATGCGACGTGACCTCCGTTGCTAGTAACCCAATTATTGAAATCCGTAGTTGTCATTACTTCGCCACTTGTTTCCATATATGCGTGGTAGAGGCCGCAAAGTTCTGCGCACTTCACATCAATTCTGCCTAATTTATTTGGCACGGTATGGATCACGGTTGTTTGCAATCTATTTGCATCGACCTTTACACCAAGTTGTACGGGCCAGAATGAGTGGTTTACATCCACTGATGTGACATCAAAAACGACTGGACGATTTATAGGGAGCATAAGTTTGTCGGATTGGAGATCACCTTGATCGGGATACTTAAACGACCAAACCCATTGCGAACCAGTTACCTGCACGTGTAAGGCAGTCCCTGCTTCGGTAGTCGCTGCGTTTGCCATCGTGTTAACTTCCATAATTCCCCACACAACTGCAATCAAGCAGAAGATTCCAGAAACTACGGACCACACAACAACGACTGGGCCATTTGTGCGAATTGCTGGGCCATCTGGTGGAGGTGTGTTTCCTTTATGGCGGTTGGTAATTGCCTGAGTTGCAATTCCCAAAACAAGACCAGCAATAGGCGCTGAGATGAGTGTGAATCCAACCATGATATTTTCCATGGCTTTCATGTCAGAACTCATTACTTCAGGCATCCACTTTGGGTAAAAATAAAGACCGAGGATTACGAATACTGCACTCCAAAAAATCCCAAATGCTGCAGTTCGTTGCACATCCTTGCGCTTAAAAAGGTTAGTAGCGCGTTGTCCAGGTGTTGGTTTGAGATCTGATTCTTCGTGCTCGGAGGTATGTTCAGACATTATTTCACCGTCACCTTTCCTGACATATATCCGTATGCACTCATGGCTGCACCGAATTTGGCATATGAGCCATCACCACAGGGATATTCACAGTTCCATACATAATCGCCGGCTCCGCCAGTAATAAAGGAGAAGGTGACTGTGTGGCCCTTGAAATTTGTTCCTGGGTCCGTAGTCGGAAGAAAATCACCAGCGTCATTTGTTTTCACTTGAGGAAGAGGAATATTGACGAAGAGAGGATCTTGTGAAGTCGAAGGAATACCATGCAATGTGAAAGTATGTTCAACATTATCTGATGGAATATTTGTAACTTCTACGCCATCAATATTCATCGCTCCACCTATAGTTCCAACAACTTTCCCAAAATAGGGGTTGTTGAGGTGTTCGCCACTGTCATATGCATGAATTGTTAGCGTCACATATGTATGTGCTGGTAGAACTAGATGCGTAGATGGGCCGTACTGAACGTAATCATGCGCGTTAGCCGTGTAACCATGCTCGGCAGCGGTTGCTTTATCCGGATACACACCCATTACAGCACTCGCTTTTGGATATGTTTTTCCATCGACGACTATCATCTCTGAGCTCTTAGTTGCGTAGAGGGGTTTTTGTGGATCAGCACTCAAACTATGCAGCGTAAATCCAACAGTTCCAACTACGGCAACACCCAGAACCACAAAGACAAGTCCGCTCATTAGGCGTTTACTTGAACTAGTTTGCGCTCCGCTGGTTTGCACTGTTCCTTCTCTCTGCTCTCTGCTTTCAGATTTCAATGTCTAGATTGTCTAGATAGATGGTGAGGGATTTGTGAAATAGATAACACGATGAGGGTAAACCTTTGTGTACTCTGCGTATGTAGTAAATAGAGAGCAAAGTGCACTAAACGGATTGTTGAGTGCTAGCACTCACACGCGGGTGAGGGGATGAGATGACGCTCAGTATTGCGTGGGACTGCTTCTTTGCCGCGGCTATTTTGTTTTCAACACTCAGATACTTCATGGCAGAACCATCCCAATATGGAATTAGCAAAGCCAGACAATCACTTTTTGCGCTAGCAATGCTGCTGTTGCTGTTGATTTTGGTTGGCCCAATTCCTCATATTGCCGTTCACAACTTCACTTTCCACATGATCCAGCACATCTTGCTGATGATGCTGATATCGCCTTTGATTGTGCTGGGTTCTCCTTTTAAGATTTGGCGCGTCGATAAAACACCAATCAGATTCTTACTTAAACCTGAAATTGGATTCGCAATCTTTCTAGTAGTACTCATTGCTACTCATTTCTCCGCACTGGCCAATACGGGCATGCGCAATTCAAATGTGCATTCATTGGAGTTAATTCTTTTCATCCTTGGCGGGCTTATTTATTACTACCCGGTGATGGAAGGTAACCCACAACCATTTCAAGTGCCGTATTCCACGCGTGTTATTTCCCTCTTCGCAATGATGCTTCCAGAAACAATGACGGGGTTCTTTCTTTATTCCGGAAACCGAATGGTTCACTCTCTGCCAGATTCGGTGAGCGTTTCTACTGGGCTTAAAGAACAGCATGCTGGTGGCGCGATCATGTGGGCAATGGGAATGCTTATTGATACCGTTTGGATTGTGCTTGCAGCAAGAGATTGGTTTAGAAATGAAGCTCAATTAGCGCAGGCAGAAGATGAATAGCGAAAAGGTTCCTGAACCAAGGCGCAAATGGCTACTTCTTGGAATTCCATTGTGTATCGCAATGGGCCTACTTCAGTTTGATCGCGCCCTAGGTGGAAATTCTAGAAGTTGGTTATACGTTCTTGAATGGCCATTTTTCGGCTTGTTTCTCTTTTACATGTATTGGAAACTTGCTCAACCCCAGGAACCATATGATGATTCGAAGGATCCTAAACGTGAAGTTGATTAGCTCTAGTTAGTCCAAGATTGAAAGAGTGGACGACCCTCTGCATAACCGGATGCTGATTGAATTCCAACAACTGCCTTTTCGTGAAAATCAGAGAGACTTCGAGCGCCTGCATATGTGCACGATGAGCGAACGCCAGCAATAATCTCATCGAGTAAATCTTCAACGCCGGGACGCTCTGGATTAATGTACATACGAGAGGATGAAATTCCCTCCTCAAATAGAGCTTTTCGCGCACGATCAAAAGCGCCTTCACTTGCTGTGCGAGCTGCAACTGCGCGAGCTGAAGCCATCCCAAAAGATTCTTTATATAAGCGTCCATTTGAATCTTTATTGAGATCACTTGGAGATTCGTATGTTCCAGCAAACCAAGAACCAATCATTACTTGAGACGCCCCTGCGGCGAGAGCCAACGCCACATCGCGAGGATGGCGAACGCCACCATCTGCCCAAATACTTTTGCCATATTTCTTTGCTTCAGCTGCACACTCTAAAACGGCAGTGAATTGTGGCCGGCCAACACCTGTTTGCATGCGCGTCGTGCACATCGCTCCAGGCCCTACTCCTACTTTGATGATGTCCGCGCCAGCTTCGATTAAATCTTTAACTCCCTCTGGAGTAACGACGTTTCCCGCAACTAGTGGAACTTTTGGATTGAGTGCACGAATTACTTTTAACGCCTCAATCATTTTTGCTTGATGACCATGTGCTGTGTCAATGACAAGTACATCGGCGCCTGCATCGAGTAAAGATTTTGCTTTTCCTGCAACGTCACCGTTAATGCCCACAGCTGCTGCAACGCGAAGTCGACCTTGAGCGTCCAGAGCTGGAGTGTACAAAGTTGCACGGAGTGCACCGGTCTTTGTCAAAATTCCAATTAATTTTCCGCTTTTATCTACAACAGGTGCCAAACGACGTCGATTTGTATTGAGAAAATCAAAAGCCTCATGCGGAGTGACATCTGATTGAAGAGAGAGAAGGTCTTTGCTCATAACGGCGTGTACTTGTGTGAAGCGATCTACGCGCTCTAGATCTGCCTCAGTAACAATTCCAATGGGTTTGTCGTCTTCAACAACTATGACCGCACCGTGTGATCTCTTTGTTATGAGATCGATTGCATCCGCGACCGTTCCATCTGGGGCGAGTGTTACGGGCGTATCAAAAAATGGATGGCGAGTTTTTATCCAAGCAATTACCTCACCGACAATTTGGATTGGAATATCTTGAGGAATCACAGCAATGGCACCGCGGCGGGCAACAGTTTCAGCCATGCGTCGACCGGAAATAGCAGTCATGTTTGCTACAACTATGGGGATAGTTGTACCCGTTGCGTCCGTAGAACTTAAGTCAACGTCCATCCGACTAGAAACATCGGATTTGCTTGGGACCATGAAGACATCATCGTAAGTGAGGTCAAATACTGGGTCATTTAAGAAGCGCACGTGATGGAACTATACTCGGGTTCCCAAGGAAGTGAGATTGGCAAGAACAATGTTTCCCCTGCTGAGCCTGCGAACGGAAGTGATTTTCTGGCTTCTCGCGCTCGGGTTCTCCATTTTAACCGTTGTTAAGTGGAACAAAATTTCAGGTAAGAAGCTTCGAAATATTTTTGCCCGCTTTTCGGTTCTCATTCTTATTCAAGTAATTTTTGTATCGGCTCTGGGTCTCACAATCAATCGCGCAGGAGAGTTCTACTCCTCTTGGAATGACTTACTAGGAATCCGCGCAGACTTGAGCAAATCAGCCATCAGTACAAGTGCACTCTCTAGAATCACACCTCACGATCTTCGAAAAGGTAAATTACTTGCGGGAGGCAGTCTGGTAATCAAAAAGATTATCACGGGTGAAAATTCTGGAGTCACCGATACTGTATTTGTGGTGCTTCCACCAAAAATTGCAAAAGAAATGCAAAGTAATTCAGATTTCACACGAATAAAAGAGGATTACAGAGTTGCTGAATTATTTTCAGGTTATCCAGGAGTCCCCGCCACATGGATTGGAGCACTGAAAGGGATTACCACCCTAGAAGAATTAGAAAATTCACGTTCAATCCCACAGACAATCGCAATCATTCCCTCGATAAATGTTGCTCCTCATAAAGATACGGAATGTATGAATTACCGAGGAGGGCCGCAAGTTGAAACATGGCTCACCAAAGATATTCAATTATTTGCCCAACGCTATATTGGAATTGATAATCGTCCATGGTTTACTTTTGGTTATTCAACAGGAGGATGGTGCGCCGTTGAGATTGCAATTCGCCACCAAGACCAATTCAATGCGGCCATATCGTTGGCGGGATATTTTTCCCCTGCATACGCATTTGGAACCTCAATAGTCGAGCGCGACTATTTGAAAAAAGATTATGATCTTTTGCGAATATTAAAGAGTGGAAATAATTCAGTTAAGTTACTTGTGATCGCAAGCAAGAATGACCGTTTTTCTTATGGGTCCACACAATCATTTATAAAAGCTGCCGGTTCTTTGTTATCAATCAAATATGACGAGATTCCATCAGGTGGACACAATCTTTCAGTCTGGCGTCCGTACGTGAAAACTGGATTTCTTTGGGTTGAAGGCACCTAGGCTGCTTGCGTTGAAGTCTGTTAGACCGAGTGGCTGCGCCAGCTTGAAATAAACTTTTCAGCTCGTAGCGCCGACCAAGTCACCGACGGCAAATCGCGAGCCTTGGGGTACAGCACATAACGCGTTTGCCATTCAGGATCGAATTTTGCATTGAATCTGTAGAGAGATTCGACTTGGAAGAAGTTTGAAAAAAAGCGAATGATGTTACGCGTACCTCGGACTACAGGGCCTGCACTTATTTTATCTGCGCGTTCAAAGAGTGAACGAAAAGCCGCAAAATTTAGTGAAATATATTTAAAACCATTATCTTTTGCATATTGCGTTGCCGCCACAATCATTAATTCGTTCACGCCAGAATCAGCACCACGTTCACGCTGCATTCGGTCAAGAGAAAGGCTGTGGTTTGACCAAGGGACAAAATGAAGTAGCCCCTTTATCTCATTTTCTTGCCGTGTGATTGTAATAAATGTGTCCCCATCTAATTCATCGCCAAAACGATCTAACGCCATCGAAAATCCGCGTTCGGGCGCACCATAACGCCACTTCTTAGCAAGTACACGAAGCTCGATTTTTGTAGTGCTATCTAACTCATGCCAGCGGCAAGTTGTTGCCGAATAACCCTTTCGATTAATGCGATTAACCATATGACGCACATTTCCCATGGGGCGACCTTCTAGAGTAAATGTGCTTACATTAATAATTGCCTCATCACCGACATCAATGGCAAGCATCCCAGCATGCTCAACCCAAATTTCACCGCCACGATCACTCGCTCCCATCACTGCAGGGGTCCACGCATGTTGCTTTGCGACCTCCAAGAAAGTAGCGATTGCTTCGGGCCACAAACTAAATTCTCCAAACGGATCCCCACTCGCAAGCATGACTCCATTTTGAACGCGATAGGCAATGCCCGCTTTTTGATTGCTGCTCCAAATTACGCTCTTGTCGTTTCGAGTTGCAAAATATCCAAGGGAATCTTGGTCAGCATCATGAGCGATTAATTTTCGAACTAAGTTACTTTCTTCATCCGTCATAAACGCTGTCGGGGTAGACCGACGGAAATACATTGCGAGTGGGACCACCAAAATAAAGAAACCTAAGACCGGAAGAGTCGTATTTACGATATCTGACATGCGCTCACTCACAAAGGTGATCGGCCCGGATAGTCCAATAAAGCCCAGAAGTACAGTTCCGGCAATATTTGCGATGGAGGGAGATCCTACGAATGCATCCTTGTGGCGATTTAATAGAATTAATACACCTGAAATAAACATCACTAAGAATGTAAATACAAATCCGTATAGGGGTTGTAACTTTGTTCCAGGATCGGATTGCGCATAAAATTCCTTGCGGAAAATAATCAGCAAAATTAAAAGTAAGAAAGCTATGGCAACTTGGCCGGGATGATAGTGAAGTCGAAATAAATCAGAGGCGATGTTAAGAGACAGAACCAATATGGATAAGGACCATGCGCGACGCTTTCTTCTAATGAGATTACGAGCCAAAATAATCATCGCAACACCTGTAAAGACTGCGGTTGCAAAAGCCGCAGAATTAATAAAAATAGGTAGGTATTTATCTAACTCTTTGGCCCGTAGTTTTACAGGGGTTAAAACGTTGGCCAAGATGTCTGCAACTCCTGCGACATAAGTGATTCGCCCAACAATAAGCGGGACGGAACTACGCAGTTTCACTATCTCAAGATACCCGTGTGACCCAATGAATAGCGACCCGGCTGCGGATAGACGGCCAACCCATGGGGCTCTTTACCCACTTTAATGGACTTCAAAAACTTACGGGCATCAAGATCAAAGATATACACAACTGCGTTATATCTGCCTGAAACCCAGAATTGCTTTCCGTCTGAAGTTATCCCACCCATATCGGGACTTCCACCACCAGGAATTTTCATCTTGGCAACAATTTTATTATCACTAAATCTTAGGAGTGAAACGCTTCCTTCCCCACGATTTGTAATAAGCATGTATTTAGAGTCACGAGTTACGTAGAGTCCGTGTGCTTCAAGCCCAGTTGGGATAAATCCAAAAGTTCCAAATTTATTTGCAGGCATTATCCAAACACCGTTAGACATCATGTCGGCAATATAAAAAGTAGAACCATCCGGCGATATTTTCACATCCTGTGGCATCGGGGTCATTTTTGAATGTGTACGTGGGAGATTCGTGTACTTCTCTACCTTCATTTTTTCTGTATTTACCCAAATAAGTTGTCCACTAAATTCACAGGTCACAACGAAATAATTTCCATCACTCGTCCAATCTGCATGATTAAGCCCTTTGCACTTTACGGGTAGAACTTTTTTAATTGCCATAGTGTGTGGGTCACGAAATACCATTTGCTTATCAGACTCAGCCATAACAATTGCATATTTACCATTTGGTGTGAAATAAAGATTGTATGGATCGTGAACGTAGATAGGCTTGCCGGGCTTACCGTTTGCAGGATTAATCGGTGTTAGATAATTACCGGCATTGTTATTAACCCATAATGTTTTCAAGTCCCACGATGGCACGACGTGTTGTGGTCCTGCTTTCATGTGATAAGTAGCGATGACTTTCTCGGATTTGATACCAATCTCAGTCAATGTATTTGATGTGTGATTTGGAACGTAGGCTATTTGTGGAAAGTTCTTTACTACATCACTGAGTTGGTTAGGCCTGTCGGCGGCATAAATGTCATTTTGATTTAAAACAGCTGGCATCCCAGCAAGTGGACCAGCGGCTGTTGCAATACTTGTTCCGGTAAAAAGAATTGTTAGCGCAAAGACAAATTTTGATCTCACTTATAACTTCCCGACTAATTGGGTAACTGTGACTGGGGTGTATCCAGCGTTATGTAGCTCGGTTATGAGTGTCGGTAACGCTTCAACTGTATTTTTTTGGCCGAAATGTAAGCTCACGATGCTGCCGCCCTTAATATTTTGCATAACATTTTTTATCACTGCAACTTTTCCTGGATCTTGATAATCATGTGAATCCACATCATATGAAATACATTGCGAATACCCATATTTAAGAGCAGTTTGCCGAATAAGCGCAGTTGAATACTGTGTGCCTGATGGTCGGAAGAAAGCCCCGTGATTTCCGATGAGAGATTTTAATTCGGCTGCGCATCCTGCAATTTCACTTTTTACTTTTGCCGCATTGAGAGTTTTCATTTGATAGTGGTTCATCGTGTGATTCCCAATGTCATGGCCACCGTCAATAATTTTCTTGGCCATTGTTGGGTTTGCCTTCAGCCACGAGCCGATAGCAAAAACTGTGACTGGCGTAGAAGTTGATGCAAAAATATCAAGAAGTGAATTTGCGTAGGCAAGTGGACCGGCGCCATGAAAGGTCAGGGCAATTTTCTTCGTACTGCGTGAACCATGCGTGATATCGGGGGACGTAACCTGTGAAACGGCCTGTGAAATCGGGGTCAGGATGGGCTCGATGAAGGCACCGGCAGTCAAAGCAGTTCCAAATTTGAGGAATGTCCGCCTGTTTACGCTCATGGAGGTAATACTACTTGCTAGGGTGGGACCACTACGCAGATTGGGGGAGCCATGAGCGATGACGACATGGAATCGGAAGATTCCACTGACATTGTTACTGAGGAAATGCTCTGGGAAAGAATTCCTGAGACTTCCGGCCTCGATCGTGCCAATACCTATTACGAATTAAGCGCCCGCATTTATGCGCGCGGTCAATACGATGAAGCACTAGCACTTGCTGAGACAGCGCGCGATATTTATACCGAGCTAGAACCAGGTTCTGCTGCTGATGGGCTAGCCCAGGCATACTCGGCAATTGGTTATAACCTCAATCAGCTCAAGCGCATGGGCGAGGCAGCAAACGCGATGAGTAAGGCAGTTGATTTACTTCGCGAATCAAAATCTCCTATTGCCATTGAACTTTCTTGCACATTGGGTGAGTGGTGGTTTGGGTCTAAAGAATTTCGTAAGACGATTGAATGCATGCGTGATTGTGTTCAAGAGCATCTCGTTGACGGCAATGATTCAGGTGCGGCAAATGACCTTCACCTAATTGGATGTGCCCACCGAGAACTTGGTGAACATAGCCAGGCGCTTGAAGCATTTAAGGAAGCGCGCGCACTTTTCAAGAGCCTCAAAGAAGTTATTAACGTAGCCAGATGCGATCAAAAGATTGCCCATTGCTATATCGAACTCAATGATGGCGAATCTGCGCTCGCTGCAGCTCAGAAATCTCTAGATGTATTTATAACTGCACACGATCATCGCCGTGAAACGTATTCATTGCTCGAACTTGGCAAGGCACAAGTTCTCTGCGGTCGCCCGGAAGAGGGCCTAGAGACGCTGCTTCGCGTTCAGGATGTCGCTACTGATTCTGAATGGAAAGATTTCGAGTTTATTGTCGAAATTGAGAAAAAGATTGCTGGAGTCCTTCGGGTACTCAATCGCGAGGTTGAAGCAAATGAAATCGAGCGCCGCATAAAAGCGGTTACGGAAGTTATCGAAGACTAATTGTTGAGGTGCTGCATTGCCCATGCATACATGGCAATAGCACCAGCTGCAGAAGCATTCATCGATCGAGTAGATCCGTATTGACGAATGGCAAGTACTTGCGTGCAAACTGCAACGCCTTCATCCGACATACCCGCACCTTCTTGTCCGAAAAACATCACACATTTTTTAGGAAGCTTAGTTTTTTCTAACTCTTTTGAAATCGGCAAGTTATCAATACCAACTATCGGAATTTCATTTTCATTACACCAGTTTTTGAAATCAGCAACTGTAGGGTGATGTAGCACGTGGAGGTATCTATCGGTCACCATTGCCCCACGTTTATTCCAATCGCGCTTACCCACGATATGAACTTTGCTGACGTTGAAAGCGTTTGCAGTACGCACGATTGAACCAATGTTTAAATCATGCTGCCAGTTTTCAATTGCAATTTGTAGATCGTGGCGCTTTGTGTCTAAGTCGGCGACGATTGATTCAATCTTCCAATAACGATAATGATCTAAAACATTACGTCTATCGCCATTTTCTAGAAGTTCTGGGTCTAAGCGTTCATCAGATGGCCACGGCTTAGGATGTGGCCCTACGCCGACAACGGGGTAAAACTCCCCTGGTCCGATCACTGCTTCAGTCATGACGCTACTTTAGATGTATAGGATGTAAAGAATGAAAAACAAGAACTGGCTCCCTGTATATATTGCTTTGGGGAGCGTGTGGGGTTGTTCATTCCTTTTTATAAAGATGGGCCTGGAATTTCTCACACCATTTGGAGTCGCTTTTGTTCGATGCGCTTTTGGCGCTATCACCCTCTTGGTTTACACAAAGGCCCGCAAAATTTCCCTACCCCGGGAAAAACATATTTGGATGAAATTATGGGTGGTGGCCTTTGTCCTCAACATCATCCCTGGAATCCTTTTTGCATTCGCAGAAGTTCGTGTTACTTCTGTACTTGCGGGAATTATTAATGCAACGACTCCTCTCGCCACTCTCATTGTCATTTTGGCTGCGTTTAGAGATGACAAACCGAAGATTTTTCAGCTCTTGGGACTTCTTGTTGGTGGACTCGGAGTACTCACTGTTTTGGGCATTTGGAAGGGGCTAGGCCACAACAATATTGTTGGAATACTTGCACTTCTTGCTGCAGTAATTTGTTACGGCATCTCATTTCCGTTTACAAAAAAGTATGTGATTCCACTTGGATTAAAACCTGAAGCTGCAGCAACGATGCAAATAACTTTGGCTGCAATTACGCTCTTGCCCTTGTACCTATATAACGGGATTGGTCAAGATCGCTATCGCGTGGGTCCAATTCTTGCCATGATTGCACTCGGTGCAGTTGGTACAGGGTTTGCATACATTTGGAATTTCTCGATTATTGCTTCGGCAGGAAGTTCCATTGCAAGCAGTGTTACTTATGTAACACCTGTGGTCGCAGTGTTTGTAGGATGGCTATTTAAAGGTGAGCAAATTACTTGGAATCAACCCGTAGGCGCGGCAATTGTTATTCTCGGCGCAGCTATTTCCCAGGGACGATTTAAACAATTATCCGGAAAACTAGGGGCATAATCGCTCAGTGAAGATTAAATCCCGGTTTCTTGTGCCAATTCTTGCGATTTCACTCGCAACGGCAAGTGCGTCTTCTTCGCAGGCAGTTGTCGTACCTTCGAACTTTGTTGCACTTTCCCAAGCACCAATCCTTAATCATCCTGGAATAATTTTGTTGGATGTTAAGAGCAAGGAACTAGTTTTTGATAGTAATCCTGATGTGACACGTGCCCCTGCTTCAGTTTTGAAATTAGTTTCAACAACCTCTGCCTTAAAGGTGTTTGGTCCAGATAAGACTTTCACAACTTCCATCAGCTCGACAGAAAAGCCAAATAAGTTTGTGCTAGTCGGGGAGGGTGATCCTTGGCTGACCACCAGTAAATTCGAAGCAGCTAAGTACAAGCGAGCCTTCCTGCCATACCTAATCAACAAGGCACTTGCGAAATCACCTCACCTGCGCGCGATCTCGCTGATGTATAAAAATATTTATTATCAAGATATACAAGCAATACAAAGATATTACAAAGGACGGATAAAGATTTATCCTCATCCGTTAGCTGAAACTCAGATACGAGATACTCCGATCGCCACGATCACATCACCTCAATTAGGTTCAATTATTGAATTTACTTTACTGTGGAGCGATAATTTATTAGCTGCTCGTATGGCATTAATGGCGGCAAAAGAACAGGGATTTGCAGCGGATTCAACCGGACTTCAATCATCATTTGAAAAGCTCTTTTCTGATTTTGAAATTCCAGCGCCTGGATTAGTAGTGAAAGATGGCGCTGGGCTTTCACATGACACGAGAATTTCTGCTCGCACAATTGCTGAATTACTTTTGAAGATCAGGGATGAGCCATCTCTAGAAACAATTTATGCGGGTCTTCCCGTGGCAGGTATCTCTGGAACTCTTAAGCATCGATTCACTAAAGATGCTCCTGCTGGAGTTGGCTTAGTAAAAGCAAAGACAGGTTGGATCAATACAACTGTGAGCCTTGCCGGCTTTGTAAGTGTTGGTGACACAGATTACGTCTTTGCTGTTATCGCTGATCATTTAGCTAATCGTGAAAGTGTTCGCCAAGCTGCTCGAGAGGCAATTGACAAAATGTTGGCAACTATCGCCAAACCGACCCCTGGAGTTCCAGTACAGACCCCAACACCGGATTCACCAGATACAAGCATCCCTATTACCAACGATTGATGGTCGAGGTAAGGTACCCACGTGAGCGAATCGGCTAAAAATTCATTAGTTACGCCATATATCGCGCTGATGAAGCTTCGCGTGGTCGAGCTCCTACTTGTAACAACACTTCCTGCACTTTTTCTAGCATCACATGGCGTTCCACGACTTTCACTTACTATCGCAACACTCATTGGTGGAACACTTGCCGCCGGGGCTGCTAACGCATTCAACATGGTGATTGAAGTTGATTCAGATCGCCTGATGAAGCGCACCGCAAAGCGTCCCCTTGCAACTGGAGCAGTCTCTGTCCGTGCAGCCACAATATTTGCAACTTTCATTTCGATAATTTCAATTGCCATATTTTGGATTTGGACTACCCCGCTCGCCACATACCTAACGCTCGCGGCAATACTTTTTTATGTTGTCGGCTACACAATCGGCCTTAAACGCCGAACTTCACAAAATATTGTCTGGGGAGGAATTGCGGGGTGTATGCCCGTTTTAATCGGTTGGGCTGCGGTAACAAATTCTCTTTCTGCAACGGCATGGTATTTGTTCCTTTTGATTTTCTTCTGGACCCCACCGCATTTTTGGGCCCTAGCAATAAAATATCGCGACGATTATGAAGCAGCAGGAATTCCAATGCTGCCCGTTGTCGCTTCAATTAAAAATGTACAAATACAAATGTGGTTGCACACAACTGGGATGGTTATAGCTTCCCTAGCAGTCTTATGGAGTGCGCACTTTTCTTGGTGGACTTGGGTAATCACAATCTTGCTTGCTCTTGGGTTTAGTCAACAGTTGATAAAGCTGAATACT
>Ga0136642_1000280_pt1 | contig 29746 bp, 24 predicted proteins | sample LowCatLa1302831Y_FD_115313 | JGI IMG/M metagenome (GOLD analysis project Ga0136642, IMG submission 115313) | Freshwater microbial communities from Lower Cathedral Lake, Yosemite National Park, California, USA - 13028-31Y | ecosystem: Environmental > Aquatic > Freshwater > Lake ... | reverse complement strand
TGGTGCGGGGGCGGGACTGGTGGCGGGGGGTGTGCCACTCGAGCCGATCTTGCCCAGCGTGGGTGCCACTGGGGCCGGCGAGGCGGGAGCGAGAACAACACCGCGCTCGAGTTTGCTGATTCGCTCCGCTAACGCGGCGGATTCGTTATCGAGATCGGGACGAGTCAAGCGGACCACCGCTACCTCGAGCATGGAAATCTTGTCGGGGGCGCTCTTCATCTCTCGCATACTTCGCCCAACGGTCTCGAGAATACGGACAGTTTTGGCAAGTCCCAGTTGCTGACCCCACGAAGTCAGTCGACTCGCCTCTTCGTTCACTGCGCTGGCGACGTCGGGCGCCACTAACAGCAAGAAAGCTTGGCGCACTTGAGCCGCGAATGATTCCGCTAGTTGCTCGGGGTCCCACCCATCGTGTTGCAACGTCGCTAGGGCGCGAATCGCAGCACCTGGATCGTTGGTCGCGAGGGAGTTGAAAAGATCTTCAAAAACTGGTTCACTCGCCGAGGTCTCCCCCGTCGCCACTAATTGGTCGAGAGCGCTGAGCGCATCACGGGCCGAGCCCTTGCCGAGTCGAACGGCCGCCGCGATTGTTCCATCTTCCACGTTAAGTCCCGCGGCCTCTTGCACGGAGGCGAGAAGATCATTGAGCGTCTCGCCGTTGAGAAGCCGGAACTCTAAATGTTGAGTTCGACTACGAATGGTAGGGATCACCTTGTGTGGATCGGTCGTGGCGAGCACGAAGACTACGTGAGCGGGTGGCTCTTCGAGTGTTTTGAGCAGTGCGGCCGAGGCGGACTTGGAGAGCTGGTGTACCTCGTCGAGGATGTAGACCTTCCAGTGTCCTGGGGTGGTCTGCCACGCATTCGCGGTGAGATCACGAATGGCGTCAACACCATTATTCGAAGCGGAGTCCAACTCAATGACGTCGAGGGAGCGACCTTGGGTAATGGCCACACAGCTCAAGCAGGTGCCGCACGCATCACCCTCGCGTGGCTCTGCACAGTTGAGAGCCTTAGCGAGAATTCGCGCCGTGGTGGTCTTCCCCGTTCCTCGAGGCCCTGAAAAAAGATAGGCGTGGTGCACCTTGCCCGAGGCGGCCGCGCCCTGCAGGGCACGGACAACGTGATCCTGTCCGCGCAGTTCGCTGAACCGTCCGGGACGAAAGCGGCGGTAGAGGGAGGTGGCGTCAGACATAGGACAAGCGTAATGGTCGCCACTGACATTTTCAGGGCGAGTCCCGAGGTTCAAAGCGATGGCCAGGCGATCCGTGGCACCCGACTCAACCCGCTGAGAGCTGCTGGCTTCCGCCCCTGACTCGGTTCACGAGCGGCCGTCGCACGGGACCCGACCACCGCTTTCAACCTCGGATAAATAAGGCTACTGGGCTCAAGAACTCGTCACAATCCAAGTGCATTGCAGCACCAAATTTCCGTCCCCCTAGGTGGCTCTGCTATCTGCGTAGATACTATTGGTGAACCAGACTTTGAAGAAAATCAATGGCCACTACTCAACTAAGCAAAAGGGTCCGAAAGGGTTGAAAAGGAGTATCAAATGTTTAGGAGAGCTTTTCGAACTGCCGTTGTCGCAATCGGCGTAGTTGGGGGAATGTCGCAGTTTATTGGTAGCCCATTTGCTGGAGCTTAAGGTCTTGGACCAGCTGAGATAGTTAATTCTTTACTGCCGGGCTCCGATTCAGATGTCCGAACCACCTTGCGGAATCTGAGCGAGAAGGAACTGCATATCCAACTGGCGAACGGGACCATTCCAGATTCGCCTTTGAGCAAAGCGTCTCTCTTTGCTCTCGAGGACATTGGATGGAAGGCGCGACTAGCAGCTTCTGCTGTAAATAATAACGACCCATCAGTCAAAAGCTTTGTAGCGACACTCGGGACCAATGCTCCGATTAGTGACTTGTCCAATTCTCTCCATGGCCGCTTTCTACCTTTGTCGGAGATGCCGGCTATGCCAAATCTAGATACCATCTCCCCTGATCTAGCCATAAAGCAATTGCGATCAAACGTTCAGTCACTTACTGAATTACTTCCTACGGGAGCTATCGTCGATCAAAAAGTGACGCTGTTGCCGATCGACCCTTCTTCAAATCAATTCGCCCTTTCGGCGAACATTACGGTCCTTAACAGAACTGATGTGACAAAGTTTTTCGGAGATTTTGTAAATGGTTTGTCCACCGGCCTTACCGGTAGCCTTGCCCAAACCAGCGTCGAAGGTTTAGAAATTGTGGTCACGTTTGCAGATGGGGCGCCCATTGTCGGATCTTGGCAATCAACTCGCTCGGCCACGGGAACTTTGCAATTTGGCGATGCTGCTAACGCACCTACCCGATTTCAAGTAACCGGGCAATTTCAAAATTTGACTGGTGGACCTTCGGTCGAAGTTACGGCGATTGGCGCCCCCGTCCGGGCTAAGAATACGACGGGCGACACTGGGGCGAACCGGAAGCCGAGGAATAGCTCTCTCAACGCGCTAGCGCAAACGCATTCGGGCTTATCCTCGCGACAATTAATTTACTTAGTTATCGGCTTGTTTGCGCTGAGTTTTGCCTTCGTTGGTCATCGACAGCGCCGAACTTCGAAGTTGGGAAGCCGAGTTCTCCTTGACCCGTCCGAAAATCGACTCTAAACAGAATTGCTGTAGCCTCATAGTCCGGACTTTTGTTCGGTATGGAGAAGTGCGAGAGCGGCCGAACCGGCACGCTTGGAAAGCGTGTGAAGGGCAACCTTCCGTGGGTTCGAATCCCACCTTCTCCGCCAACTGGCAAATATGGACCTAGGCGGTTCGGACATATGAAAATCCGAACTCGATCGAATTCTGCGAGTTCGAAGGGTTTGCCTATGCAGGCGACTCCTCGCTAAGCGTGCCTGGCGTCACGGTCTCGACGGCGAATGAACCGGTCAATGTCTATATCGGTGTCCCCACCTGTGCTCCGTGTTAACAGATTCGTGCCGTGCAGCCTGTGCGCGTCGTTACTTACTTACTCACCGGCGAGCTGCGAAGAAACTATTCAGTTGCTGTGAAGCCTCAGATGCCATGACCCCTTGGGACACTTCTATTTCGTGGAGCAAGCGTGGGTCGCTTAGGAGGTTGTAGCGCGAACCTACAGCACCCGCCTTCTCGTCGCTGGCCCCAAAGACCACACGCGAAACTCTCGCAGCTAGCAAAGCGCCAGCACACATGGCGCACGGTTCAAGCGTGACATAGACCGTTGCCCCATCTAGCCGCCAGTTTGGCAAGGTCTTAACCGCTTCACGAATCGCAACAATTTCAGCGTGTGCGGTTGGATCTTGGTCCAGCTCACGGCGGTTTTCACCAACGCCAATCACCACCCCATTCATAACCACGACCGCCCCAACCGGAACATCATCATGGTCAATCGCGGACTCGGCGGCGGTGAGGGCCTGGCCCATAAAGAGTTCGTCTTCTCGCTCGTTCATATCCACACAGGCTAGGAGCCAAAAAGGCCGGCCCCTATTTCTTGTAGGATTAGGGGTGGAAGCGTGCGAGAGCGGCCGAATCGGGCAGTCTCGAAAACTGCTGTGTCTACGGGCACCGTGGGTTCAAATCCCACCGCTTCCGCCAGATGGCACTACTCAACTCCGTTGAGTGGCGCCGAGGAACTTGCAGGGCCGGCGGGATATCCCGCCGGTTTTGTCCGTCCGAGCCCACTTTTAGCCAAGGCCCCTCCCACTACGCTGGGGGGAGCACAATTTCAATTCCTACAGGAGTTTTCATGTCACGTTCAAGTGAAGCAGTCGGCTCAGTTCGCAAGCTGGTCACGGCTATTCCCGGACCCAAGTCCCAAGAGATGCACGAACGCCGTCACAAAGTTGTCTCCAAGGGCGTCAGTCAAGGTCTCCCTATTTACATTGACAAGGCCGACGGCGCAATTCTCCTCGACATCGACGGGAACCGCATCCTCGACTTGGGATCAGGCATTGCGGTGACCTCAATTGGCCACGCCGTGCCCGAAGTCGCTAAGGCCATCAGCGACCAAGCTAACGACTTCTTGCACACCTGCTTCATGGTGACTCCCTACGAGAGCTACATCGAAGTCTGCGAACTACTCGCCGAGCTCACCCCCGGCGACCACGCTAAAACCAGCGCTCTCTTTAACTCTGGCGCAGAAGCGGTCGAAAACGCCATCAAGATCTCTCGCCACGCCACTGGTCGCCAAGCAATCGTTGCTTTTGACCACGCTTATCACGGTCGCACTAACTTAACGATGGCCCTCACCGCTAAAAACATGCCCTACAAGGACAAGTTCGGACCATTCGCCCCCGAAATCTATCGAGTGCCAATGAGTTATCCCTTCCACGACGGCCTCGGTGGAAAAGAAGCGGCCGAACGAGCACTACGCATGGTTGAAGCCCAAGTTGGCGCCAACAATGTCGCGGCCGTCATTGTTGAGCCCATCCAAGGTGAGGGTGGCTTTATCGTGCCCGCCGAAGGTTTCTTGCCCGCGCTTTCGGAGTGGTGTAAGGCAAACGGTGCCGTCTTTATTGCCGACGAGATTCAAAGTGGCTTCTGTCGCACCGGTGATTGGTTTGCCACCAATCACGAGGGTGTTGTTCCGGATATGGTGACGACGGCCAAGGGCCTCGCTAGTGGCATGCCCCTCGCGGCAGTAACCGGCCGAGCTGAAATCATGAACGCCGTTCACGAGGGTGGACTTGGTGGTACCTACGGCGGCAATCCCGTCGCAGCCGCGGCCGCGATAGCGGGCATCAAGTACATGAAGTCCCAGAACTTGCCCGCTAAGGCCCGCCACATTGGTGAGGTCATCACGACGCTTCTACTCAGTCTGCAAGAGGAAATCCGCATGATTGGTGACGTCCGCGGACGGGGTGCGATGATCGCCTTCGAGCTCGTCGAGCCAGGCACTAAGAATCCAAACGCTGGAGCCGCTAAGGCCGTCGTGAAGTACTGCAATGACAGAGGCGTCATTGCCCTATCTTGTGGAACCTACGGCAATGTCATTCGCCTACTACCAACGCTCGTCATCACCGATGAACAGCTCGCTGACGGCTTGGGCGTCTTGACTGAAGCAATCCGAGCTGCCCAATAGCCTTGGAAGAAAAAGAATCACCGCGTAAATCGAGGCTCCCGCTGGTCGGAGGGATACTTCTGGTGGCGGTCGTAGCTGCAGTTATTTTCGCCGTGCTGCCTAGTTCAACAAATCCAACGGGACAAAACTCCAACGAGGTCTACGGCCAGCCCACTCTCACACTGGTCGCGCCTCTCGTGGCGTCGGCGTGCACCCTGAATAACACCTGTCTGGTCGTGGGCTCTTCGAGTGGGGATGGCACCGGCGTGACCGTCGGTGAGGTCGCTACCGGTTCAACCTGGCAAGCACTTTCGCTGCCTCACTCTAACTCGGCTACCTTCCTGGGCTCCTCGTGTTGGCATTCAGGTTGCTTCATCTACGGATTGACCATCAATGGTGACCTGTTGTGGCGTTACCAGGCCACCACTAACACCGTGACGGCCCTGACTCCACCCTCACCCTCACCCAGTGTCGAAGGTCTCTCTTGCTTCGCCACCAGCAGTTGTGCCGTTATAGACATGGGCGCGGGAGATTCGGCTCCTCACTTCTACGTAACCACCGACGCCGGATCCACTTGGTCCACGCCAGTGCCGACCCCCTTTGACGCTACGAGCCTTTCGTGCACCTCAAGCCAACGTTGTCTCGCCACCAGCACGACCTCCACCTGGAGCACCCACGATGGCGGCCTCACCTGGGCGCAGTCGGCACACTCAACTGGTGGTCTCATAAACCTTGTCTGCTTCGGCAGTTCGTGCCTCGCTCGAGACTCGGGAGCGAGCCACAACCAACTATGGCGCACCAGCGACTTTGGTACTAGCTGGACTAGCACCACGTTGAATGGAAAAAACTACGCCTTGGCCTGTCTCTCCGCTGATCGCTGCGTAAGTGCGGGAGCGAATCATGCCGTAACCGGGGCTATAACGAGAATCAATGGTTCGAGTATCTCCGCAATTCCGGTGAATTATTTCCCGAACCCAATTACAACCCTGGCCTGCGGAACTACACGATGCGTTGCGGGTGGGCTGTACTCGCTAGCGCTGATTAAGCCCTAGCCCTTCAGGGCGCTTCGCAGCAGCGAAGGTATTTTTAGCCAGCTCGGAGCTGCCTCGAAGGCCACAAATCGCTCCATGACTTCACGACCATTTTTTACCCCTGCGAACCACGACGGGGTAAGTATTGGCAGGAATCGCCCGCGCAAAACAGTCTTTTGGGCGGTCGAGAACATGTAGCCGTTCCCGACAAAGCCCGTCCCGGACTGGATGTCGTTGGCCGGGTGCCCGGGGTAGGCGCCCCACACTGGAGTCGAAAGCGCAAGCGAAGCAGCACTCCACGCATTGAGCCCCACCGTACCGTATTCCAGGGCCCCCACCATTTCCTCAACTACCGCTGACATCTTCTTCGCGCTTCGAGGGTCAATGATGATGTTGGATGAAAGGGTGCCCCAGAGAACCTCGTTGCAGAACTTGGTGGCCACAACCGCAAACTCTTCTGGGCTCGGAGCAGACAGGCTCGTCTGCGCCATTACCGAACACCACGCCTCTTGGTTAAAGGCCATGTTCTCAGTGTCTCTTGCGTCCACCTCGGTGAGAAGCGTCCAGGCCATCTTGCCGTCGCTTTCATCACCAAATTTTTGAACTTTCTTGGCAGCGTCAACAAATTGAGCTTGTCGGTTCCAGGCGCCCGGGTAATAGGCCCGTCGAGTTGGCAACTCTTCTAATTGTGTTGCGAAATATTTCATAAATCTCTCACGCTGAGGCCATTCTTGGTGCGTTATCAGCACCCGGGGCGTGAGGCAGTTAAATCCATCATTGTTGGTAAACATGGTGGCGAGGTGTCGGGCCTGATAGCGAAGCTCTTTTTCTGACCACTTTCCCGGCATGAGAATGACTGGAGTCACGCAACCCAACTCAGCCGAGATTTCTTTAGTCGTAATTCGCTGGTTGGCCGCTTTATTCTTTGCACCTTCCGCCCCGGTCCCAAAGACAATTGCCTCGTAAGTCTTGTCAGAGCCCGTGATGTGAATGGCACTGATGTGTTCGTGTTCTGTTAAGTAGGCCCCAGCCGCACCACCACCCTTGACAATACGTAGGTAGCCCGGGGCCACGAGCGCACGCATAGCTCGCTCCCAAAAAGGCACCAGATACTCATTGACCGGATTCGCCTTAATCAGAACGGTGTGATTTTCCTCAAATAGTTGACTCAATGCATCGCGGGGTGCCAGAGAAGCAACATTTCCGGCGCCCAGTACGAGACAGACCGCGGGCAGTGAGCCACCCTCTTTATACGCCACCGCTTGACCCAATCGCACCTGTTCTTCGGAAACCCCGGGCTTCATCCATACTTCAGCGGACATGCCGAGGTACAAAATCCGATCAAAGAGGGTTACGGGGGCGACACCAATACCAATTCGATTATTTGAATGGCTCCTCACTGGACCCGGGTACCGGGGCCGACCCGTGCGATCTAAGTCCTCGAGCGAATCGCGGAGAGTTCGGACCATGCGAACGAAGGTTCCCACTCCGGCGAACAACTCCTCACCGTACTCCGGGCCCTCTGAATTGAACCCCTTGTGCTCACAGGCCGCGCGAGTCCATTCATCCGAAACTCCGATGGTGTCGAGGAGAATTTCGTCGAGAATCTGGACCTTTTTACGAATCGGTAGTTCGTGCCACTTGGTGGCATTCTGATGCACCGTCGCCACAGCGAGGTCAAGTCCTGCGGCATCCACCTCTTCGCCGGAGTTTTGCGTTGGGGCCTGAGCGCCGCGATTAATCATAAGTGAATATCCTTTAGAGCCTGTATGTAAGGCTAGTGATATGAACGATATTGATACAACAACGCCTTCAGGTTGGTATCCAGACCCCAGCGGACAGCCCCAATGGCGGGTATGGACTGGAAATAAGTGGTCGAGTGTTGTCCGGGCGTACCGATCGGAGGGTGCCGCGCCTCGAACCATATTGTCGACACTTGATCGTGTCCGATCAATCGCGCGGGCGCGTTATATCGGACCTCTCGGGTATCTCGGCGGGATAAATTTATTGGCCTCAATACTCACACACTGGCCCTCGAGTTCGGCACCCTTTGCTGATCCCTGGCTGCTCCCTCTGCTTGGGCTTTTTACATTTTCTTTTGTTATGGCTTGGGCCATAACTGCGCAGGCGGTTCGTTCCTTTCAGGACAACTGGACCTTCTGGGCATTGGTGCCTCTGGGCAATTTATTAATTCTCACGGGCCTCTTGCGCCGTGAGCTACTGGGTGGCGTTTCCCGCCCACTAACCAGTGATTTACTCGGTCTCATCATGTGGGCGATTGTCGTCACCTCTTCACCGGTGGCTGGCGCCATTACCGCCCTCATGGCTCTGGCCCACGGGCAGCTTTTCAATGCATACTTAAATACTGTAACGCTCGACTAGTCAAGATCCGCTCGGATCTTTTCCACTACTCCTACCCAACCCTTGTATTCACGCATTGCTGGAGGGGCGGATTCGATTGATCGCAGCAAGTCATCGGTGAAATTTTCGTACTCCCGGGCCAACTCGCTAGCCGGCGCTACATAATTGCGGATTGTGAAGAGAATGCCCCGAGAGTCTGGGATAAATCGTAGAGTCTGTCGCTCAACTCGAAAGAACCAGTCGGACAAATGACCACTTGGCTCCTTCCGGATGCTCTTCGGCTGATGCAGCTCTGCATTGTCGATCAAAGTCCAGTTCAGTCGCCAATAGGACTTTTCCCCATTCAGGCGATCAAAGAGCGCGTTGGTGGGGCTAGCCAACTGTTGCTCGTAGCCCGGAACCGGACCGTGAATCTCGTCCATCGTGCGCCCTATTTTGCTCGGTAGAAACCACCGCGAGGGAAAGCACACCGACGCAGCCTCGAGTCGCCACGTATCTGATTTCACCAACACGCAGAGATCCTCTTGGACCAATCGACTCGCCGCCACTAGTGGGTGCTCCCGCTCGTCAATCGTTCGATCTATCTCAGGGTGGAAAGTGTTCAAATTCTCGAGAAGTAACCTGAGCACCTCGGCGCTGGCTTCATCTCCCTGGGGGCGAGTGGCCACCACAACCTCTGGGGCTGTTTCGAGCAACTCCCGTTTCTTGCCAACCTGTTCGGCCCACCGGTCATCAACCTGAAACCAGTCTTTTTCTTCGAGTGGCCGCAGCCCCATGGCCATTTTGAAACCCGAAGGGTTTAGGGGCACGTAGGGAATGGGACCCGAATCCACTTACCGCTTCTTTAGAAACACAAAGTAAACGAAGGCGGCGACGAGTGGGATGAATAACACGACGAACCTTGCGTAGAGCAAAACCTGCCCCTTATGCGGGTTGGCCGCTGCCAGGACCGGAAGTAAGAAATTCATTCGGCTACTTCTTCGACTGCAAGTGGTCCATCATCTGCCCCAGTCGAGTCACGATGTCGGATATGGCCTCATCTTGAGCGATCAGGTGTTTTTGAATCTCCTCAGCTTCTTTCAACACCGCTTCGGCGTCACGGTAGGTGTCTTCGGCTCGCTTATCGGCGGCGGCGGCCTGAATGTTTTGCCCCACGATAATGATCGGCAGAAGGACCAACTGCAAGAAGCTACTTGAAAGCCAAACAATGATGTAATAAGTTCCCTGGTGAATGGCCGAAGGCAAAGCAAAGAAGGCCAGGATGGTGAAAAGGTACGCCATCCACATAGTTCCCACGACCAAGGTGATGCGCAAGCCAAACTTTGCGTTGAAGCGCACTATGGGATTCTTATGTTGGGTTCGACGAATGTCGGCCGTCTTGACTGGTTTTCCCGCGGCGAGTCCAGCGGCGCGAGAGTGGCGGACGTACTCGTATAAATTAGCCATGACTACAGTCTGCCAATGAAATTAAGGCCGTTAGGGGATAAGGCGCTAGCCATTGAAATCTCGCCGTATCTTTCGATGAATGCCGCCCCATCACGAGACCGAGTCTCGTGAACTAGCTATTTCATCAAGTCGGGAGCGGTCTCCATGCCCTGGCGCCACACGGAACGCGCAATGATCTTGGTTGTGTCCGCGCGGTCTTTGTACTTCTGGGCAATATCACGAACCTCGTCCAAGAGCCCCTCTGAGAGTTTGGTTGGATTAAGTCCCAAAGCCAAGAACTTGTCTCGCGATACGTTGAGGTCATTCTCCGCAGCTTCACGACGTGGGTTGGGCAAGTACGCAACCTCCACACCCGTCAAACCAGAAATCATCTCCGCTAGTTCCTTCACGCGGTGCGTTTCAGTCACCTGGTTGAACACCTTCGGCTTTTCCCCAGCCTTCGGTGGGTTTTCGAGGGCGATTTGGATGCATCGCACGGTGTCACGAATGTGGATGAAGGCGCGAGTCTGGCCACCGGTTCCGTGAACAGTCAAGGGGTGTCCAATAGCAGCCTGCATCAAGAAACGGTTCAAAACGGTTCCGTAGTCGCCGTCATAGTCAAATCGGTTAATCAAACGCTCGTCCAGAGCGGTCTGGGGAGTCTGAGTACCCCAGACGATGCCCTGGTGAAGGTCGGTGATTCGAAGTTGGTCATTCGCACAGTAAAAGGCGAAGAGTAATTGGTCGAGAGTCTTAGTTAAGTGGTACACCGAGCCGGGATTCGCGGGGTGCAAGATCTCACGCTCGATGTCTCCATCGGGAGTGGGTACCTTAACGGTGAGATAACCCTCGGGGATTGGTGCTGACCCGGACCAGCCATAACCGTATACGCCCATAGTGCCCAAGTGAACTAGCGCAATGTCCATACCCGAAGAAACAATTGCTGCCAGCACATTGTGGGTTCCGCGAACATTGTTATCGATGGTGTAGCGCTTAGCAATTGTTGAACGCATTGAGTACGGAGCGGCTCGCTGTTCGCCGAAGTGCACAATGGCGTCAGGCTTCTCTTCGACGACCAGTTGGGCAAATCGGTCGTACTCCTCGGCAAGGTCTAGGTGAACAAAACCGATGTCTTTACCCGATTTTTCCTTCCACACCCGAATACGCTCACCGATTGGGCGAATAGGCGTTAGTGAGTCCACTTCAAGCTCGAGGTCGATTTCGCGTCGACTGAGGTTGTCAACAATTACTACGTCGTAACCGATGTCCGACAGGTGTAGCGCAGTGGGCCAACCGCAGAATCCGTCACCACCCAGAACTAGTACCTTCATGCACATTCCTCGCATTTCAACAAAGAGCACCTTTAGGCAGGCGCGCGAAAACAAATCCTACCAAATCGCCCGATGAAATCCCTATGGTTTGGGCATGAAGTCCACCGTAAAATGGTACGCACTTTCAGAAATGCCCATTCATAAAGAACTACTACACGAACAATTGATTTATGTCCGCGATCCGGTCAGCTCGTCTCACCGATGCCCAACCGACCCTTATGGCAGTCATGCCCACCTTGTTGGGGTGGGAATTGTTAGGAGCGACTGTGACTGACGGGGGCGGAGAAGGTGAAGGTAGTCATACCCGTTTGTGAGCTGTAAACAATGCTGCCGCTTTGCCCACCAGCCTTAGTTGCAGTAACCGTACAAATGTTGCCAGCCATGCCGGTCAACACGCCGGCGGTGATTCTGCATGGCGGAGTACTGGCCGCATAAGTGGCCGCATAGGTGACCACGCCCGATCCCGAACCACCATTGGTGCTGAGGGTCACGGGCGTACCGGCAACCTCCGCAACGAGACCGGTGAGGACACTGATGATGGTACCGGGAGTACCGACCACGACCAGCCGAGCCTGTGCGGTCGCGCGCTTAAAACTGAATGACTTAGTAGCAGACATCGCTTGGCTGTATAGGCCGCTCGGCATTTTAATTGCCCAAACAACGCATGTCGTAATTGCGGGCGAGCTCAGTTCACCTGTCAAATTGTTGATAGTGCAATTTGGACCCCTGACCGACCACGCAATTACACCCGTTCCTGAACCGCCCGAAGCAGTTACAACAACACTCGTACCGGTTGCGAAAGTCAGTTGCGTATTCGTGATGGTAAGTGTCGCTTGGTTCTGCAATACATCAGCACTAGCAGTTGCGGTGAGGCCCACTGCGACTAACAGTGAAGCTACTAGTGTGACTCGAGACATAATTGATAAACCCACGGTACTCCCTGTAGAAAATTTATTCTCGCCGGCATTCACCGATGCGAGTTACTTTGTAAACTCGGGTGAACAAACATCCTGATTACATCCTACTCGACGTAGCATTTGACAAGAGCGTTGACGCGATTCACTATAGGAATAAGGAAAATCAGTGTGATCGAATTACTGATTCTCCCACTTTCTTCTGACTTTTTAGACGGCACCGTCGTCACCTTTAGAAGGACAGTTCTTGGTCCACTTCGGGGCTGCCAAGATGCCAACACCTCGCGTTTTATTAAGCGGCCCCCTGGCTGCAGCATGCCACTCAGTTCTAGGAAATTAATCGCCGCATGGAGCAGTCTTGCTTTGTCTCCGGTCGTGGCAGACTAGAACTGGTAGATAACCAAACCTGGAAGAGAGCCCGACAAGCCAATGAGACTTCGAATTATCCTCGGCTTGGTCTTGACGCTAGTAATTAGCACTGGTGCTACCTTTCAACAACTGAATCTCGAGCGCACTCAACGCAGTGCTTCGGCAGCTGAAACCACAAGTACTTTGGCAAACTTCACGACTTCAACCACAACCACGTCCCCGCCCCTCACGACAACCTCAGAGGGTCGCACCACTTCAACGCTGGCTACACACGTCATAAATCCCCCAGTGGTCACTGGCGCATCAACACACTTGAGCACAAACTGCCCACTCGTCGCACCGATAGAAGCCACTACTTCCACCACTACTACTCCGCCCGTAACCACCACCACCGATCAAGCGACGACCACTACCTCGGATCCCACAAGTACAACATCGACGAGTACGTCATCACCCACGACCACGACTTCCCCACCGGGAACCAGGTCCTGCACAGTCCTAGAGGTGGGTGACTCCATTGGGTGGGGTCGAGGCTTTGACCTCACAAGAGACCTAGCGCAAAACAAGTGGATACATTTCCATATGGACGATAGGGGTTCAACGGGCTTGTCCAACCAGAATTACTTCAACTGGATTGAGCAAATTCAAAGGGACTTAGATCAGTACCACCCAAACTTATTGATGGTGTCTTTTGGTGGGAACGACGCGCAAGGTGTCTCCGGAAAAGGCAACGGTGAGTATTTTGGTACTCCACGTTGGAGGTCACTGTATGCGAGCCGCGTTAATCAAATTCTGACCATGGCCGCAGAGCACCACTGTGGAATCTTGTGGTTGGGAATGCCCGTTAGTGGAAGCGGCATCTACAACCAACGACAATTAATTATTAATCAGATCTACGCCCACGCCGTCGCCAACGCCACCAATGCCGCCTTCATTCCACTGTGGAATGTTTTGTCGAGAAACGGACTCTTTACCCCGACCGCTCGGGTGAATGGCAACTTAGTTACCGTCCGTAGCCCCGATGGCATTCACCCCAGCGGCTGGGGCTACGCCGTTGAGGCAACGTACATCATCAATCAGATGAAGTCTCTCTATCGCGTCAACTTGATTCTTTCGGGACGAGCGTACATAACCGGTTTTTAACCACGGACTAAGTAGCTGACCACAAACACAGCACTAAAGACTGTACTCACCCCTATTCCTAAGACCAGCAGCGTTGCCCATCCATCTCCCCGTAATCGTTTCGACCTCTTGATCGGGTTTTCGAGGAGATAGGTCGAAAGAATTGCGCACGCCACCGCGCCGGCCATCTCCACGATCCGATCTTGACGGCTTACCAGCGGATTTCGAAAGTACTCGGGAAGAATGAGCCATACGTAGTGATAGAGATAGAGCGAGAAAGAAATATCGCCAATGAACCGCAGTGGCTGAGAGCCAATTACTCGGACAATAAAACTTTGATTGGCCCCACCAGCCAGTAATAGTCCACCCGTGGGGGCAACTGCCAGCCAAGCGAGAGATCCCGGATAGATGCTGTTTGGATTAATGACAAACATCGCCTTCACCAACACACCCAACGAAATCATGATCAGGATGTCTGAAAATACCGGTACCGAAGGTTTAATGATCCGGGGGGCTAGTGCGACTAACCCGCCGAAAGCTAGCTCCCAGGTCCGGGTGAAGGGTGAGTAATAAGCGAGCACGGCATTAGTGGACGATTGGTGCAATGAATAAATGAAGGACCCCGTAATTATCACCAGCAGCGCTAGCCACCAAACCCACTTGCGTACCTTCTCGTTTTTAGAGAGACCCAGAACTAGCAGCAGACAGGGGAACACCAGGTAGAACTGCTCTTCGACCGCGAGTGACCAATAGTGGGTCAGCACTAGGGGAGTCGCTCCTTGAATGAAATAATCTGCTGAGACGTGAATGAGATAGAAATTCCCCGCAAACAAAGCCGCCCAGTGGGAGTTCTCCAGAATTCCGGTCGGCAATTGCCTGTGAAAAATCAAGTAGCTCGCGATCAGCGTTACAAGGAGAACCGTTGTTGCGGCGGGGACAATACGCAAAATTCGCCGCTGATAAAAGAATTTCAATTGCGCGACTAGTGAACCAGTTCGGTGAGTAACGAGGGTCTGGGTGATCACAAACCCAGATATGACAAAGAAGATGTCCACCCCAATGAAACCACCGCCGAAACCGGGAACGCCCATATGACAAAGGATTACGAGTAGGACCGCGATTGCCCGCAGGCCTTGGATATCAGGGCGGATAGCGGTGGTTGACCCTAGCGGTTCAGTCATCAGCCGATCTTAGATAAGTTAATTGGACAGCTTCCGATGACCCGGCAATTTAATTTCAGCAAACCGAAATGTTTACTGAGTGGCTAGGCACCAAATGGTCATCCACTGCACTCAATAAGGAAAATTTCCCAAGTAAAAAGAACAGGATTTCGAATGAAAAAATTTGTCCGCATTGCGTCAAGTCTCGCACTTGCCGTGGTTCCAGTGATCGGCTTTGGACTTTCAGCTAACGCCGCGCCCAACTCGACTGGGAATTGGAATATTGCGCTCGCTATTGGCGACAACCTAAGTGCGGGAGATTTCACAGCTGCGGTCCTAGGGACCGCAACAGCCACTTTAAACTGTGGGCAATGCTCCTGGGGCTTCACAACCTCCATTAATGGTACGGCCGACCTGACGAATACAAATTACCAATCCTCTATACCTGGTCCGTTTATAAATGGAGGGGGAATTTACTACTACCCTCAGTTTGACTTTGCTCAAAATTCCAGTCCTCTTATTAGCGGCGTAGGTGAACTCTTCGTTCCTTCCGCCACTGGGTCCCTGACGGCAACATTTCGAGCTGCCTGTCAATTATCAGGAGTGGCACCGTCGAATGTGCGCGTTGGCTTGTTTTCGGTTACTCCAGGAACTCAATCGCAGAGCAACGGCATCACCGGTCTGCTGGCGAACATTGCCTTTCCCTGGTCCTCGTGCCCTACTTCAACTTCGTGGGATCCAACGACTGGTCCACAAACCTTCGCTGATGTTCCACTCAATTTCAATTACCGAGTAACCGCTGGGGCCACCTACGGAATCTTCATTAATGGGCTGCCAGGGATAAACCCTTTAGGCGTTGGGAGCGCCCCTTCTGGCAAAACCAAGACCTTGCACTATGCAACTAATGTCGACCACCTGACCCCAGGACAGATCTCAGTCATCAATTCAGTTGCCGCTGCTGCTATTAGCGACCACGCTACGTCTGTCACCGTAACCGGCTATTCAGACAAATACGGCACTGCTGCGCTCAAGCAACTTATTGCTAAGGTCCGCGCAAATATTGTGCTCGGTTATCTGCGCAAGTACTTTGAGTCTCACCACGTGAATTCGATTTCCGTTCACCTGGGAGCCAGTCAGACTCTCACGACTGGAGCACCTGCAAATAACCGCAAGGTCGTTATTACTGGCTACTAAGCAAGTAGTCAAAACTCAACAAAACCCGGGCTGTAAGCCCGGGTTTTGTTGTCTTAAAACTTCGAATTCCTAAAATTTAAGCCCCACTCGTTACAAACCCAGGTTGCAGTCGGCTCCAGGATTACCGAAGCTTTTCCCATCAGGACATTTGGCGCCCTTGAAATTTGCTGATGACGCACCCGAAACACTTAAGAGGCGCGAGCCCGATAGGTTCGCATTTACAAATTTTGCGTTTGTCAGATTAGCGCCACTCAAGTCAGCGGCTTTGATTGAAGCACCGGTAAGGTTCGCTCCCGTAAAGTTTGCCGTTCCTAATCCAGCGCTCGCCAGATTGGCCCCCGTCAAATTTGTGCCCGTAAAGTTAGCGCTCGTGAGGTGAGCACCGGCCAGATAAATATGCTTCAAGTTCATACCCGCAAAGTTTGCTCCCCCTAGCTGCGCACCACCAATGCTCGCTCCGGGTCCCACTAGATATTCAACGGGGGCTCCTTGAAATTGCCCGACAATCACCCGCCAGTATTTTGGCAAGCTTGCGGGCTGCCCATTTTCATAGGCGGAGATAACCCCCGCCATGCTCGCCTTGGCAAATTTCGCTCCAGTGAGGGTCGCTGACGACAGCGAAGCCTTCTTCAGATTTGAACTACCAAAGTCGACGTTTGACAAATTGGCGTGATAAAAACTGGCTCCGGACAAGTTGGCCCTCGTAAAAACCATGCCCGAAAGGTTGGCTTGGGAGAAATTAGCTCCCGGACCAATCAGGTATCCACTCTGCAACTGCCAATTCTTAGGTAGGTGCGCGGGAATACCCGTAATGTGCGCTGAATTGATTCCCGCAAGTTTGGCGCCGGACATATTTGCGCCACCGAGATTCGCATTCGTAAAGTCCACCCCGCTGAAGTCCGTACCCTTGAACTTTCCCTTGACAATCAAGGTGCCGGTGGGGCAGGTATGCGGGGAGACGCTGACCTGACTCACCACTCCGTAGTTTGAACACGCGTAGTACTTCAACCCCGAAGCGGCCGCCCCGGCGGAGATCGCGCCGAGCCCAGTCACTAAGCCTGCACTAAGCAGGAGGGCTCCAGCTGTCTGCCACACTCTCGTCATTTCGACTCCTCGTTTATGGTCTATGGGGTTTGTTACTAGTTACTACGTGATTATGGACGGGCGTTTAGAAAACGGCACCGACAACTTAGGATTTCTTCAACTTCATTAAGACGTAAGGCAAGTTGTTCCCACCGGGGCCAGGGTATCCATATTGGTTTGTCGGGGTGACCCAACCCTTGAATCGCGTTGTGGAATAGACACTCCAGTCAGGTCCGTACAGAAGCGGAGCCGCGGGAACTTCATTGCTCATGATGGCAGATAACTTGTTGGCGTCAGTTTGAAACTGTGCCGTTCCTGGTCGATCGGCGGCCAAAGCGAGTAGGAGCGCTTGCGCCGGAGCGTTTTGATACTGACCGTAGTTTGCCCACCCGCCAGAGGTCGCTGAATCTTGTAGCCAATTTTGGAACTGGCTGTAGGGGTTTGTCCCACCAGCCCCCCAGTGGATAATGGCGTCAAAGTTGTGCGTTCCAATGTTCGAAAGCCATTGTCCAGTGGTCACTCCAATGGCGGTGATGTTGATGTGGTCTTTTTGCAACTGCTGGGAGATTAGTTGCTGGTCTTCGAAGTAGTCCGAGTATCCAGTTGGGTCCTGGATCTTAAAGGCGCACTCGGTTCCGGCGGGTAGTCCGGTCGCACTCTTGGCGCGAGCACTAGAGACGGCGAAGTAGCCGTGTGAGTCAAGGGCGTAGCCCTTGGCGCGCATCGCCGATCCGACCTGTGCCGAACTCCAGCCAGTTTGAGGAAGGTCATTCACGTAACTGCCTTGGAAAGAGCTCTGGATTGGGGTCATGCCACTCGACGAGGTTGCGGTCGCCGCGTATCCAGTCTCACCGATTTGTGCGAGTTGCTTGCGGTTCACTGCCATCGAGATGATTTTGCGAAAGCTCGCGTCTGCGAGGCAGGAGGTGTTGCCATCGGGTGCGGAACGAGACACGTTAAACCACAAGGTCACCGTCGACCCACCGGGGAAGTAGTAGTGATTATGGACAGTATCGAGGGCCACGAAAGTCTTGGTGATTTGGGGAATGTCGTTACCTGCCCAGTCAAGCTGGTGGGACACTAGCGCTTCGGTTGCGGCCTGGTTGGAGGCGTAGTAGGGAATATTAATTCCGGTTACGTACGGCTTCTTCGTTATTTTCCAGTTCTTGTTGTAACTGTAACTAATTAGCTGGGAGGTGTAATTAGTCGGAACGTACGGGCCACTACCAATTACACGGTTAGCCGGCAAGTTGACCGTTCCACTCGTGATCAGGCTGGCCGCGGGAATCCCGGCGTCCCCAGTAACGGGAAAGATCAAAACGCTGCCCAGCGCTTGCTCATTGGAATACTGCGGTGTCGCAAAGGTCAAGGTGACCGTATTGCCAGTCGCGGTAGCAGGCTGCGCAAGAGCCGGAATGCCGAATATGTTGAGTGAACCATTGTTGCTGATGGCGTTGAATTCGTTCGCAACGTGCTTTGCGGTCAGAGGGACGCCATTACTCCAAGAAGCTTTGGGGCTGATAGTGAAAGTAACTGTTTGTCCGGTAGGGCCAAAGACCTCTTTGGTGGCCAGCCAGGGGTAGGAAACCCCAGGCTTCAGGGGATTGAATTGCATGAGTGGTTCGTAGGACAACGAGTTCAAGGCCATTTGAGTGCCAGTGGACACACCATTGGCCGGGTTGAAATTATTAGTGAAGGTTTGGCCAACGTTGGTCTCTTCGGTCAAGATTGTGGGGCTCCCCGTTGCCTGAGCACTGCCCTGGGAGATCATGATGAGCGAGCCGCTCATGAGACAAAGCACCGAAGCCGCGAGAGCTCCAATCTTTTTCACTGCACCGTGGTTTTTCATAACGCCTTTTCTCCTAAACACTCTTTGACTCCATCTAATTTATAGGCTTATCCGAAATACTCACGCTGGCCCTTTGCGCTTCCGTTGCGTGGAGCCAACACCTCGCGGTTTGGCCCGGCGCAACCTCGAACATTGGCGGTTCGTTCGTTTTGCAGACCTCTAACGCTTGCGGACAACGGGGACTGAACCGACACCCTTCAATATTAAAGGCCGCCGAAGCCCCCGATGGCGCCTTAACAGCGACTCCCCCATGGGCAGAGGGGTCGGGCACGGAGGCAATCAGCAGTTGCGTGTAGGGGTGTTGCGGTGAGTCAATCAAAGAGGTGTCGCTCGAACGCTCTACGATTTGTCCGGCGTACATCACGACAACTTCATCGGCGATGTACCGAGCCGAGGCGATGTCGTGGGTGATGTACATAATGGCCAAGTTTCGGTCATCACAAAGACTCCGTAGGAGGTTCAAGATGCCGAGTCGTACTGACACGTCGAGCATAGAAATTGGCTCGTCAGCTAAAAGCACCTTGGGATCAACCGCCAAGGCTCGGGCGATGTTAATTCGTTGTAGTTGTCCACCCGATAGCTCGTGAGGATATCGATCAAGGTATTGCTGAGGTGGAGTGAGAGAAACCGACTCCAAAATCTCATGAGCTCGTGGGCCAACCTGCTCTTCGGGAGTTCCGTGAATCAGTAGTGGCCGCTCCAGGGAGTGCCCCACTCGGCGAACAGGATTCATTGCGGCAAAGGGGTCCTGCAGCACGAGTTGCACTTGTCCGGCGTAGGCCAAGTCACGGTGCGCCTTAAGATCAACTACTTCACCATTGAGAATTAATTCACCAGCACTTGGAGCAACAATTCGTGAGAGCAGCCGTGCGAGCACTGATTTACCGGATCCGCTCTCTCCAACAACCGCCAAAATCTTTCCCGCGCGTAGGGAAACATCGACCCCCTCGACCGCGGCGACCGCCTTGCGCTTTGAAAACAAGCCGCCCTCAGACTTGACCGTGAAAGACTTCGAAAGCCCTTTGGCTTCGAGCAGAGTCTGCCCAGCCTGTACCTGAGTCATCGGGAACCTCCAGCCCTCTGCGGCGCGCGCTTGGTTAATTGCACCGGAACCGAGCCAGTAAAAGAGGGGTCGTGCAGCCAGCACGCAACACTGTGTTCGGTGCCCGCATCGAGTGTGAGTGGCGGACGCTCTTGGTGGCACTTATCCATCGCAAAATCACACCGAGGGCTAAATGGACACCCAGTGGGCAGCGCCTTCAAGTCTGGTGGTGAACCTGGGATTCCTTGGAGTTCAACTCGTGTCCCGTGCAAGGGTGGAAAGGAATTCATCAATCCCAAGGTGTAGGGGTGGCGGGGGGCATCGTGCAGTTCTTGCGCGGGGGCGCGTTCGACAATTTGTCCTGCGTACATGACCATGATGTCGTCGGCCAATTCGACTAACAAAGAAAGATCGTGAGTGATGAAAATCATCGCGAATCCCAATTGCCGACGTAACTCAGCCAGCTCCGAAACAATCTCTCGCTGGGTAACCACATCAAGGGCGGTCGTGGGCTCATCCATGATGACAAGCTCAGGTCGTAGAGCGAGGGCCATTGCAATCATGATCCGCTGCCGTTGGCCGCCGGAAAGTTCGTGCGGGAACCGCTTGAGGCGATCAGGGCGGAGCCCCACTAAGGCCAGCAACTCCTCTGAGCGCTCTTGACGCTGTTTCTTGCTTAAAGCATCATCGTGAGTTCGTAGGACTTCGTCAAACTCTCGACCGATTCGACGGAGTGGATTTAAGGCGCTCAGCGCACTCTGCAGGACGATTGAAATATGAGACCAACGGATTTTTCGAATCTCTTCCTCATTCGCCGCCAAGATATCGAAAGTACGCACCGCCGATTCGCTAGATAAGTGGAAGTTCACCTCCCCGCCAACAATCACTCCTGGGGCACGGAGTAGCCGAGTGAGACCGTACACCAAGGTTGATTTACCTGAACCACTCTCGCCCGCGACGCCGAGCACCTTCGATGCGCCTAAGGAGAAACTGACGTCGCTAACGGCGCGTACGGCTCCCTCCCCGAACCCATAGTCAACGTCAAAGTTTTTTACTTCAAGGATGGTCCTATCAATCATTAGTTGGTCCCGCCTTACTAGTAACGCGCAGTACTGGCGTCATGCCTAAACGAGGGCGCCGGGGAGCGCCACTCTTGCGGCGAGCTTTGGCCGAAATCCCGCCCGCCCGCAGCCGAGGATTAATGAACTCATCGATACCAAAATTAATCAGGGCCAAGCTGGTTCCAATCAGCGCAATCATGATTCCCGGAGGGCCAATCCACCACCACTCGTTGGCGAGGCCTGCGTTGCTGGACTGGGCCCAGTACAGCATGGTCCCCCAGTTCCAGGTCGAAACATTGGTTAGCCCCAAGAATGCCAAGGTGGTGTAAACACCAACCGAGTACAAAATCGTGAACAAAAGTGAAGAGGTCAGGATCGGCAGCAAGTTCGGACCAATTTCGCCAAACATAATGCGGCCCCGCTTTTCGCCAATGATCCGGGCGGCTTCCACGAAGTCACGGTCACGTAAGGAGAGTGTCTGGGCGCGAAGCACTCGAGCACCCCAGGCCCAGCCAGTCAGGGCAATCACAAATCCGATGACGAGTGGATTAGTTTGCTGCCCGGTGGGCAGGTAACTATTCAAAACAATCAGCAAGGGCAGTCCAGGAATAGCCAGGAATACGTTGGAAAGAACCGAGAGGCCTTCATCCGCCTTCCCTCCGAGATACCCCGAGGCCACGCCAATAACAATTGAAATAACCGTTGCGACAAATCCAGCTATAAAACCAACCACCATTGTTGATCGGCATCCCACTAACAGTTGAGAGAAAACGTCTTGCCCTTGTCCCGTGGTACCCAAAAGGTGTTTCCACGATGGAGCCACATTTGGCAAGAAGCCACTAAAGCTCGGGTCGTACGGTGCGAGCCACGGGCCGACGATAGTCAAGAGGATGAACAGGGCTAATCCAGCGAGCCCGAAAATGACCTTCGGCGACCGTGGGACTTGGAAGTTTTTCATTGTTGGTGCCTAGACGATCTGGTCCGGGGGTCAAGGATGTAGTAAAGAGCGTCGGCCAAAAAGTTTGCGCCTAAGACGGTTAGCGTCACGAGCAAGAAGATTCCTTGAAGTAGGGGGTAGTCCTCGTTGCCCACTGCGTTGACCAAGAGGTTTCCGACTCCCGGGTAGTTGAAGACCTGCTCAACTAACAGCGATCCTGAGACCAAGAAGCCAATGGTCAACGCTAGGTTCGCCACCGAGGGCAGTACTGCGTTGCGCGCTGCGTGCCACATAACTTTTCGCCTTGGCAGCCCCTTAGCCACCGCCATCAGGACAAAGTCCTCACTGATGGTCGTGACCATCATGTTGCGCATACCGAGCATCCAGCCTGCGAGGGAACTAAGGACAATGGAGAGAATTGGTAGCTCGCCGTAGCGCAGCACGCTCGCAATGTAGGACCAGCTCCAGCCCGGTGTTTGTGCGGGGTCGTACGCGTTCATAATTGGAAACCAGTGGAGGTGACCGGCGAAATACATAATGAGTATCGTCCCAAGAAAGTAGTAGGGCAGGCTCTGCAAGAAGGTTGCCGCCGGAATGACCACGTCCAAGCGGGAACCGCGAGTCCAGCCAAAAAGAACGCCCAGTGTGGTGCCGATGAGAAAACTCAAAATGGCGGCGGTTCCGATGAGCCCAATGGTCCACCAGATCTGACCACCCAGAATCTGACTAACCGGTTGCGAAAGAGTGATTGATTCCCCGAGTTGGCCGTGCGCCAAGCCCGTCACGTAGTGCCAATACTGAACAACTAGTGGTTGATTGAGCCCCTGACCAAACTGCAACTTGATTGCGCGAATCATCTGCGGGGTCACTCGACCCTGTAATTTTGCGATCAGTTGCTCAATCGGGTTTCCCGGCATCAGTCGAGGTAAAAGAAAATTCGCCGTGATTGCTACCCATGCGGTAATGAGGTACAAGCTGAAACGACGGATTAGAAGTTTCATCAGCGCGCCGCCTCATTAAGACATCCGCAGGTCCCACGGAGAACCAGGCTGGTCGGCAAGGTAATCATTGAACCTTTCTCAACTGTCTCATCCAACAAGCCAACCAGTGCATCAACCGCTGCGGCGCCCAATTCGAAGACCGATTGACGAATAGTGGTCAACCCTCGCCCGACTGTTCGCGACATTGCCACGTCGTCAAAACCGGTCACAATAAGGTCTTCGGGTGCCCGCAAATTATGCCTGTCCATTATGTGCATGGCCCCAAAGGCCATCTGGTCATTTGCGCACACCAGCGCCTGGGGAAGTGGAGAGCCGAGGGACAACCGCTTTTCAAATTCATCTTCTGCCCGCAGCATCGAAAAGTCCCCGCTTAGGAGATTTTCTGGCCGAATAGTTCCACGGTGTTCACTCACTGCCGCTTTGAAGGCATCAAACCGTGCTTGGGCGTCTTGACTTGATTCAATTCCGTGAAAAAAACCGAAGTCTGTAACATTGTGCACCGTCGAGAGGTGCGCGACAAGCTCACGCATTCCTGATTCGTTATCGACACGTACCGTTGCCCCGAATGTCTCCGCTCCCAAACCAGAAAGGTGCACCGCCCGTAGGCGCTTCGCAAAGCGCATGGCACCAATATCACTTATGACACGGTCGGTGAGAATCATGCCATCAACAACGCCCGAGAGCTGGTGAATAAGTGATCCAGCGGAGGCATCGCCTACTCGCACCGCGGAGGCGTAAATGGAGAATCCGAGCTTCGCCGCTTCAACTGACGCTCCTCGAATGATGGCGTCCGTGTAGAGAACGTACGATTCTTCTTCTGACGAGGAGCCGAAGACGGCTCGATTTTCGTAGAGCGGGTAGACCAGGCCGATTGTGAATTTTTTCCCACCCGAAAGTGAGCGAGCCGCCGAACTGGGAACGAAGTCGAGGTTTCGTATCGCCACGTCGACTCGCTGGCGAACCTCGGGGCGCACGTGCGCTCCACCATTGATGACGCGACTAACCGTGGCGATAGACACGCTCGCGAGTTCGGCAACGTCGTAAATCGTTGCTGAACCTTTCGTCATTACTGCCCCCTTGTTCACTGAAACGGCTCCTCGCTGAGTCCGTAAGCGCTTACTAAGTAAGTGCTTACAGTTATAGCACCGAGCGCATTATCAGGAAAGGTCTCGCTAAAAGACTGGGGTTTAGGCACGTGAACGAAGGCCAATTACAACTTGGTGGGCACGGCGTTGTTCTTGATGACATCCCGGTACCAGTTAAAGCTGGACTTGGGGATACGTCGGCCCGTGTCGTAGTCAATCCAGACAATGCCAAAGCGGCGCGAGTACCCAAAGGCCCATTCGAAATTATCGAGCAAGCTCCAGACGAAGTAGCCCGCTAGATTAACGCCGTCTTCAATTGCCTCAGCGCAGGCGTTGAGGTGCTCGGAGAGATACTGAATTCGCTCGGGATCTTGCACCGCGCCATTGGCATCGACGTAGTCGTAGTAGGCCGCACCGTTTTCAGTGATGTAGATCGGAATATCGGTGTAGTCATATTTGACGCGGTTCAAGAGTTCCCGTAGACCTGAAGCATCGACCTCCCAGCCCATTGCGGTCTTGGGCCGTCCTGGAGTCTCCACCCCCAGAGCACGAAGGTGATCGGGCTTGGCGTTCTCATCAATCGGTCCCAAGTTGAAACCCAACTCGCGAGCCTCCTTGTGACGGCCCGCTCCAAAGATTGTTCCTGGGCTGTAAAAGTTAACGCCCAAGAAGTCGATCGGTGTTGAAATCTTCTTTAGGTCTCCGTCTTTCACCACCGTGAAGCTTGGGGTGGTATCTGAGTAGAGGTCAACCATATCTTGTGGGTACTCACCCTTGAAGAGAGGGTCGAGCCAAATACGATTCTGGTTTCCGTCGACACGCCAGAGGGCGTCGAGGTCTGCCTGGTTTTGTGAGCCCGGGCGGAATGCACCGAGGTTCAAGGTAAGGCCCATCTTGATATTCGGCTGCAGGCTACGTGCGATGTCGACGCCGACACCGTGCGCGAGGAGAAGGTGGTGAGTTGCGGCAACGGCCGCCCCAATGTCATTGCGTCCGGGCGCATGAACGCCGTAGCCATACCCCAGCCAAGCGGCACACCATGGCTCATTGAAAGTTGTCCACGTCTCGATTCCGTCGAGTCCGCCGACAATCGTCTCAACGTATTCTCCGAATCGCTCTACGGTGTCACGGTTGGTCCAGCCACCCTTGTCTTCCAGCGCCTGTGGCAGGTCCCAGTGATACATAGTGGGCAGAGGGGTGATGTTGCGTTCACGTAGGCCCCCCACGAGACGCTTGTAAAAATCGAGCCCCTTCGCGTTAGCGACGCTGCCGCCATCCGGGTGAATACGAGGCCAGGCAATCGAGAATCGGTAGGCCTTCACCCCGAGATTGGCGAGGAGATCAAGGTCCTCCTCGTACCGGTGGTAGTGGTCACAAGCGACGTCACCGTTATCACCATTCGTAACGCGGCCTGGGGTCTTGCTGAATGTATCCCAAATAGAGGGTGTACGTCCGTCCTCGGTAACGGCACCTTCTATTTGGTAGGAGGCCGTGGCTGTTCCCCATAGAAAATTCTCAGGGAAGTTGCGTGCGATACGTTTTGACAAAATTACTCCGAAATTCGATAGTTCCAGCAAGGTTTACTTTTCTTGTTGATACAAACTACTTCTAATGACGAAACCTCCCGCCCTGAACCTGAGATTCAGAGCGGGAGGCTATCGCTGTTTGCTAACTGACTACGGAATAAGAATGAAGTCCGCCAAGTCGCTAGCTTGAGTCACTACGCCAGAACCAGCAGCCACGATTTCCGAAGCCGAGGTGTTCTTTAGGTGTCCCAAAGCAGGATCGGTGTCGCTACTCAAAGTACCAATCACCATCATCATCCGGTTATAGGTGTTGCCACTGTTCTCGACCGAGAATGCCGGGTGAGCGGTGGTGTAGTCAGTTGGGTAGGTGAGACCCGAATTAACCCGAGGTGCCACCAAGGTGAATGTGATGTCCCCGGTGCTATTAGTCCTACCTACGAGGTTTCCGTATTGATCAGGATTGGCGCCAGACAAGCTGGTGTAAATAGCTGGGGAGTTAGTTCCGTAGCTGGTCAAAAGAGTCACCTGGGTATTCGCAAGTGCCAATCCATTTGAGGAGGTTACGTGCCAAGTCATTTGAACAATTGAACCTTGGTGAACGTAGTTGAAAAGCCATTGGTCGGCTTGGCTGTTCGACGATGGCTGGTAACCCAGGAAATTCGAGGCAATAAACCAGCTATTTCCACAAACTGAGGTAGCGCTTGGTCCGTTGCCGTTGTAGCAACTTGGGTCCGTGGTGGATCCGTCTAAGGAGCTCACATTAGGGGTGCCGACGACGCTGACTAGTTTTGCACTGTCGTAGTTTGCGTGGGTTGGCGCATCCGCTGCGAAAACGAATGTCTTCGCGGCTGAAGTAACCGCCACGTGGCCACGGCTCGCAGCCTTAGTCGCCTTCACGACACAAGTAGCCGCAGCGGTTGCTGACAAAATACCAGTAGTCGCAGTGATTGCGCAGTTCGCTCCAGTGACCTTATAGGTGACTGCACCAGTACCGGCACCGCCAGCGCTGGTAACCGTAACCAAGTTCCCAGCAACAACATTGGTTGGTGGAGTGGTCGTGATACTGAGACTTGATGCCGTTGCACCCGCAGTTTGCGAAATTCCTACCGCCCCCAACAGAGTGAAACCTAAAACAATTCGTGACAAACGCGTGAAACGCATGTGACACCCTCCTAATTAATTAGTTTGCTACGGCGATTACCGTTGCGAGCATGTGAGGGCACCGCCCTCACTTGTTCAATCCTGATAGTAGCGCCAGTCCGTGGGACGGGACCCAGTGAGCACCCTCGAAAATACAGGTTGGAAGATATCCTTTGTTTCAAAAAAGGTCAGTCCCTCAGATCGCACACGGCGTTAAACAAAGCGTCAAAAGCCCTGCAGTGCCCATTGCCAAGTAGAAGCCAAAGTGGCTTCGTTCAGCTAAGGCAACATGATGATGTCAATGATGTCCGTTGCCTGATTCACGAGGCTACCGGGGTTCGAACTGGGAATTTCTTTGCCAATCTTCAAGATGATCCGGCTCCACTTGTTAGTAGTCTCGGCCGTGCGCGAACCCGCAATAGTCATATCCCCCGTGCTCTGAATTGATGCAGTATTCGTGTTGTGCAGGGTGAAGGAAATATTGCCACTAGCGTCAGTTGTCCCAGTCAGCGAACCGAATGGTGCCGGTGAGTTGCAATTTGATTGAGCGGGATTAAGGGTGGTCTCGGTCCACGTAATTCCGTGAGAGCAGGTGTACGGAAGGTTGCTGATGAGCGTAACTCTCGCGTTGGGCAAGGCGTTGCCGTTAAAGTCCTGGACATGCCAAGTCAAGACAACTGTGCTCCCGCCGGTTATGTAGTACTTGAGCCAGTGGTCGGGGTGCGAGAAGTACTGATTAATGAACCAGGTGAGTCCCTGGGCCGTGTCGTCAACGCTCGTTAGCGATGTCCCGCCGCTAGTTATGCCAGTTAGGAAGGCTTCGTCAGGAGTGGCATGGGTGGCCAAGCCACTACCGCCAGCGGCGAGAGTAGTAAAAGTTACTTCAACCGATGTAGCCGCTGACGTGGCCAGGAAGCCTGTTGAAGAGCCCTTAGTGGCCGTCACCCAGCAATTCACTTGATTGACATGTCCCGTGTCCGAGACTTGGCCAGTCGAAGCGTCAAGGGAACACTGAGATCCGTTGCTCTGACTTGTGTCCAAAGCGTACGTGACAGTACCTGAACCTGAGCCGCCGGTGGCATAGACAATTCCAGTCTCACTTGGGAGGACCTGCGCCTCCGCGACCCCGACACTCAGTGGATCTTGGGGGCCAACGTCAAAGTAAAAGACCACTACCGGTGAAGTCGACGCCCGGTGCGAGCCGCTCGCAGCTTGGGAGACCGTTACGGGACATGAACCTCGACTGTACGAAATCAATTGTCCCGTAGAAGGGTTGATGGCGCAGGTGCCACCTGATGTGTCGTAGCTGATCTCTCCCGATCCGAGTGTTCCGCTACTGGTGACCTGGAGTATGACATTCACTTCACCGGTCAACGTCGTATTGGAAATCCGGAGTGCGGTCGATGAAGTACGAAATACAAATCTCACTATCGCCGACGTCGCGACGGGGGCAGTGGCCGATCTAGCCTTCGTTGCCTTCACGCTGCAGGTCGTGGCGGCCGATGCGAGCAGCACACCACTCGAACTCACCGTGCAGGACGCCCCGGTGACGGTGAAACTAACTGCTCCCGATCCAGTTCCGTTAGCGGTTCGAACCAGAACGGGCGACTTGGCGTAGCCGGTTAAAACGCTATTGGAAATTTTGAACCCTGCCGTGGCGCCGACCATGTGTGCTGGAGCCACCGTGAGGAACCCGAACATTGCCACCACCAAGGCCCGCCGCATAAAAGCACCTTTGAACAGGCGAATGAAGAGTGCTCCAGTTGCGACAATACCTACCACCAATGAACCAAATAGCATTGTGCGCTCCCCACTTTGTGCAATCAAATTTTACTTTGAAACTTTGTGCTCTAAGCAATGTACGCCAAATGTACCCATCACGCCGAAAATGTTGCCGCCCTAGATTGGCGCCCCACTAGGAGGAATTTGGCATCAACGCAGAGGCCCCGACGGAGAAAATGTAAGAGCTCTTTTCTTTCATGAACATATAGTGAGAGAACCGCCCTAGGTGCCACTGTTGCTGGCCGGTAGCCGAAATTTAACGACTCACCTCTTTGAAGTGAGGTATACAGTTGTCCTATGCGCAAACACTTTAAAAAATTCCTAGCCGCGACAACCTTGATGCTTCCGATCATCGCTATCGCCGGCGTTGATTCTTCGGCCACTTCGTCGAACGACACGACGGTAAACGCGGGTGGAAGGCTTCTGTGGTCCGAGACCTTCGCGGGGGCCAACGGAACTCAGCCCCCATCGTCTACTTGGCAGCCCGTGACCGGTTCGGGAACTTACGGAACTGGTGAGATTGAAACCAATACCAATTCCCCGGCAAATCTGTACCAAGACGGCTTAGGCAACCTCGTGATTAAAGCTATTTGCACCCCCTCTGCAACACCATGCACCGATAGCGGTCAAGCCATGGGCGCGAATTGGACCAGCGCACGAATTTGGACCATGGGTCAGCGCACCTTCAAGTATGGCCAGATCGAAGCACGCATCTGGATGCCCAATGGTTCGTGGAACTGGCCCGCATTCTGGATGATGGGCGAAAATTTCCTTCATAAGGACACCAACGCAAACTACAACTGGCCGATGATTGGCGAAATTGACATCGCCGAAGGTTTGGTGAACAACACTAAAGAGCAATCAACTATTCACTCCAACAACCCAGGTACCTCAGGCGACTGGTTGGGTGGCAATGGACTCACCCAAACTGCCCCAATTTCCAAAACGGCCATGACCAGCGGCTACCACACGTACGGGATTTTGTGGAAGCCCAACTCGATTGCCTACACGTTAGACGGCAGGGTTTGGGCCACCGATACCTATATTCCCAGCACTGGCAACATTAAGATCACCCAGCCAGGTAAGGCGCCTCTCATCTATGGCGAGGGTCCAGGAGCACAAGTACCAGTTCAGGTGGGTGGCACGTGGCCGTTCAACAACAGGTTCTTCTTGATTTTCAATGACGCTATTGGAGGCGTCTCTTCACCCGTAGCGCCGAATGGTACGACTTCAACCATGAAGATTCAATGGGTCAAGTACTACACCTATCA
>Ga0136642_1000279_pt1 | contig 29830 bp, 28 predicted proteins | sample LowCatLa1302831Y_FD_115313 | JGI IMG/M metagenome (GOLD analysis project Ga0136642, IMG submission 115313) | Freshwater microbial communities from Lower Cathedral Lake, Yosemite National Park, California, USA - 13028-31Y | ecosystem: Environmental > Aquatic > Freshwater > Lake ... | reverse complement strand
TTGCAATTACTAAGCCAATACGGTCTGTGAAGAACGGCATTGTAAATGTCCTAGTCACAGAGATTGAAGGACTTGGCGAAGGCTGTGGGACTGGTGATTGAGCGGAAGTACTCGGCGCTTGCCCAAGAACATAAACCCTGTAGCCCTCAATCCAGTTTGTAGTAAAAATAGCTTGAGCCGCTGCAAGAGTCATCGTCCTGGAGCAAACCATGGAATTAATCTTGTTTTCTAGTTGGTCTTTTTTGCGGGCTCCCCAAGTACCATCCCAAAGTTGAGCCCATAGATTTTCTACGCTCTTGGGGCTTCCTCCGATTTCCAGGGGAATGAGGTGGTCTTCTTCTACTAATGAAGTCTTGGTAGAGCCGTATCTATTGTAGGTGCCCGCCAACTGTTTAATTTTCAAGGCTGTTGTGTAAGAAGAGGCTGGGCGGATGGTTTTTGTATATCCAGATGTGCAGATTGTTGATGCAATATTAGATTGATTAACAGCTGGATTCGTCGCCCCTGGTGTCACGCTAGATATTGGAAGATAGCTCGTAAGGTCCTCGGCATTTGAAAATGACGGCTGTGCAACCAACACTGAAGCCAAAGTTAAGAGCGCCAACGGTAACCGAAAACTCATTCGCCTCATGTTCAGAGCCTACTTATAACTTCTTGCTTTGCCCACAAACCTGCCCACAATTCCCACAAACATGCCCACAGATTGGAACCAGTTTGAGATAGGTGCTGCCAGTTGCTCTACCCAGTAAATAAGCATCCCCCGCACATTTCTATGCGAGGGATGCAGTATTAAAAGAAGAGTCGCCCTATAAGCCGGATCCTGTTTCTCTTGCGAGAAGATCACCATCCATCTAGATCTGCAATTGCTTACAGATTCAAGCAACCTACCTGGCGAATTGAGCGAGCAGCCCATCGCCTTTCTGGTCTTGCTCCAAGTGGGGTTTACCTTGCCATCTACATCACTGCAGATGCGGTGGTCTCTTACACCGCCGTTTCACCCTTACCTCACCGAAATGAGGCGGTAATTTTCTGTGGCACTGTCCTGCGGATTGCTCCGAGTGGCTGTTAGCCACCACCTTGCTCTGTGGAGTCCGGACTTTCCTCGGTGTATTACTACAACGCGGTGATCCGGGCGACTCTTCTGGGTAAATCTTAACGGCAGAGGCTCGTACAACAAACCTCGATTAACTGACCGCTGCTCGTCCTGCCTCTAGGCGTGCAATCGGCACACGAAATGGTGAGCAAGAAACGTAGTCGAGGCCAACTTTGTGAAAGAAATGAATCGATTCAGGGTCTCCGCCGTGTTCACCGCAAACACCAAGATGCAAGTTCGGATTCACACTTCTTCCGCGCTCGGTGGCGATACTTACCAACTCGCCTACGCCAAACTGGTCAATGGTTTCAAAAGGTGAAATTGTGAAGACGCCTAATTCTAAATACTTTGCAAAGAATTCTGCTTCAACATCATCGCGTGAAAAACCCCATGTTGTTTGGGTGAGGTCATTTGTGCCGAAGCTAAAGAAGTCTGCGACAAGGCCGATTCTGTTTGCAGTAAGCGCAGCGCGCGGGAGTTCAATCATTGTGCCAATTTCAATAGGCAACTCCACTTTTCTTTCGCGGGCTACCTCATGGATGACATTTTCGGCAGCAGTTCTCGTGATTTTAAGTTCCATATGCGAACCAACAAGCGGAATCATGATTTCAACTTTTGGATTCGCTCCAAGGGCGATGCGGTCCGCCATAGCTTCAGCAATTGCACGAACTTGAAGTTCGTAAAGTCCCGGTGAAACGAGTCCGAGGCGAACTCCTCTTAGGCCGAGCATCGGATTTGATTCATCCATTTTCTCAACTTCATGAAGTAGCTCTTCATCGGATTCAATCACTTGGTTTCGTTCCCTGGCGAGGGCGGTCTTGACCTTTAAGTCCCCAAGGTCAGGTAAGAATTCATGAAGAGGTGGATCGAGTAAACGAATAGTCGTTGTGTAGCCATCCATTTCTTTCAGGATATTTGTAAAATCCTCCCGCTGAAGTGGAAGGAGGGCTGCAAGGGCTTCCTCGCGCTGTTCAGGTGACTTTGCCAAAATAACTCGCTCGATGAGTACTCGACGGTCCCCAAGAAACATGTGTTCGGTTCGGCAAAGCCCTATTCCCTGTGCGCCAAATTGTCGTGCGACAGCAGCGTCCACATCCGTATCAGCATTTGCGCGAACGGAGAGTTTGCGGCGACGATCTGCATGTCGAAGTAATCGGTCAACCGATTTAATGAGGTCGCGAACCCCTTCATCCTTCCCACCGGTCGCACTCGTTATTCCTTCAGTCAGGTATCGCACGACTGTTGATGGCTCTACGGGAAGCTCGGCATTGAAAACTTCACCGGAACTTCCATCTATGGAAATAAAGTCACCCTCGTTTATTTGAAGATTTCCTACAAGTGCAAACTTTTCTTTTTCGTTGACATTCATCTCTTCTGCTCCGCATACCGCTGTCTTGCCCATTCCTCGGGCAACAACGGCCGCATGTGATGTCTTTCCCCCGCGGCTTGTTAAAATACCAACGGATGCGATCATCCCAGCTAAATCATCGGGATTAGTTTCCCGGCGCAACAAGATTACTTTTTCACCCTTTTCGGCCCATGCCGTTGCGGTTTCTGAATCAAACACCGCTTTTCCTACGGCGGCGCCAGGGGATGCTGCCATTCCCTTGGTGATAGCGCTCGGAGCGCCCTGCATATCAAATTGTGGAAACATCAATTGTGCAAGCTGACTCCCATTGACGCGCAGGAGTGCTTCATCCATTGTGATGATGTGTTCGTCAACTAGCTGCATGGCAATTCGAAATGCGGCAGAGGCCGTACGTTTCCCCACGCGAGTTTGGAGAATCCAAAGCTTGCCGCGCTCGACGGTGAATTCGATATCACATAGATCTCTGTAGTGAGTTTCCAACTTGAACATAATGGCGCGCAATTCGGAGAAAATTTCAGGATGTAGTCTTCCTAAATCTTCAAGAGATAAGGTGTTTCGTATTCCGGAAACAACATCTTCACCTTGGGCATTTTGAAGGTAGTCGCCATATGCACCTAATTCACCGGTTGCTGGGTCGCGTGTAAAACAAACTCCGGTGCCAGAATCCTCGCCCATGTTTCCAAAGACCATGGTTCCAATGTTCACGGCAGTACCTAAATCATCTGCAATGCGCTCACGGCGACGATAGAGTTTTGCTCGATCAGTGTTCCATGAATTAAATACCGCTCGCATTGATTGATCCATTTGCTCACGCGGATCTTGTGGAAAAGGCTTTCCACTCTCTTCTTCAATGATTACCTTGAATCGATCAACGAGTTTGATGAGGGATTCGACTGAAAGTTCGTGGTCGTTCGCAACTGCTTGTGCGACTTTTGCTTTATCTAATTCTGATGCAAACTTGTGACCATCAATTTCAAGAACCGTTTTGCCATACATTTGAATTAAGCGGCGGTAGGCATCCCAAGCAAAGCGTGGATTATTTGTCTGTTTAATAAGGCCTTGGACGGATTCATCATTTAATCCGACGTTCAAAATTGTCTCCATCATGCCGGGCATCGAGAATTTAGCTCCCGAACGAACGCTCACTAGCAGTGGATCATTTTTATCACCCAGTCGCTTCTGCATCTCATCTTCAAGTTCGCGCAGAGCTTTGGTGATTTGAATTTCCAACTCAAGGGGGGCAACACCCAGTGCTAAGTATTCTTTGCAAGCTTCGGTCGTAATCGTAAATCCCGGAGGAACCGGGATGCCAATGCGCATCATCTCCGCAAGATTTGCACCCTTGCCACCGAGCAAATCCTTGAGATCTTTATTGCCTTCGCTAAAGGAATAGACAAATTGGGTTGTCATACAGTTCTCCGTTCAACGCTGGAGACTTAATGTAGGACTTCATATTTTCTCACGCAAGTGAATATCCGTGCACATTTGTGAATTCACTGCAAGAGAGACAAGGGCGAAGCCAGACCTACGTCAGAAGCCTCGCTCGCTGAGCGAGAAGAGGGCCATCAAGCCATCAGATGGCCACACTTTGATTGTCGAGATGCTGCAGGGGGAGACATCGACGTGGAAAATTGAATCTATCGAGGCCGATAGTGCGACTATTGCTGCGCCCTTGATGACAACGTTATGAGTGACGATTGCGATTGTTTCACCGGAGTACTGAGCAGCTACACGTCGAAGCGCACTCGCAGTGCGTTCTGCAGTGGCAGCGTAGGACTCTCCCCCACCTTGATCATGCCAAGGATCTGCAACCCACGCTGAATATTCTTCAGGATATTTCGCCTCAACTTCCGTTGGAGTTAAGCCATCCCAAGTTCCAAATGAAGCCTCAACCCAATCCTCATCATAAATTGGCTCGAGCCCCGTTACTTTCGAAATCTCTTCGGCTGTCTCAATAGTTCGCTGCATCGGAGACACGATTAAATGTTTTGGATCGCGCTTCTTCAATTCTTGGGCAATAGCTTTAGCTTGTTCGCGACCTTTTGGTGTTAACGATGGATTAGAACCGCCCGATCCAGAAAATCTGCGTTCGGGAGTTAATGGAGTTTCACCATGACGGATAAAGTAAATAGTGGTGGGAATTTCAGCTGACACCAAACGCTCGTGCAAGAAATTCTTTTGCACATATGGAGAAGTGGCTATCTCTCCATCAAGAGCTTTATTTGCTAGGCGATCGGCATGTGAATTCTCATCGCGGGGAATCCAAGTAAAAGTTATGAGGCTCATGGGGTGTATATCGCGGGCTTGTTTTGCAAGGTCACGCATATCTGGATGCTTTATCTGCCATCGGCCTGACATTTGTTCAATAACAAGCTTTGAATCCATCTTCACATGAATAGTTGCTTCTGGATCTATCTCGTGCGCCGCTTTTAAACCGGCAATTAGCCCGCTGTATTCAGCTACGTTATTTGAAGCAACACCAATGGGCGCAAAAAGTTCTTTGAGAATCTTGCCGCCTTCTGTCACTACAGCGCCGTAAGCCGCAGGACCCGGATTACCTCGAGATCCACCATCAGCGGTGATGTTCAGGATGCGTGCCATTTAGATGCGTACCAATATTCGTCGGCATTCCTCGCATCGCAAGACTTCATCATCGGCAAGGGTCTTAATGCGTTCTAATTCAACAGCGTTAATCTGTAGATGACAGCCATCGCACTTGTTTCCTATGAGCAGCGCGGCACCGACGCCACCTTGACCTTGGCGTACTTTTTCATAAACCTCGAGTAAGGCAGGATCGATCTGTGGCGCAAGTTTCATGCGATCAGATGCTGCGGTTGCAATAAGAGCATTCAATTCTGTTTTAGCGTTTTCAATTCGGACGTTGAGCTCTAGTTCTAGTGTCTTCAATCCTTCTTCATCACTCTTCAACTCATCTACGCGCTTCTTCACTGCATCATGGCGCATCATGATTTCAAGCTCGCCATCTTCCAAGTCTGCTTTACGCTTGGCTAACGTTTCTAGCTCATGTTGGGTTTGTTCAAGCTCCTTGGGTGTACCAAGGCCGGCGTTGAGCCGCTTTTCATCTTTCTCCATGCGCGATGCAACAGCCTCCACATCCACTTCGCTACGGCGAAGATCGATGGTGACATCTTCAAGTTCAGTCTCGACAACCTTTAGCTCAACTGCTGCATTTTCCAGGCGGCTGTGGATGGCTGCGATTTGCTCGTGCTCGGGAAGGGTCTTTAGCTTGTGGTTGTGCTGCGCGATTTCTGTATCGAGTTTCTGCAACTGCATGAGGAGTGCTTGATGGGCAGGGGTCGCCTTCATTTTTCACTCCGATCGTAGATATGTATTTGTTGGTTCTAACTCTGCGTATCTTATCTGAAGTCAGTAAGCAGCGACAATTACTTACTGGTGACGCGGAAAAGATTGATTGGCAGTAGTGCTGCGACGGCTAGTGGCAAGAGCCACCAAGCATTATGCCCGCCAAGAACAAGCATATGTGTGCCTTCTAGAGTAGCAATCACAATGGCAAATCCGATGAGGTCATCACCAATTAGGAAGTCATACCAAAAGAATCCAAAATCCTTAACAATCTTAAGGAAACCTTTATCTTCCAAAACACTCTCGGCGTCAAGCTCATCTAAATCTTTGGTAACTGGCACTATTACTTTAACTGGTGTCTTTGCTTTTTTCGCTTTCAGAGTCTGGACAAGAACAAGTGAAACGACGGTAACAAACGGAACGATGGCAAACAAGTAAGCATCTGCACTTGGCCAGATTACGCCGGCTCCTTCAGCTCCCCAAAAAATACCAAAGGAGGTCAGCATTATTCCGACAACAAATTTCATGGTGTTTTCCGGAACACGGGCCAACGGTTTGCGCAGGGTAAAACCGGCCACGGCTGTAATAATTACCGCAGCAAGTGCTGCGATTGAAGCGAGCGTCACTTGATGCTGAATGGTTCCAAAAGTAAGAACGATGAATGCAACTTCTAGGCCCTCTAGTAATACGCCTTTAAAGGAAAGTGTGTATGCATACCAATCTGCAACTCCAAAGCGTTTGCCCTCTTTAGCCTTGCGTGCTGCAGCAAGTTCTTCTTGGAAGATCTTCTCTTCATCATGCAGCGCTTTATATCCCGAGCTTCTTAAAATTGCTTTGCGAACCCACTGCAAGCCGAAAACTAACAACAAGGTGCCGACGATGAGGCGAAGCCCATTCATAGGTAGTTTGGATATTGACGGCCCAATACTGACAATGATGACGCCCAGAACACCGAGTCCCGCGCCAGTTCCAAGAAGCGCCGACTTCCAATCGCGAGCGGTACCAGCAGCAAGAACAATCGTGGTTGCTTCGACAGCCTCAACGGCGCATGCCAAAAAGACAGAAATAAATAAGGCTAAGCCGCTCATTTGATTAGTTTAGTTTCTTTTCGTCACATTCATTTAAAAATGAGAAATTAAGAACAATCGTTGGTGGGCGGTGAGGGTTTCGAACCCCCGACATCCTCGGTGTAAACGAGGCGCTCTACCACTGAGCTAACCACCCATACCTACCTACCGTGGAGGGTAAGTAAGCCTGCGTACTCTACCGGGCTTCCTCGTATGGAGGAAATTCAGTGGTGATACGCCCTTCTTAAACCTTCTTAAACCTTCTTAAAATTAGATAGTAGCCAGCGCCGCCTTGTAATCAGCAGTGTTTCTAGCATCTCCGGGTCCGTTAACTATCTGCCAGCGCAAAATTCCTTCTTTATCAACAACGAATGTTCCGCGAATTGCCATACCGCGCTCGGCGTTGAAGATGCCATAGCTCGATGCAACTGCACCATGTGGCCAGAAATCGGCAAGTAAGCTGAATTTGTATCCTTCGGCTTCACCAAATGCTTTGAGTGAATACATCGGGTCACAAGAGATGGCAAGAAGTTCTGAGCCATCGTTGTGATAAGCACCAAGATCATCGCGAAGAGAACAAAGTTCACCTGTGCAAATTCCCGAAAACGCAAATGGATAGAAAACAATGACTACGTTTTTCTTTCCTTTAAACGAGGAGAGAGTTACATCTTCACCGAATTGATTTTTTAAGGTGAAATCTGGTGCTGCTTTTCCTATTTCAAGTGTCATATTTTTTCGCTCCTATTTCTTGGATTTACGTGGGACTAATCTAGTGGTAGTCCATGCTGGCGCTGCAATGAAAGAAATGGTTTGGCTGAGTCCGGCTGTTGGAGCTGCATCCTGAATCTCATTTGGTTCTAAATGTCCTGGTTGCCCAACTTTTGGACTCATCACCCAGATATCGCCATCTTCAGTTAAGAATGTCAACGCGTCCACAAGTTCATCAACGAGATCACCATCATCCTGACGCCACCAAATTATGACAGCGTCGACAACTTCTTGAGAATCACTTTCTAAAAGCGCGCTTCCACATTTTGTAGCGAGCGCAGTACGAAGCTCTTCATCGCAATCGCGCGAATCAAAACCGAATTCGACAATAAGGTCGCCCTCGGAAATTCCCATTCGATCTACAGCGGTGCTGACAAGAGGGTTCAAGCGCTACCCCTGGGAATTGATTTCACGGGAGTAGTCCACCGAACCTTGGCGCTTACCGCAAGCCCCTCTTGCTGAGGAATGGAAAGGAACGGGTAGCAGACCTCACATCGCATTAAAATGTCTCCCAAAAAGCGAGCAACCCGGCTTTTGGATGTGACGAGAAGGGGTCGGAGGGGGAAAGATAGGGCCATGAGTGAAAACCGTCCGGCGCCAGACCACCTCCTCGGCCAATTGGTCGATACCGATCCTCAAGAGACCGCCGAGTGGAGAGACTCCCTCGATGCGATTCTGAAGAATGCCGGACCAGTACGAGCCCGCTATCTAATGCTTTCAATGTTGCAGCAAGCCCGTGAAAAAAATGTTGGAATATCCAGTGTTCGCTCCACTAACTACATCAACACAATCACACCCAGTGAAGAACCTCCTTTCCCAGGCGATGAACAAATGGAATTACGCATCCGACGAATGATTCGTTGGAACGCGGCAGTCATGGTTCACCGCGCGCAACGTCCTGGCGTTGGAGTGGGTGGACATATTTCTTCCTACGCGTCATCAGCGACTCTGTACGAAGTAGGTTTTAATCATTTCTTCCGTGGGCAGGATCATCCAGGTGGCGGTGATCAGATTTTCTTCCAAGGACACGCAAGTCCGGGAATGTACGCACGTGCATTTGTTGAAGGTCGTTTTACCGAAGATCAGATGGATGGATTCAGGCAGGAACTTTCACATCATGCTGGTGGACTTTCTTCTTATCCTCACCCGCGTTTGATGCCAGAGTTCTGGCAATTCCCGACTGTTTCAATGGGACTTGGTCCAATCAACGCAATTTATCAAGCGCGCTACAACCGCTACCTAGCTGGTCGCGGAATTAAAGACACAAGCCAACAACGTGTCTGGGCATTCTTGGGTGATGGAGAGACTGATGAACCTGAAAGTCTTGGCGCTCTTTCACTTGCCGCTCGTGAAGGTTTAGATAATTTAACTTTTGTCATTAACTGTAACTTGCAGCGACTAGATGGACCGGTTCGCGGCAATGGAAAGATTATGCAAGAGCTTGAATCAATCTTTGGCGGCGCTGGCTGGAACGTCATCAAGGTTGTATGGGGCCGCGAATGGGATGAACTTCTAGCAAATGATCGCGATGGCGCCCTTGTTGATTTAATGAACAACACTCCGGATGGAGATTTCCAAACATTTAAAACGGAAGATGGCGCTTATGTTCGCGAACACTTCTTTGGACGCGATCCACGTACCGCTGCGCTGGTTAAGGATTGGAGCGATGACAAGATTTGGGCTCTGCGACGTGGAGGCCATGACTATCGCAAGATGTTTGCTGCATACAAAGCCGCTACCGAACATACAGGCCGCCCAACAGTAATTCTTGCAAAGACTATTAAGGGCTGGACACTTGGTGCTCATTTTGAGGGACGTAACTCAACTCATCAAATGAAGAAGATGACCCAAGAAGATTTGATTGAGTTTAAAAATCGTCTACAACTTCTAATTCCAGATGAAGCTATTGATAAGTACCTCCCGCCTTATTACCGCCCTGCGCCTGACTCACCTGAGTACAAGTACTTAGCCGAGCGTCGCGCGGCACTTGGTGGATCAATCCCAGCCCGTCGCAAAATTTCAAAGCCCCTTCCACAACCGCCAGCAGCGGCATACGAATCTGTTGCTCGTGGGTCTGGAACGCAAGGCATTGCAACAACAATGGCTTTTGTTCGCTTATTAAAGGATTTGATTAAGGATCCTGAAATTGGAAATCGTTTTGTGCCGATCATCCCTGATGAAGCCCGCACATTTGGTATGGATTCTCTTTTCCCAAGTTTGAAGATCTACTCCCCTCACGGCCAGACGTATACATCTGTGGATCGTGAACTCATGCTTTCTTACAAGGAATCTACTTCTGGTGTCATTCTTCATGAAGGAATTAATGAAGCCGGCTCTGTTGCTTCCTTTACTGCTGTTGGATCTTCATACTCCACGCACGATGAACCGATGATTCCAATTTATATTTTCTATTCCATGTTTGGCTTCCAACGCACAGGAGATGCGTTCTGGGCGGCCACAGATCAGCTCACTCGTGGATTTGTTGTCGGAGCAACTGCAGGTCGCACCACACTCAACGGCGAGGGATTGCAACACGAAGATGGACACTCACAACTACTGGCTTCAACAAATCCAGCAGTAGTCGCCTACGACCCAGCATTTGGATTTGAACTTGGACATATCGTTCGCGATGGTTTGCGCCGAATGTATGGCGAGAATAGTGAGAACGTTTTCTATTATCTCACTGTCTATAACGAGCCATACGCTCAACCAGCAGAACCAGCAGGACTTGATGTTGAAGGGTTGCTCAAGGGAATGTATCTCTATGCCCCTGCGACTTCTAAACATAAGAAGAAGGTGCAAATTCTTGCATCAGGCGTTGGAGTTAATTGGGCACTTGAAGCACAAAAATTACTTGACGAGCATTGGGGCGTATCGGCCAATGTCTGGTCGGTCACTTCATGGAATGAAATTCGCCGCAATGGACTTGAGGTAGATCGTCACAACTTGCTCAATCCTTCTGATAAAAAGCAAGCATTCATTACAAAGAAATTATCCGGTTCTGATGGACCGGTAATCGCGGTGAGCGATTTCATGAAGGCAGTACAGGACCAAGTTGCCCCTTGGGTAAATAATCCATTTACATCACTGGGAACCGATGGTTTTGGGCTCTCTGACACTCGTGGCGCGCTGCGCCGACATTTCAAGGTAGACGCTGCTTCTATTACTATCGCCGCGCTTTCTCAACTAGCTGATTTAGGATCTATTAAATCAAAAGTTGTTCAAGAAGCTATCAATCGTTATCAAATCAACGATGTAAAAGCTGCAGACCCAGGTAACACAGAAGGTTCGGGATAAAGTCAGCTAAATCTTTGGAGTGCCTAAGCGGTGCGGGTTGCCGAGGTAGGCAAACTTTGCAACGGCCATAAGAAGTAATCCTGGCAAGAGCAGGGCAATTGTTATTGATGTCATCTGAACAATCCACGCAAAAATCAATTTTGCGATGAAGATAATAACGGTATTCGATAAGTTTAATTGTGAAACTACTTCACTAGGTTTTAAAGAGCTTCGACGGTTAGCGATTGTTGTAAAAAGTGGAGCCATAAAAGACGTCCCGATTCCAGCAAAAAGAAATGCTAGAACCTCAAGACTTATAGCCAAGTGCGATCCTTTACCAGCTAAAAACCATGAAAGCTGAGTAAAGAAAATAAATCCCCCGCCCCCGGCCAAGGCTGCCAAACGAATCCAGAATCTTTCTGATCTGAATCGGATGAGGCGAATGAAAAACATTCTTCCACCGATCATCCCGACGATGAGGGCAAAATAGGACAATATGCTGATGCCCTTGGCTGCTTTGATTTCTTGATTTGTGACAAGTGTTGCCCAATCGCCACTTACAAATTCAATGAGGGAGCCAAGGGAAAAGGCCAGAATAATTGATTTATCAAAGGTGAAAACTTTACGAAGTCGGGAGAATGAAAGCTTTTCCATCGACACTGGCTCGGACGACTTAACTATCAACGTACCTCGCACCGAATAGATCAGTGTCATGGTGAGGATCCAGATGATTCCCACAAGGACATCAATATGAATTGCAAATGAAACGCGAGATGTCACCAGTAGGGCAACGATGACAGTGACGAGCACGCCGATGCTCCAACTGCCGTGCATACGAGGAAGCAACATTTCTCCAGCTTCTTCCTGTCGATGCAAAGTCTGCGTATGAAGTGCGATGTTGTGGGATGAAAATGAAACCGCAGCCAAGATATTTACCAGTGCGTAAATGTAGGGTGTGTGAATATGTGGCATAGAGGCCATGACTGCGTATAAGACCGTTGCGCTGGCATAAAGCGTTCGAAGTACGCCAATTTTGTGAACTAATCGCCCCATCACCAAAAGGCTGATTACCGACCCCACGGCGCCTAAACTGACAAGAAATCCATACATTCCATTAGTGACATGTAAATTATGTTTGAGGTCAGGAGAACGCGGAGCAACGGCCATTAGTCCGATTCCAAAAAGGCCAAAGAGGGCTTGCAGACGTAAACGTTCGGCTCGGCTTACTGGATTACTCAAAAGAGTGCACTCGCTAACGCTTGGCGGGATTTGATTAGCCCGGGATCTGATGGGTCAACAAGTTTGAAAAGTCCAAGTAGGTGATCTCTTACTTTCTTTTGATCGTCTCCTGAAGAATTTTTTACACACTTTATCAATCGAGAGAAGGCTGCTTCATAATTTCCTTGCATCACATCTATATCTGCTGCCTTCATTTGAATATCTAAATTTTCTGGTTGTGCTTCTGCTAAGGAGAAAACTTCACTTGGAATACTTCCTTCGATTCGAGACATGAGTTCAACCTGGGCAAGCCCAATTTCTGCTAAAGAATTCCCGGGTACGCGCACGAGCCAGCTTTTGTAGGCGGATATAGCAGCTGCTAAATCGTTCTTTTCAAGCGCGTCGAGGGCGGCTTCTTCCTCAGGTTCCATAGGAGGTTGCGAATCAACTTCTTTTTCAGCAGCTTCTAGCGCTGCTCCTACTCCTCGTTCTGCTGCCAAAGAAATAACCTTATCGATCACCTGACGAACCTGTTCGCGAGGAGGCACTGATTCAAAAAGCGGTACTAACTGCTCCTGAATAATTGCTATCGCGATGGGAACAGATTGAACCTGCATGGCTTGTGCAACAGTTGGCTCTTGATCAACGTTCACGGTTGCAAGAATCCATGGGCTTGGCCCGGTGGAATCCACATTATAAAAATCACCAAGTATTGCTAGAACTTCTTGTGACTGGGCACTGCGAGGTGACCAACAAAGCGCTATAACTACCTGGGAGTGTGAGGCTGGAAGAATTTCTTCAACCAGGTTTTTTGCCGTTACTGCAATGCCAACCGAAGGAGGAGGAGTTGGCGGCTTCCCAAGGGAACTTAAATCCACGGCTTGAGCTAGGTTTTTTGGAAGCTCACCATATGGATTTCGACTCATAGGGACATATTAGTCGCTCCGGAGTCAGTTCGACTCGGCAGAACTTGAGCTACGTAATCTAGAGCAGCATTATCTAAACCTAAATCAACACCATTTTTCTCACCCAGATACCACCTGTGTTCCAGAATTTCATGAAACATTTGTGCTGGCTCCACGCGACCTCGAAGCTCATCTGGAATGAGATTTGCAACGTGTTGATAAACATCAGTCAGCCAAATTCGAGCTGCTTCATCTTCCGAGCGCGGAGGTTTTTGGCGCCCGCGGAACCGATCAAAGGATGCAAGAAGTCGCTTAGCTTGCAACTCTTCTGCATCTATCCCCAACAAATTCTTCAATCTGTTTGTATGATAACCGGCCGCAACAAGTTTGGGCGAGAATTTCAATATTCCTTTTTTGCCATCAAGTGCTATTTCTACTTCTTCGACTGCAAAGCCTAGGTCTTGAAGGTTACGCATTGCGCGCTCAACGGCATGGCGATCCGATGGATCTAGGATTTGTGGTTCTTTGAGAAGTGCCCACAACCTGCGATAGCGACGAATAACGGCATCACTGGAGCGAATGGGATCAACGCCAGGCATTTCAACGCCAGAAGAGAGAATATCTTCCAACTCTGCGGCGACATTGAAATGAGCAATCTCAAGATCATGTTCACGTTGGCCATCAGTCAAGCGATCGTGAAACTCACCGGTTTCGGCATCAACAAGGTAGGCCACAAGTTCTGTTGCATCACGTCTGAAGAGAGTATTGGAAAGTGAACAATCTCCCCACCAGAACCCGAGAAGGTGAAGTCGAACAAGGAGCAAGGCAAGGGCACTTGCCATTTGGTTCACATCGTGAGGAGTTACTGAGCGCGAAAGAATTATCCGATACGGAAGAGAATAAGGCAGGTAGCGAGTTACTAGCGCTGGAGCTAACTCCCCGCCACGAACATCGCTACGTCCCTCGACTACCGCAGCAGCTTCCACCGTGGGGGCACCTCGCTGGGTAAGTTCACGCAAAATTGTGTACTCACGATTGGCAAATTCGGTCACTGTTTCTTTCACAGCAAAAATTTCATCATCAGATGGTCCAGTTCGAACCAGTCGAACGATGTGGCGAGAGATACCGCGCATATCCGTAAGGTTTGGGTCTTCAGCCCAATCTTCCAAAGTGTTCTGCCACGGCATGTTGTAGAGAGCGAAAATGTCATCACCGGAACCGGTTATCTTCAATTCGCTCATGGGGGCATTCTATCTATTCACTAACTACTGCCCATCGCTTGCCAGCCGGTGGGTATTCCTCAGTGAGTTACGCATCAGCGAGGTGAAAATCGCGTGTAACGGGGATAAACTCATATTATGGCTCTCCGAAAACCGTCATTAAATATCCGCAAGAAAAGTGCTGCTCCCCGAGCAAAAGTGGATTTAGGTGTCGCTGGAGCACCGCTGGATCGTGGTCATCCGTTTTATTTCGGTCTTGTTGCTACAGCTGGAGCGCTAATTTCTCTCACGCTTTTGCGGGCACTAGCGAGTGCGAGTCAGGTTTTTGTTCTCATCATCATCGCGCTCTTTTTTGCAGCCGGCCTCAACCCAGCAGTTGAATTCTTCCAACGCAGGGGGCTCAAGCGAGGCGCCGCCGTTACTGTGATAGTTGCAATTGTTCTGCTCTTGGTTGGACTTTTCTCGTGGATAGTTATTCCGCCAATGGTTGATCAAATCGATCTTTTTGTGAGCAATGCTCCCAATTTGGTTTCAAGTTTGAAAAATAATTCCACGATATATAACCTTAATCAGCACTTTGGAATAATCGATATTCTGCAAAAGAAGGTTACTGACAGCATTCATGACGGACAATTTGTTGTCAACGCCTTTGGCGGGGTTGTAGGAGTAGGAAAAGCATTTCTTTCAGGGGCTTTCGCACTTCTCACTCTCCTCGTTCTTACTTTGTATTTCACTTCCTCTCTTCCTCAAGTTACCTCGGTTGCCTACCGACTCGTCCCCGCTTCTCGCCGCGTTCGTGTGGCAAATATCAGTGATGCAATCATTGCGAGAGTCGGTGCATTCGTTGCAAGCCAAGCAGCAGTTGCAGTGATTGCCGGCATATTTGCTCTAATCCTGGGATCTGTTCTACGCGTTCCGTACACAATCCCAGTCGCAGTTGTTGTCTTTCTTTGTGGGCTCGTTCCGCTTGTCGGACATTTTCTTGGCTGCACAATTTTTACTGTTATTGCACTCACCAAATCTCCGCTGACCGCTCTCATAGTTTTCATTACATATATTCTGTATGTCCAGATTGAAAATTATGTTCTGATGCCTCGCATCATGAAGAAATCACTTGCAATGCCTGGATTGGTAACTATTCTTGCTGCGATGCTTGGTACCAGTCTTCTTGGACTGGTCGGCGGGCTCCTTGCAGTACCGGTGGCGGCAGCTGTGATGCTTATTCTGGAAGAAGTAGTTTTCCCAAAACAAGATCAAGCTTAGAACTGTGTTGCTAGCGGCAATCGCTGTGGTGCAACAACTTTTGTAATTTCACTCAACACTCGATAGACCTGAGGTTCCCCCAGCCAAAGATGCTTTCCTTCATCGACATTAATTAACTTAATTTGAGGGATACTCGCAAATGCAATAGCCGCTTGTGCTGGTTGCAAATATTCATCGTGTTCTGGAATCAGCGCAGTGATTGGGCGACCATCAGTAGCCCAAAATGTGAGATCTTCAGGTTTGGAATACTTCAACGGAGGGCTTAGAAGAATCAAACCTTTTATCCGGGAATCGTGTGCATGGCGAATTGCTAAATCTGTACCAAAAGACCAACCCATCACCCACAAGTTATCCGCGTTACATTGAGTGAAGCCATAATCAACTGCTGCTTCCACGTCATATTTTTCAGCATCGCCATTATCGTAAACACCTTCAGATTTACCCGCTTCACTTTCCGTTCCGCGAGTATTAAATCGAATTATTTCAATCCCAGCTAAATCGGGTAATCGGTTGGCAGCCTTCTTGTAAATATGGCTATCCATCATTCCGCCACCAGTTGGGTTGGGGTGCAGAGCAAGGATTGTGGCCGTGCGTTCTCCGAGTGGAGAAGCAGTTTCCCCAACCAGGCGTAGGCCATCTTGCGTCAATAATGTAAAAGAGGTCCGCCTCGATGGCAACACAGTGCTTGGGCGTATTACCTCTGACATAGAAACAGTTTAGTCTTTACTCATGAGCACTTCTGACTTTGCCAGCGTTAACCCGGTCACCGGCCATGAAGTCGGCCGTTTTCCTAACAATTCCCCTGAGGAAGTAAAAGCCCGTGTATCTGCGGCGCACCTCGCTGCTTCTTCTTGGGTGGATCTGGGATATGGCGGGCGCAGGAAAATATTGAAATCTTGGGCATCACTGCTAACAGGACGAATCGATGAAATTGCGAAATTAATTTATGATGAGACTGGCAAACCCTTAAGTGATGCAAAACTTGAAGCCTCTCTGGCAATTGAACAACTTTCTTGGGCTGCAAATAAGGCATCGCTCGTACTCGCAGATCAGAAACGAGCACCTGGACTTTTAATGTTTAATATGAGCGCAAAGGTGCAACGCTCTCCCTACGGCGTAGTGGGCGTAATTGGGCCATGGAATTATCCGATGTTTACTCCTATGGGTTCAATTGCATATGCTCTTGCAGCCGGTAACACCGTTGTCTTCAAGCCAAGTGAATACACTCCCGCAGTCGGTGCTTGGTTGTCTCAAACATTTGCTGAGATTGCTCCTTTTGCTGGAATTTTTACTACGGTCACTGGACTTCCGGACACCGGTAGGGCGCTTACAGAAAGTGCTGTCAATAAAATCTCATTTACTGGAAGTACCCGCACTGCTAAAAAAGTTGCTGCCTCTGCTGCAGAAAGAATGATTCCTGTAGTTCTTGAGTGCGGTGGCAAGGATCCGGTGATTGTCGCAGCAGATGCTGATGTAAGACTTGCTGCTGAATATGCGTTGTGGTCGGCAATGGCAAACGCCGGGCAATCGTGTATCGGCGCCGAACGCGTATATGTCATTGAGTCAGTTGCCGATAAATTTGTTGAAGCAATTACGCAAATGGCTAAAAAAATTCATGAAGGCAAGAATTACGGACCAGCGACTATGCCCTCCCAGCTCAATGTGATTCAAGGACATATCAACGATGCGGCAGCGCGTGGGGCAAAATTTGCAATCGGTGGAGTTGATTCCGTCCATGATGGGATGGTTGCTCCGACGCTTATGCTCGATGTACCAGAAGATTCCACCGCAATGACAGAAGAGACTTTTGGTCCAACGCTAGCTATTAATCGCGTTGCTAGTATCGCGCAGGCAGTAAGACTTTCGAATGCTTCAAGTTACGGATTAGCAGCAGCTGTTTTTTCTAAGAGAAATGGTCCGGCAATTGCCAATCAACTGCAATGTGGCATGGTTTCCATCAATTCTGTCTTTTCATTTGCAGCAGTGTCATCTGTTCCATTTGGAGGCGTAAAAGACAGTGGATACGGGCGCATTCATGGAAATGAGGGCCTGTTGGAGTTCACCTATCCCCGAACTGTCGTAGCCACACGATTCAAGATTCCATTGGCCTTCACAACATTTAATAGAACAAAATTTGCTGATGCAATAATGAAGAGAATTATTAAGACTCTGTACGGTCGTTAATATTTTGGAGCGTTTCGCGAGCGTTGAACTTTAGGCGCTCTACGATCTTTCTTTTCCCAGCAAGGCGTATGCCAATGACGTCTTGTCTCAACATCTTCATGAATCCAAGCAACAATATGTGGCGTTGCGGTCGGTATTAATTGATCACATCCAGGGCAGCGATAAGGTTTAGTGGAGCTAGATCCCGTGATTTTGCGGACTGTATAAATACCTTCATCATGTTCTTCTACAGCCTCAAATGAAGTTCCCAACTCGCGTTCAGGTTGAGTGCGACCTGATTTCTTGGGGTGATTTCGACGAGGGCTCACGCTCATATTCTCCCATTCATTAGTGCTGGGATTCGCCCATCCGCTCCGATTGAGGCAAGATTTACCCGTGAGCAACTCGAGTACGAAAGCGATCTCCATTAAGGGTCTGACAAAAAAATATGGAGACTTTCATGCAGTTGCCGGAATAGACCTAGATGTGTCGCAAGGAGAAATATTCGCAATCCTGGGCCCCAACGGCGCCGGCAAAACCACGACAGTAGAGATCCTTGAGGGGTATCGAAAGCGTGATAGTGGTGAGGTGCGCGTACTTGGAGAAGATCCTGGAAACTTGGGCGATAAGACATACTCATGGCGCGAGCGCATCGGAATTGTCTTACAGAGCACCAGTGACTCCGGAGATCTTTCTGTTCGCGAGACTGTTCATCATTTCGCAAAGTATTACTCGAAAGCAAAAGAACCAGATAGCGTCATTTCTCTAACCGGATTGCAGGACAAAAGTGATGCGAAGATTCATACTCTCTCTGGAGGGCAACGTCGTAGGCTTGATGTTGCACTGGGAATTATCGGCTCACCAGAACTTTTATTCTTAGATGAGCCAACTACGGGATTTGATCCAGAAGCGCGACGAGCATTTTGGGAACTCGTCCGCACTTTACGCGCGGAAGGTACGACTATTTTGCTCACAACCCATTACTTGGATGAAGCTGAAGCCCTTGCAGATCGCGTAGCTGTGATTGTCGATGGCAGGATTGTTGAAATCGCGCCACCAGAAACTTTGGGTGGGCGCCATCAGGCCCAAGCTCGAATCACATGGGTAGAAGGAGGCAAGGCGCACGAGCGATTGACCATGACCCCAACAACTGATGTGGCAACAATTTCGGCCCGCGTGGGTGGAGAAGTTCCCGAACTTCAAGTCATTCGGCCAAGCCTTGAAGATATTTATCTTCAGATGATTGGTGGCAAAGAATGAAAGTCTTTCGAATAGGTTTGCTTCGCGGTGGGCTTGAAATTAAACAATTTATGCGCCAGCGTGAATCTGTTGTTTTTACTATCTTCTTCCCAGTAATTCTTCTCTTTATATTTGGATCCGTTTTCAAAAACACAATTGCTCCCGGCGTGACTTTCAGCCAATACTTTGTTGCAGGAATGATTGCTTCTGGATTGGTAAATTCAGGTTTTCAACAACTTGCAATTATGATTCCCATGGAACGTGATTTTGGAACTCTCAAGCGTCTGCGCGGGACTCCCATGTCACCCGCTTCATATTTCATCGGAAAAGCAATCCTTGTTACTGTTTCTACTCTCGTTCAAATCGCACTCCTTATGGGATTTGGCGTCGCGATGTTCGGATTACACATGCCCGCATCCCCGGAAAAATGGCTACGTTTCGCCTGGCTTATCATCGTTGGAAGCGTCTGTACCACCGCTCTTGGTATCGCTTTTTCATCGGTGCCAAAGAGTGGACGAGGTGCTTCGGCAATCGTCTCCCCCATTGTCATCATTCTTCAATTCTTTAGTGGTGTCTTTTTTGTATTTACCCAATTACCACGATGGATGCAGGATTTTGCGGCAATTTTTCCACTCAAATGGCTTACTCAAGGAATGCGATCTGTTTTTCTGCCGGACAGTTTTGTGCAACAGGAAGTTGCCAAGTCCTGGGAAATTAGTCGCACTGCTTTGGTCCTAGTCGTCTGGAGCGTGATAGGAATTGGATTTTCGATAAAAAGATTCAAGTGGGATAACGAATGAAGAAATTTATTGCGGCATTGCTAATTGTTTTTGTTTCAATCCCAAGTGCTCATGGTGCCACTGCTAAACCCACTGCTAAACCCACTGCTAAGCCCACTTCAAAAGCTACCAGCACTGCAAAATCAGTTGTTAAAAAGCCAGTTGCTAAGAAGCCCGTGACTAAGAAGCCCGTTACTAGGAAGTCAAATGTTAAAAAACGCAGGACCTATGTTCCAAAGAAAATAAAGCTCACTCCTGCGCCAAAGCCCGTTTGGCCACCAAAAGGCTTTGTTGAAAATAATGGGGTATTTGCTCGTGTACCAACAGGCACAGAATTAGTCGGTTTGCTTTCAGCAAAATCAACTCTTGGAAAAACATTAGCCGCCTGTGAAGCAAGTGCATGCGGAGCGGTATACGTAGCATCGGCCTCAGATTGCACATGGTGGGAAATCAGCGCAACAGTCTTTGGACCAAGCTATGCCGACATAACAACATACTTGCCGTATGGAACGCTAAGAACCCTTGTGGGCGGTTCTGCAGCGCATACAGTCACGCCAGTTTTTCTTCTCACGACAGAACCTCTTATCCCCAATGAAGATTTAATTTTGCAGACTTTGGGGCTCAAGCGGGATAAGTTTTATGGTCAAATTTCTTTAGGGCAAAGTTTGCGCCAGATTGCAGGTGCCAAAATTAATTCAGTTGTGAGTGCAATTACTGCAGCTGAAAGGAAGGATATAGACGCCCGATTAGCCAGTGGGCTGATTAGTGCTACTGCAGCTGCCGATCAGCGCGATCAATTGCCAGCCCGGGTCTCTAACGAATTAACCGCCTATAACCTTACGGTTGGCGCAATTAACGTGAAGTGTTGGATTAGTTCGCCAACAGAGGCAATCCCAAGCAATGTTTACGCGCCGATAACCACTCGTTAACGATTAGCACCTGGTACCCAGAGAACATCTCCTTGTTCCTTGTTGCAAACTCGCGCAAGTACAAAGAGAAGATCTGAGAGTCGATTCAAATATTTTGCTGTGAGTGGATTTACTCCAGCACCAAATGAATGGATTGCATTCCACGTTGCGCGTTCAGCACGACGAACAATTGTGCGTGAAATATGAAGAAGCGCAGAGCCTGGAGTTCCAGAAGGTAAAACAAAGGAACGAAGCTCGGAAAGATCTGCGTTATACAAATCAATTTGCTGTTCAAGATAATCAATTTGTGAAGCAAGCACGCGAAGTGGTTCAATTTTAGGATCATCAATTACTGGCGTACAGAGATCTGCGCCGACGTCAAACAAATCATTTTGAATGCGAATCAATAGCGCTTGAATCGTAGGGTTGTTTAAATTACCCAACGCCAAAACCACTCCTATGGATGAGTTTGCTTCATCCACTGTTGCGTATGCCTCCAAGCGAGGGTCATTCTTTGAAGTGCGGCTCATGTCTCCCAGTGAGGTGGTGCCGTCATCGCCTGTTTTTGTATAGATACGTGTCAGATTTACCATGGGGTGAGCCTATAAGATAGAAGCATGAGCGCAAGGCAATCCCTCTCCTTTGAGATCCATGGGCCTGCTCGCCTCGAAGGTTCTATAACCCTCTCTGGCGCCAAAAACTCTGCCCTCAAACTGATGGCGGCTTCGCTCCTGGCGGCCGGTAAGACAACTTTGCACAATGTGCCCGGAATTGCTGATGTTGAAATAATGTCAGACCTACTACGCAGCCTTGGCTGCGCCGTCAACTATGAAAGTGACACACAAACACTTTCCATCGATGTTCCAGAAGTTCCAGGCCATCGCGCCGAATACAATCTTGTCCGCAAACTTCGTGCATCCATCAATGTTCTTGGACCGCTGCTCACTCGCCTAGGAAAAGCAGAGGTGGCGTTACCTGGAGGAGATGCAATTGGCTCTCGTGGATTAGATTTTCACATACAAGGTTTGCAGGATTTGGGAGCACAAGCGCATTCTGAGCATGGATACGTGATCGCAAGTGCACCTGACGGATTGCGCGGCGCAGACATTTCTCTAAATTTTCCAAGCGTCGGAGCAACTGAAAATATTATGACAGCGGCGGTTTTAGCTCGTGGGGTAACAACAATTGATAATGCTGCTCGTGAACCGGATGTTGTGGACCTGGGTGAATTTCTTAAATCTATGGGAGCAAGCATTGAAGGCTTGGGCACATCGCTCATCACCATTACAGGTGTATCCAAACTTCACTCAACAACACACACGACTTTGCCAGACCGCATTGTTGCCGGAACATGGGCATTTGCAGCGGTCATGACGCAAGGGGATATAACCATTGTTGGTGGCCGTGAGGATCATCTTGAAATTCCCCTTGAGAAACTTGTGCAAGCAGGTGCGGTAATCACCACGACACCGGATGGATTTCGCGTAAAAATGGACCGTAGACCCTCAGCAATCGATATTGCAACACTTCCCTATCCCGGATTCCCTACGGACTTACAACCAATGGCTATTTGCCTTAATGCAATTGCCGAAGGCCAATCTATGGTTACTGAAAATGTTTTTGAAGGTCGTTTTATGTTCGTCAATGAACTAAAGCGTTTAGGTGCCAACATCACCGTAGATGGACACCACGCGGCAATTCACGGAGTTCCAGTACTGTCGGGCGCACCTGTAGCTGCAACGGATATTCGTGCGGGCGCGGGGCTTGTTTTAGCTGGCTTGGTCAGCGAGGGAAAAACAATTGTTGAAGATGGGTATCACGTTGATCGTGGATACACCGATTTTGCAGAGAATTTGTCCGCTTTAGGCGCGAAGGTTTCGCGAATTACAGATTAAAGCAAGGTTATTCGGAAGCTTGGCCTAAGACTGAAACGCGGTTGTGAGATACCGATAGAAATCCACCATTGATTGTGAACTCAACTTTTTCGCCACCTACTACTTTGATTTCAACTTTCCCATCAACCAATACACCAAGAAGAGGTGCGTGGTCAGGCAATATTCCGATATCACCTTCAAGGGTACGAGCTGAAACCATTGTTGCTTCTCCAGACCAGACGCGCTTGTCTGGAGATACAACTTCAACAGTCAGATTAGATGTTGCCATTAGCAATTAGCCCTTAACCGATGCGGCCAATTCAGCAGCCTTACGTTCGACGTCTTCTAGACCGCCACACATAAAGAATGCCTGCTCTGGAACGTGGTCATACTTTCCATCAGCAAGTGCTTCGAATGCTTCGATTGTTTCTGAAAGCGGTACGAATGAACCATCGATTCCTGTAAACACCTTTGCCACGAATGTATTTTGCGAAAGGAAGCGCTGGATACGACGTGCGCGACCAACCAAGATGCGGTCTTCTTCTGATAATTCATCGATACCCAAGATAGCGATGATGTCTTGAAGATCCTTGTAGCGCTGCAAAATTTGCTTCACGCGGTTTGCAACACGGAAGTGGTGTTCCCCGATATAACGAGGATCCAAAATACGTGATGAAGAATCGAGTGGATCCACCGCTGGGTAGATTCCAAGCTCGGAGATCGGACGAGACAACACTGTTGTTGCATCCAAGTGCGCGAAAGTTGTGTGCGGAGCTGGGTCGGTGATGTCATCGGCAGGAACGTAAATTGCCTGCATTGATGTAATCGAGTGACCACGTGTTGATGTGATGCGCTCCTGCAATTGACCCATTTCATCTGCAAGTGTTGGCTGGTAACCCACAGCAGAAGGCATACGGCCAAGAAGTGTTGAAACTTCAGAACCTGCTTGTGTGAAACGGAAGATGTTATCGATGAAGAGAAGCACATCCTGCTTTTGAACATCGCGGAAGTACTCGGCCATCGTCAAAGCAGATAGAGCAACGCGAAGACGCGTGCCAGGTGGCTCATCCATCTGACCAAAGACCAAGGCAGTTTTATTGATAACGCCGGTTTCTGTCATTTCAAGGAAGAGGTCGTTACCTTCACGTGTACGTTCTCCGACGCCGGCGAATACAGATACGCCACCGAAGTTTTCAGCTACACGGTAAATCATTTCTTGAATCAAAACTGTCTTACCAACACCGGCACCACCAAAGAGACCGATCTTTCCACCACGGACATACGGGGTAAGAAGGTCGATAACTTTGATACCAGTTTCAAACATCTCAGTCTTTGACTCGAGCTGATCGAAAGCAGGTGCTGTACGGTGAATTGGCCAGCGCTCTTTAATATCTAGTGAAGAAGTAGGAACGTCGAGGGATTCTCCTAGTGTGTTGAACACGTGACCTTTTGTCACATCGCCAACTGGCACAGAGATAGGTGCGCCCGTATCTGTTACTTCTGCCCCACGGACCATTCCGTCAGTTGGTTGCATGGAGATTGCGCGCACGAGGTTGTCGCCAATGTGCAGTGCCACCTCGAGAGTCAAAATACGCTTTGTACCCGACAGCGTCACTTCTACCTTTAAGGCGTTGAAGATCGCTGGCATCGCATCTGATGGGAATTCAATATCCACCACCGGTCCGATTACGCGAGCAACGCGGCCATATTTTGTTGCTTCAGTAGTTTGACTCATTATTCGCTCCCTGCGCTAGCTGAGGCAAGCGCATCTGCGCCGCCAACAATTTCACTGATTTCTTGTGTAATTTCTGCCTGACGTGCAGCATTAGCACGGCGGGTTAAAGTTTTGATGAGCTCATCAGCATTATCTGTCGCTGACTTCATCGCACGGCGGCGAGCAGCATGTTCTGAGGCAGCTGATTGCAACATCGCGTTAAATACTCGAGCCTCAACATAACGAGGAAGAAGTGAATCAAGTACCTCGGCTGGGTTTGGTTCGAATTCATATGCTGGGAGCAATCCAGCTGGCTTTGCCGATGCATCCAATTGAAGAGGCAACATTTGAGCAGCAACGGGTTGCTGGGTAATCATTGATTTAAAAGTTGTGTAGACGATATGAATCTCATCAATCTCGCCAAGGAAAGATTCGGTGAGTGCTGCGGCAACTTCGCGAGCGTTCTCAAAAGTTGGGTTATCGGAAAAGCCGGTCCAAGAAGCGGCAATCTCGCGATTACGGAATTTGTAGAAATTCACTGCTTTACGTCCTACGAGGAATGGACTTACGGCTAGGCCGCGCTCCTTGAGCGATGCCGTCAAGATATCGCCTTCCTTGATAGCCGCATTTGAATAAGCACCAGCCATGCCGCGGTCTGCGGCAATGACCAAGACTGCAGCACGACGAGCATTTACATGCGCGGTAGTGAGCGGATGATCCGTTGAGGAATAGGTCGCTACAGCAGTAACGGCGCTAGTGATTTCATTGGCATACGGAGATGAGGCAGCAACACGTTGTTGCGCCTTCACGATACGAGAAGCAGAGATCAACTCCATTGCTTTCGTAATCTTTTTTGTCGCCTTGACGGAGCGCATCCGTCGGCGATAAATCCGTAGTTGAGCGCCCATGAGTTAGTTCTTAGCCTCGCTGGACTTGAACTGAGCTTTGAAAGCTGTTACTGCTTCATCAAGAGCAGAGACTGTGTCATCGCTTAGTTCACGTGTATTAGAAATTACATCCATGATTGATGAACGCTCGCGCGCTACGAATTCAAGGAACTCACTTTCAAAGCGGCGAACATCGGCGACTGGAATTGAATCCATCTTTCCAGTTGTTCCTGCCCAAATTGAAACAGCCATACGCTCTACTGAGTAAGGGCTGTATTGGCCCTGCTTCAAAAGTTCAACCATGCGAGCTCCGCGCTCAAGCTGTGCCTTTGATGCTGCATCGAGGTCGGAACCGAAAGCTGCGAATGCTTCTAGTTCACGGTACTGAGCAAGGTCAAGACGCAAACGTCCAGCAATCTTCTTAATTGCCTTTGTCTGGGCAGATCCACCTACACGAGAAACTGAGATACCTACGTTAATCGCTGGGCGAACGCCAGCGTTAAAGAGATCTGTTTCAAGGAAGCACTGGCCATCGGTAATCGAAATTACGTTTGTTGGAATGAAGGCAGAGACGTCATTTCCTTTTGTTTCGATGATTGGAAGTCCGGTCATCGAACCGCCACCGAGTTCATCGGAAAGCTTTGCGCAACGCTCAAGCAAACGTGAGTGTAAGTAAAAAACGTCACCTGGGTAAGCTTCACGGCCTGGTGGGCGTCGTAGCAAGAGTGATACTGAACGATAAGCCTCAGCTTGCTTTGAGAGATCATCGAAAATAATTAATACATGTTGACCGTTGTACATCCAGTGCTGACCAATTGCAGAACCAGTGTACGGAGCTAGATATTTGAAACCTGCTGGGTCTGATGCAGGGGAAGCAACAATTGTTGTGTATTCCATCGCACCAGCTTCTTCAAGAGCGCCCTTAACGGAAGCAATTGTTGAACCCTTTTGACCGATAGCAACATAAATACATTTAACTTGTTTCTTTGGATCCCCACTCTTCCAGTTTTCTTTCTGGTTGATGATGGTATCGATTGCAATTGCAGTCTTACCTGTCTGGCGATCTCCGATGATGAGCTGGCGCTGTCCGCGGCCAATAGCTGTCATCGCATCAATCGCTTTAATACCAGTTTGCATTGGCTCTTTAACCGGTTGGCGTTGAACAACAGACGGTGCCTGTAGTTCAAGAGCGCGAGTTGCTTCTGCTTTTATTTCACCCTTGCCGTCGATTGGACGACCAAGTGGATCAACAACGCGACCAAGGAATCCATCGCCTACTGGTACAGAGAGAATTTCACCAGTGCGTCGTACGGTTGTTCCTTCTTCAATGCCGGTGAATTCACCCAAAATAACGACACCGATTTCGCGTACGTCAAGGTTTAACGCCAAACCAAGAGTCCCGTTTTCAAATTTCAAAAGCTCATTTGTCATGGTCGAAGGCAAGCCTTCAACGCGCGCAATACCATCGCCTGCTTCGGTAACTACACCGATTTCATCGCGAGCTGCTGCGCCTGGGTTATAGGACGCGACGTGCTTAGAAAGCGCATCACGAATATCCTCGGGGCGGATTGTTGTATCCGACATGTCGTTCTCCCTCTGTTCTGCTAACTAATCTCTACTGGGTGAAGTAGAGAATTCTTATACTGCGAGCGCTCTGCTCGCTTCTGCCAAACGATTACTGATAGTTCCATCTATAACTTCATCATCAAAACGAACTGCGACGCCACCGATAACGCTGGCATCAATCTCAACTGAAACATGCACTGGCTGACCCATCTGCTTTGTGAGTGTGGACGCCAATTTCTCTCGTTGTGCAGGTGTTAAATCACTACGACTGCGTACAACTGCGCGAAGGCGGTTGTGCCGAGCTGTAATACCGTGAATAAAAGCAAGCAGCGCTAGCTCAATACTGCGACGCTGAAGAACGCGGACGAGCTGTTCAAGAAGTCGAACGGAAGAATCTTTGTATTTTCCACCGAAGATTGTCTTGATGAGTTGAGCCTTGTGATCCCCTGAATCCAGAGAACTATTCAGGGCTTGGCGCAGATCGTTGTTTGCCACGAGTACCTTGGAGAAAGCGAAGAGTTCTTCCTCAACGCTATCCAAAGAATTATCTGCATTTGCTGCAGTAGCTTCGGCTTCAACAGCTAGCTGCTCAATTGCATGCACGATATCTGTGGTGCGAGACCAACGAAGTGCTACAAGCTGAATTATTAGATCCAAGGTCGACTTTGAAAATGACTTTCCAAAGAGATCAGTGACCAGGGCGCTCTTTGCTTCATGATCGCGCGCAGGGTCTGTAACCGCACGGCGCAACGCTCCTGAAGATTGAAGAGCAAGAAGTACGTTGAATAGTTCTGCAGAAACAGCAGTGCACTCGATAGCCGAAAGCCCTTTGAGCTTTCCATCAAGTACAACGCGAATCGCCGATAAGGACTGGCGAGAGTTTCCACCGAGGTTCAACATTACTTAGCCTTCCCCGTTTCTTTCGCAAGATCTTCTAGGAAGCGATCGACAACACGAGATTGACGAGCCTGGTCTTCTAGAGCTTCCCCAACGATCTTGGATGCAAGGTCAGTAGCAAGAGTTCCGACTTCTTGGCGAAGTGATGTAATCGCTGCTTGACGCTCTGCTTCGATAGAAGCATGCGCTTGTGCTGTTATGCGAGCGGCTTCTTCTTGTGCGCGTGCACGAAGATCTTCGATGATGGCTGAGCCTTGAACTCGAGCCTCCTCGCGAATCTTTGTTGCTTCACCGCGAGCATCAGCAAGTTGAGCCGTGTATGACTGCAACGCTACTGCTGCTTCTGCTTGTGCGCGCTCTGCCTTTTCAATGCCGCCTTGAATTGCTTCGGTGCGAGCTGCGAATGCTTTTTCAAACATTGGCACAACTGCCCTACGCAGGACAAGGAAAAGCAATGTGAAGGCAATAAAACCAACGATCAATTCCGCTGTGTGCGGAATTAACGGATTGGCTGCTGCTTCAGCTGCAAACCTAGTTTTCACTAAAACTCCTAATTACAAATTAGAGAACGAATGCGAGAACGAGACCGAATAGAGCAAGTGCTTCAGCAAGTGCGAATCCGAGGAACGCAATTGGCTGGAGAACGCTACGAGCTTCTGGCTGACGAGCTACGCCGTTGATGTATGCAGCGAAGATCAAGCCTGTTGCAATTGCAGGTCCGATTGCTGATAGGCCATAACCGACCAGGTTGAGTGTGCCTTTCATTGTGGTGCCTTTCTGTAGGTGGTGCTTTGGGTTTTGTACGTGTTAGTGCTCATCCGCCAACGCTCCAGCAATGTAGAGCGCAGATAGAAGAGTAAAAATGTAAGCCTGAAGGCATTGCACCATGAACTCAAAGAAAGTCATGACGATGCCAAGAGTAAATGAGAACGGAGCGACCAGTTTGAGCCCGATGACGCCTTTAATGAGGTGATCGCCACCCATAATGAAAACGAGTAGAAGAAGGTGTCCGGCAAACATATTCGCAAATAAACGAAGCGAGAGAGTGAGCGGGCGAACTAAAAAGAAGGTTGCGATTTCAATGGGAGTCAAAAGAACATAGACAGCCTTGGGAACTCCGGGCATAAATGCGATGCCTTTGAGGTAATGGCCAAGTCCCTGTTTCTTTATGCCGACCCAATGGAAGACGATAAATGGAAAGGCAGCCAAAACATATGGGAATGAAACATGGGACATTGCAGGAAACTGCAGTAGCGGAACGATTCCAAAGATGTTGTTGGTCAAAATAAAAGTAAAGAGTGAGAAAAGTAGTGGAACAAAGCGCATGAATTCCGCGCCAATAATTTCCTTGCCGAGGTCGTTGCGAACAAAGCCATAAATTAATTCACCAGCGAATTGAATCTTTGTTGGAACCACAAGTGCTTTTCGCGATGAAGCAACAAAAAAGACGCTGATCAGAATAACTGAGAGAAAAACCAGAAGAATTGGCTTGGTTGTGAACTCGCTATTTCCAAATGCTGGTGGAAGGTTGAAGTCAGCAGTGCTAGGCGGGACGAATCCACCCTCGAAAGCAAAAGCTCGCACACTTACTCCTTGAATACACCTTGGGCCAGAAATGAGCCGATTTGGGGGTCATCGGGAAGACGGTTGAACCTTATTAGTTAAAGGGGGAAAGTTAAAATCCTGCACGGCCCAAAAGTCGTGTGAGGCCCGCTACTTCACACCTATTCTTTAACGAACCGGAGCCAGACCAGATAGAGCGAAGCGCCCATTCCGAGCAGGAATCCAACGAGCATGAACCAATGGTTCTTATGCATCACCCAATGGTCAATCGCTGCACCTATTCCACCCCAAACGATGAGCCCCGAAAGTAGGTATCCGAAGATCGACCACATTGCGCCTTCTTCATTACGCTTTTCCGAATCACTTCGTGCCATCAGAACCTCCTGGATGCTCCCCGCTGTGCGCAGAGCTTGTGGAGGGTAATGGTAACCCCAAACGCAGCTTGAGGAAGGCGCGGATTTCTCCGCCTAGCCAGGCCGCAGTAATGGCTAGCGCGGTCACCGCAAAAGCGGGCCGATCAACGTTTTGAGGAGTGCTCGTCTTAGTGACAATCACCAAAAAGGCGCCCATGACAAGCACTTTTGCAAAATAAGAAAACATCGCCAGGGCCATTACGGCAATCGGGTCTAGATTTTTCGATACTTGATTAATGATTAAATGAATCGAGAAGAAAATTACAACTGTTGCGCTCGCTATGAGCGCTCCCCACAAACCAGATGTATGTCGAATAAAACTAG
>Ga0136642_1000278_pt1 | contig 29849 bp, 32 predicted proteins | sample LowCatLa1302831Y_FD_115313 | JGI IMG/M metagenome (GOLD analysis project Ga0136642, IMG submission 115313) | Freshwater microbial communities from Lower Cathedral Lake, Yosemite National Park, California, USA - 13028-31Y | ecosystem: Environmental > Aquatic > Freshwater > Lake ... | reverse complement strand
GGTTGAAGAGCCTCTTACAGTCGAATTTAAATGGGGAACACGGTCGACTGTCCCGAAGTTTGAGGTTGGAAATAAAGGTCTCATAGACGAAGTGGGCCACGGCGGGCTAAGTGTGACGACAATGCACTTTAATAATATAATATACAACCTTTACAGCGCGGGACTTTATGCTCCTTCGCACAATTCGTGGCTTTTCACTGGAAAAGCGGCGGCAAATACTGTTGATTTAATATTAATATTTGATAATCCAAATGCGCTGGTAAAAACCAAGTATGATTATGTGTTCTTAGTTATTCCTATCGTGGTAACGAAATCAGAAAATACGCCTGCATATTTGAATGGGTTGGCTGGCGGCAACGCGCAGGGGTATTCCCTTTCTTCATGCATGCCAAGTATTAACTCACAATTCGCCTATTACGCGACCTGCCTTACTTCCTCTAAATTATCTTCTGTAAAAAATGGAATAGTATTTTTATCACTCGAGGGAATAAATGTAGATAGTTCAATAATGTCTTCTATAAAATCCGCACAAGGAGGAAATTTCGCAAATTTAAGTGATCCACCGCTGAATGATGAGATAAATATTTCTAGTTTTTTAATACAGGGTGGCTCTGTGTTGAGTGCTACGGATATTACTCGTTATGTACTTACTACACGAGTATTATTTGACACTGTGCGAACAAAGAATATGGATTGGGTAAAGGGTGCCTCAGCAGTGCGAACGGATTCACAGGCATCGTATAAATGCACACAGTTTGACCCTGACAAAGATTTGAACAAGGATGGAACTGTTACGATTGATTTAACAAGTGGCCAGATTTTGGACGAAGTGTTGCAAGAAAGAAATCTGGTGATTAATTCAATGAACAATTTGGGTGATAATAAATCAACGGGTAATGTAAAACTTGTGCCGTATTTTATTGGAGGAATTTTGGGCCTACTTTTTATATTTAGCGCAGTAATGGTTGTATATAAGGGATATACTGCTCCTGTAATGAATGTAGTGTCTCCGATTGGAACACCTGCGAGTTCAACGACGGCCCGTGAGTTTTTCGCCAATAACTCTACAACAATAATAGTTGGAGTAATATCCATTATTCTGGGGGCAGTCCTCGGTGCACTTATTGCATTAAATGGGGCAATCAGTAGCAAAGCTGCTACGCGGGCTGCTGTAACATCGGCAGTCGCGACGGCGGTTGCGAATTCCACTAACTGAGAGTGGCGAGCCCCTTGTCCTGTAAGAATTTACTTACTTCGTTTGGTTGCGGTGGAACCGTATCCAAAGGTTGTTTATTATCCTGAGATTCATCGACACGTTCAAAATCATTTTTACCGGATTCTTCTGTGGGTTCGAATCCTGACTCTTCTAGTTCAGCATCCTTCCTGGGAGGATGTACTTCACCAGGTACAACATTGGGGGAAGGTACATCCAACTCCTTTATTTCGGCAGTAGAATCATTAGGCTTGAGCATGGACGTAACTTTTATTACTGTGCGGCGTCTGTGCTCTAAGAAGAGGGCCGCGACGGCCATGAAAGTTGCGAGGCCAATCACTACATCATATTGGAGGACCAGGAGAACGGCCACAAAAGTTACAATGCAACCCACGCTATTTCCTACTAGAAGTTTCAAGAACCAGCCAGGAGAATAGGGGGCAATGATAAACACAAAGCAGGCCAATAAAAGGGCGATTAGAGTCGGTGAAACTGAAACTCTCATATCTACTGTGTGGCAGCAATAAATTTGACATGACATGCAGCTTGAGTCACAGGCATGGAAAGTATTTTAACTAGCAAGGGATATTCGGTACTAAAGGCGGCGCTCACGGCAGGGCAAACACGGCGTATTCAAGAGGAGCTGAAGGTTGCACCCAAGATGAATACAAAGTTTGCAACAAAAGCTGCTGTGGAGGCGGCCACGTTTAAAATCTATAGGGAATCTCCTGTGCGTTGGTATTTACCACGGGCGTGGGGGGAAAAGGAGTTTGGGCCAGCGGCCCAGAGTTTGTTGCCAGAAGGTCTCGACCTTCGACAAGAACTCGCGTTCAAGGGTTCGCCCTATGACTATCAGGAGGCGATTATGGCATCATTTATTAATGCCGGGGCGAATGGCCTTATCTGTGTTCCATGCGGCAAGGGGAAGACGTTTATGGCACTGGGTATTGCCGCCCGTATTGGAAAACGATTCTTGGTGGTAGTGGACAAGGAGTTTCTAATGAATCAATGGCGCGGTGAGATGGAGGCATTGATTCCAGGTCTTCGCGTAGGGATTATTCAGGGGCCAAAACGTGAGACGGACCCTGCTGTCTATGATTGTACGATTTGTATGATTCAGACTCTTTGCAGTCAAGAGTTTGCAGAAGACATTTTCAAGCAGTATGGATTTGCAATCTTTGATGAGTGTCATCATCTGGGTGCACAACATTTCTCAAGGACCCTGCAGCGTGTACAGATGGCAAAGATGCTCGGTCTCTCTGCCACTCCTACGCGAGAGGACGGACTGACAAAAGTGTTCACATGGTTCTTGGGTGAGCCTGTATATTGGGAGAAGACGCGAGAGCCGGACCCGACGGTAGAAGTGAGGGGCGTATTTATCAAATCGGACGACCCAGTCTATAATACGATTCCTACAGATTGGAGGGGGGAGCCAGTGATGGCGCAACTTCTTGGAAATATTCTTAGTTGTCAGAAAAGGGCGGCGGAGATTCTGCGGTGGATTCGGCTAATGTGCGCCGAGCCTGCGAGGCGCGTCCTTGTTCTGTCCGAGAGAAAAGCACTTTTAGAGTGCTTGGAGGCGCTAATAAAAGCGGCCGATCCAACTCTTACTGTGGCTTATTATGTGGGTGGTATGAAGGAGGAAGTCCGAGAGGCAGGTGCAACCACGGCGCGTATTCTTCTCGGAACTTATGCAATGGCGAGCGAGGCAATGAATATTAAAACACTCAATACGGTGATTCTGGCAAGTCCGCGAAAAGCAATAGAGCAAAGTACTGGGCGTATTCTACGTATTCGGCCAGACCAGAGGCAAGTTCCTCCCGTTATTATTGATATTATTGATACACATTCAATGTATCAGGGGCAATGGCGAAAGCGTCTCGCCTATTATAGGAAATGTACCTATAATGTGGAGAGATGGGAGATGGGTGCTAGTGCAGGTGTCGCACTGGGATGCCGCGGGGCGGCGGCTGCACCAGCTCTTATCTTAGGAACCTGTCTTATTGAGGATTAAGTCCCCCCTACAAGTAACGTACTTGCCTGTTGCATTCCCTGTATAATAAAACTACTTATAGTTGTATCTTGGGCGGCAATTTGCGCGGCCGTGAAAAAAGTAGAATATGTCTTATAAAGATTATTTTTTACTGTTGCAATAGTATGTATTTGTGAATAGACTACACCAGACGCATCTGTAAATGCTTTTGCAGAAGATTCAAAAGCTCCCAGGGAAGTTGAAACAAGTCCTTGTACATAGGGAGTGTTTTTAGAAAGGAGGGCAATGGAAGATTCTTGAAAGTTTGCCCAGTATACATATTCATAGCCTACAGTTGTACTCATTGCGGCAATATTTGAGCTCTGTTTATTATATTCTGTGAAAATTGTATTAAATGAAGTAGTAAATGTATTAAGATTTGTGAGAGAAAGATATGCATTACTGAGTTGCACAGTATTAAGATTGACGGGTATTGGTGCAACAGGGGCGCCTCCAAAAGCCGCATTTAATCCATTTTGGGTTGAAGCATATTGAACTGCGCCGAGGACGAGGGAATGATACGTGTGTTGGTAATTTACACTAAGCTCTTGGCAATATGTTTGCCTGTACTCATACGTCGACCATTCTTGATTATTTATACTATCTAAGATGTCCGTTAAATAATTTTCTAGTTCAATCTCGGATTTTTTAAGAAGACTTGATTGAATAAAAAGGTCAGTGCTATTCATTTGCTTTTCCTCCTTTAATCTCCCTATTTCGGCCACATATTTGTCAATTTGTTCCTGAGACTTCTTACTTTGAACTGTCACTGTTTCTAGATTAGACAATGCGTCTGTGAGTTCCCTTTGTTTAAACGACGATATTTCCATCCAACCATTTAGACTACTCATGCTGGACTCGCGACGTTCCCTGAAACTGCTGAGAGTATAAGAATCTGTTTTGTATGATTTCATTTTTTGAACGTATTCTTCATCCCTCCTTGTATTTATTGTTTGAACTCTAATGTGGTCTCTCACGCTATAATCATATTGTGTGCTAATTGTGCTTAACATGCTGCTGAGTTCATTGACATCAATTGTAGCGCTGTCATAAATTCCGGACCAGTATCTGACTCCTTCAATAGACCATTTCTCAACATCTTTAAGAGCATTGATGCGTCGCATAGAACTATCAATATTTTTTTGGTATTGTATTAACATTGATGCATATCCGTCTGTTTGTGCAATGCCGGCGATTGTTTGAAGTGTGTCCGTTGCTTTTTGTACTTGAAGCATTTGGGTAGAGACTTGATAGAGTTGTTGTTGTGCCATTGAGCGGATTGTAAGAAGTGTTTGGTCACCCCCGCCGCGGTGGCCGCCACCGTGGCTTCCACTCGGCAAACTATTTTGGTAGGCAATATCTGCAGAAGTAAAATTATTATCGGCAGATGCATATTGGTTTGCGAGATAACTAAGACTTGAGAGGGATAATGCGTAGTTGTAAGTCGCCCCTGCAGCACTATAAATGCTACTGAGAGAGCTCGCGGCTGTGCAAGTACTCTCATAGTCTTTTCTAGCTTTAGCTGCGCGTATTTTGAAGCCTGCAATATCGGACAGTATTATTGTGCTTTCAGTTATTTTACTTTGAAGTGTACTACCTGCTTCCGTCCATACTTTTGTCTTTTTAATGAAGTCTTTATAAGATATATCCTCTGCAAAATATGCAGTAGAAACTCTTTGTTTAGCGGTTGACATGGCATTGTCAGTTTCATCATAATAACGTTTTTTGGCAAGATATACATCATACAGCCTATTATATGTGATTGTACTTGCATTATAATTGTCCCAGTCTTTTGCAACTGTTGAATCATATTCTCCAGATTCACGCTCATATGTATCTATATTTCGTTGTATTTCAATAAGATTATCGGAATTATCGGCAATTTGTTGGGTAAAACTGCTGATTGTAGAATCATATGTGTAGTCCTCGTCCATTAAAGTTGATAGGCGCACATCCGCCATTGCATACTCTGTTTCACATGTGAAGATGTCATCATTGAGGGCGGAAATAATACGGTCGGATTGTTCAATAAGTGCAGTATATTGATTTATAAAGTTCTGATTCGCATTGATAGTGGAATATTCAAGGCCGATACTGGTAGAGATTGCAGTACTGTAATTGATGAGATTGGGAAGTGTCATGGCTTCGAGAGTTGATTCATTGTGTAAAATAAATCCATCGTTAAAAGTAGCCGGCTGCAAATTAGGGTCTTCAATCATTTGGTAGTCGGGGCCATAGCCATCATCTAGGGGGCCAGATATTGTAATATATGTAGGGCCTGTTGCGAGGGGGGGTGTTGCGAGCAGGGCATAGGGAATGGCAGGGGCTTCTATAGGTGTTGGTTGAGCAATCCAACCTCCAGGAGGTGGAGCAGAATATGTTGTAGGGATTGGAATTGGAACGGCGAGTGGAACGGCGAGTGGTACGGCTCCTGTTGCGGCTCTTGTTGCGGCTCCTGTTGCGGCTCCTGTTGCGGCTCCTGTTGCGACTCCTGTTGCGGCTCCTGTTGCGACTCCTGTAGGTAATCCACTCATTCTCTTTGACTTCTATACTGGTTTTTATTCGTTCTTAAAGCCGTGAAATATTCAAAATAACTGCTGTCAATGAAAGCACTTAATTTAATATGTACCGTAGGCAAATAGGCACATTTGACGAGAGTCTTTCTACTTGCATCCTCTGCGTCTAGTTCCCTTGCGTCCTTTGCGCCTTCTTGTTGTCTTGCGTCTACCTCCACCGGTCTTCAGGCAGGCAGGATTGTAGGACCTTGCATCATAGGGTGTTTGGAGAAGAGAGGGAGCGCCAGTGGCGCCGACCCATGTGCTTGCAGTATTACTATAGCCGGCTGTTGGGGCAAAATAGGCAGCACCACCTTCTGTTTGTACTCCGCCCATTTGTACAGGATTCAGGGGATTTGACACTGCGCTTTCGGGGGCGATTTTCATTACTTGAGGGATGCCTGATGTATAAGGCGTTCCACCGAATGTAGAAGAATCTGTTAAATCAAAGCCGTAGCGGCCGCCGCGTTGCTTACGCCTACTGCCGCGGCGACCGCGCCTTGTGCCACGGCGACCACGGCGGCCACGGCGACCACCACCGCCCATACCGGGAAGTCCAGCCCCCATTCTAGGATTTGCAATAAAGCCAGGGGGTGTAGTAGCCATACAAGAAGATTGGGGTACAACTGTTTGGCCAGCATCTATTCCAGGAATAATAGGAGCACCAAAAGTATACGAGTTTCCAAGGCCTCCTCCATTTTGTGTATTTGTACGCATCGCGTCCTTCTGCCTATTATTTAGAAAGCAATTCCGAAATACAGTATCCATTAAATTCAGCACTCCATTTTGCTGTAACCCATGTCTCTCCCTTTTGCAGGGCTTGACGAATATCTCTGCTTAGAAAGAACTGTTGTACAGCAGCCTTGCCAATGAGAAGCCCATCTTCTCCAATAAGATTATATACATCTGGCAGTGAATCAATAGGAGAAAGGCGGGCTTTTACTTTTGTAGACGCTGCCGCTGCCGCTGCCGCTGCCACAGGCACAGGCACAGGCACTTGAGTTGTAGTAGGGGCAACAGGAGCAACCCTATCTTGTTTGAGGCCTGCGTGGGCCTCCGCTGCTTTCACTTGCAACTCTAGAAACCAGACCATACGTCGACGCCCTACCATTTCTGGAATGAATTCCACGCTATGGCATGTATCCCATGACTTTTTTTCCGTGAATTCTTGCATTGACATTGGTTGTGCAATACTTGCGTATATACCACCCAGGAGACGAGCATCTGGAACCCAGTGATACTCGACAAACTCTTTGAGGCGTTCGCGGCGGGCAGCGAAACCTTCTGATTGGATGATTGCCGCTCCCTTCCACATCCAGACGTCTTCTAGGCGGAGAGTGTGAAGGACATCATCAAGTGTAGCGACAAGTATTGAGCCACCGCCCTCGGACACTGCAAGGGATACGCGCATACGAAGAGTATTTCCCCTATAGTTTCTCTGGCCGTCCCTGCCGCGCCTAGATTGTAAAAAAATGGGGGGGATTCCAGGAAGAAACACGATAAAACCTGGTTCTGCACGGCCCTCATTTTCCATGACGTAGAATGCGCCCTTTTTCAAAGGTGCTTCGGCGCGCTGAGGGTCCAGCCGCTGCCGAATCACAAGGTCTTTTGAGCATGATTCCACGAGCTTGCGAGCAAGGTCCTGGGATGATGCTGGGGCGTATTTTCGTTTGACGGCGTGAATTTCACGGTGGCTATTACGAATACTGCCATGCGAAAGTCCTTGTGATTCCATTCTATATATATGTGGTGAGGATTACTTAAGCGGCTCCAGTCCCTTATGCAGTCGCATAAGTGTCTTCTGAGTTCAAATCATTCGCAGAAACTTTTCCCATAAATAAGGCACCATTCTGTGCAAAATCGGGAGAAAAAGGGGACTCGGAAGTAATCCCTTTTGCATTTCCAACACCAGAACGGTCAAGATTTCGCGTACCACTATTATCAGGACCAGGACCAAAAGACATTTCGGGGTGCCGCATGGAATCCTTTATTGGCGCCTCCATGTTTTTATCATCATAGGGGTCCATCGGTTTTTCTTCCGGGGATATTGTTGGCGCGGCGCCCTGTAGCGGTGCCACATTTGGCGCCCCAGGCCCACTAGGGCTTACCGTGCGCGGTTCCTGAATAGGTTCCGCGCGAACAATAGGAGCAGGGGCAGGAGCAGAAAGTGCTGGCATATTCAGCACCATAGGTTTTGGCACAAATGTTTCTACAGATGTGCGAAACCACGACGGCCTATATGCCTTTAGCAAAATATAAAATACATAACAAAATATGGCAATCGTCACGGCCAAAGTTAAAGTACTAAACATCCTGGTGCTAGTAAGGAAAAAATCGCGCGATTAAAAACCACGCCCTACTTCTTAGAAAGCCATGGCAGGCAGCTGACTTTTGCAATCTCATTCTCTAGCCAAAGAGCCGCCAGGGCCAGCTTCTGCTGGTCAGGGGGCAGCTCTGATACAACCCAATTACCAAGAAGAATCGTCAGACTGTGATACAGCTCGATACAGTCCTCCTTCGTCTTAAGTTTATTCGCGGAAGCCGCGTCCGTAATGAGCGCAATGAGTTGCTTCTGCATTACAGAAAGTGTGGGTCCCCCAGGAATATCTACAAGAATATTCTGAACACCAGAAACATCTACAGAACGAACTACACGAGTAATAAAGCTCCCTGATGCATCCATTTGTATATATATACCTTAACCCGAGTGTTTAAACTGCCGCCCGCGTGAACCGAATATTCCATCCAGTAATTTGAATAAGACCTGACTGAAATGAACCTGTGCACTTGTACACTTCTGACGAGACTACATCAGGTGGAACCCAATCCTCTGGCATTTCTTCCCCAGTTTCTACAATATCTTCGCCGAGCCTGGACCGCTCCAGCAGTTGCCAACATTTCCAGTCGCCATCAAGTAAAAATCCAACATACGTCCCTGCATCATAAATAAAGAGTTCTTTATCGAATTTAATGGTCGCATTTGTGGGTGTCCAGCTGCAAGTAATAGGCATTCCTACATATACTTTGGCGTAACCTGTTTATGTGACACGGTAAAATTTGCAGGATTAAAGGGGCCACAGTAAGTTACAAAAGAATGTCGGCCAAAAAGTCAGTACAAGTTCTGCTACTTACGCACAAGGCCGAAGTGAAAGAGGTTGCACTGGTTACAGCTGCAAATGGCTCTATTACGCTGTCAATGGTACAGGCTCTTCTTAAAAAGAAGGAAGTGCCAACAGTCCTGGGAAACTATAAATTCAAGTCACAGTACCTCTATCTCTTTGGTTATACCGCTGGAAAGGCTGGTACGGAGAATAAACACGAGTTGCCGCCTCCCTATGATTCTACGCTCTGTTTCGGCGACATTATTCTCTTGGCGACAAAAGATTCGAAGAGTTGGACGACGCCTGTCCCTCTAAAAATGTCAGATTACGAAACCTTCTATACGCGCGCTTTTGGTGGCTTTGAAGAGTTGAACTCGGATGAGGAGGATGAAGAGGAAGATGCGGAAGTAGAAGAAGCGGAGGTAGAGGGCGATGAGGCAGAGCCAGAAGTAGAGGCAGAAGATGAGGATGAAGAGAGTGAAGAGGTAAATGAAATCGTAGAGTGTGAAGAAGAGGCGGAAATTGTGGTCCCATTTGTAAAAAAGCGGGGGAAGCGCGCCGTCCCTGTTCCTGTGACGGGTGGGGCGGCTCAAGTGTATTCGACATTTCTCTATGTGGCGCCACACGAAGAATTAAATCAAGAAGATTTTGATGCACCCTATGACCTTTCTAAACTAAATGCCGAGAGGACCAAGAATATTCGCGCATTAAAAGTTCTCTTTGCCAATCATTTATCTGATAAAGAGGTGTATGAACTAGAGCGCTGCATTTATAATATGGCGATTCGTACTGCAATGCGCCGACACATTGGTAGAACATGGACATATAATCCCTTTGTTGAAATGTACTTTATGGAGGCAAAACATATTTCCGCAAATTTGCACCCTGACGCCTATGTTCAGAACACGGAACTCTTTGCCAAATACAAGGCGAGCGAAGTGACTTTCAAAGAGATTTCGGAGATGGATTCATACCAGTTATTTGAGGACCGGTGGAAGGACAGTTTCCTGCAACAGCAAATCCGTGAGAAGAGGCAGTTAGAGGGAAATATGTCAATGGCGACCGACCGTTTCCTGTGCAAGCGCTGTGGCAAGAGGCAATGCACGTACTACGAGTTGCAAACGCGTTCGGCGGATGAGCCCATGACAGTCTTCATCACATGTCTCAACTGCGGAAAACATTGGAGGCAATAAATACCAGAAGACAATATACATGACGGATAATCTGCAGAATCTTATTACAAAAGTTGGCGTGACAGACCCCTTTCCTATTATGTCCGAGTTTTCAGACATGTTTTTAGAGAAGGGTATTCGCACTGTATTTTTTAGCATTGGTTCTTCTAAATCCGCGCTTGCCGATTTAGAAATTTCAGAAAAAATAGGTTGTCCTGTAAATCTATTTCCCCTGGAAGAGTCTGATGTAGAGAATTGGAAGGCAGTATCTGCTTGTTTGAAAGATAGAACTGCAAGTACCTCTCCATTTTTAGAGGGGGTAGAGAAAGTCTGGGTTTTACCTAAGAATATCCGCCTGCGCGACTCGCTTCCTTGGTGGGAAAATGGCTCTATTAATGTGAATGGGGTCGAGAGGGCCACAAAGAAAGTAGAGAATGTTGTGAGCGAAGTATGCGCAGATATAAAGGTAAAAGATGGAGCACAGCGTATTGATATTTTAAAGATTGATACGGGTCGTCATATGGAGGCTGGATTTATTGGGGCGATTTTAAATTCTGGATTTCGCCCCGGCATTCTTTTAGTAAACTGGACGGAAACTCCTGACTCTACTACAAGTACTACAATAGCAGCAGGTCATCTCCAGAACTGTGGATACGTACTTCTGGGTAAAGAAGGAAACAAGTATCTGTACTATTACGTAGATGATGACCTTTACACTACATGCAGTTGGGAGAATGTCACGATGTTAAACCCTATTGTTTCAGAAGTGATTCGCGCTTATAGGGATAAAGTGGGGCGAGATAAGACAAAAAGTCTCACTGCAAAATAGGAATGCTCTCTAGTAGGCAGTTATTCTCTGTTCTAATTGAAAAAAGGGAGTTCCTTGCGCGAATGCGTTTAACTATAACGGGGCGGCGTGCATATTCTGATTCAACTTTTATTGCTAGGCAGAGACAGCGCCTGGCAAAATCAAAGATGGAAGAATGCCTTGTAAACACATTAGTAGATACGACTAGTAATGTGTTGAATCCTGTCGATTGTATCGTCAAATGCCAAATTAAATCCACCCCAGGGGGCTAGACTTAAATTAGCACAACACGGTACCGTGAACTACCATACCGTGAACTACCATACCGTGAACTACCATACCGTGAACTACCATATTAAGTCCACCCCCCTGAAGGGGGTTGTATTTTAGACCGACGGGCAGCGACATCTATAAAATCATTAAATCCGAAAGGCGCCAATATTCAAAGGTTCCATCGGGCATAGGCCTCTTTACAATAAAGGGAAGGCGCCTTTGCTCTAGCTCTAACTTTGCAATCTCCAGAGGCTGTGTCATAAATTCTGGGACAGTCACAAAGGGACGGGCACCATTTGCGAGTTGATTTGAGCGTGTTCCCAGGATTTTGGCACGTTCATATACAGTTAAGAAAGGAGGGCTCTGATGATTTGGGTCTGTTGAGCCATCTGGTGGAGCTGATTGTAAAGGGACTTTCGGAATAATAGTCTCTGCGTAATCCATGATTGTATCTGGGTGAAACTTGTAGAGAACATCATGAGGTTCACCGGATTCTACTGGCGCCTCTTCTCCTTCAATTTCGAGGTCTGGCTCAAAGTCCTCTAGATTATCTGCTGCAAAGATTTCGTCAGCGTCAGCCATATTCTAACTATACTATTTATAATGCGTTATTAAATTTTACCGCGGACCTGCCTACCCCGCACAGCACGGTAAAATTGTAGGGGGCTTATGGAGTTTACTTATTATATTAATAGACATGTCAAATGAAGTAGTTGAGAATGTTGCGGAGAATATGCTGGAGGAGTCTACTGTAAAGGTATATACTGCCTTTGACGAGATGGACCTCCCAGAGACCCTTCTGCGCGGGATTTATGCAAATGGTTTTGTAAAACCTTCTGACATTCAGAGCAAAGGTATTATGCCTATCAAAGAGGGCAGGGACCTTCTTGCGCAGGCAAAGTCTGGTACGGGCAAAACAGGCACGTTTATGATTGGTGCATTGAGTCGAGTTGACCCCGCACTAAAGAGGGTTCAAGTGATGGTTCTTGCGCCTACAAGGGAGCTTGCTCAGCAGATTGAAGGTGTATCAAAGGCTCTAAGTCAGTATATGGGCCCCGTTGGGACAAATGGGCAGTCAACTCCCTTAAATGTATATTCTGCAACGGGTGGTGGGCCTGTGCGCGATGATAGTAGGGAACTCGACAGGGGGTGCCAGATTCTGATTGGTACGCCAGGCAGAATCTATGACCTTATGAATCGCAAGCTACTAAACAGGGACAGTATTCGCCTTCTAATTCTTGACGAGGCTGACCAGATGTTGGAGGACCGATTTAAGGAGCAGGTGATGTGCATTCTTGCGCTGGGATTTCCAAAGGAGACGCGTGTTGCTCTCTTCTCTGCTACGATGGACGAGGCTGTGCGAAATGTCGCAAGCACACTTCTGCAAAATCCCGTAAAGATTCTTGTAAATCAGGAAGGTGTGCAATTAGATGGTATTAAGAACTACTATGTAGTGGCGGAGCGAGAGGATTGGAAGGTGGAGATTTTGGCCGATTTATATCAACGTTTGACTATTAATCAGGCGTTGATTTATTGCAATCAACGTAAGAAGGCCGAGATGCTTGCGGAGAAGATGGCGGCGCAGGGATTTCCTTTATCAGTTATTCACGGCGAGTTAGATAAAAATACGCGTGCAACAAAGATGAAGGAGTTTCGTAGCGGCGCAGTTCGTGTAATGATTAGCACGGACCTTCTTTCTCGCGGTATTGATGTTCAGCAAGTATCTCTGGTTATTAACTTCGAACTGCCTTCTCAGAAGGAGAGTTATATTCACCGTATTGGTCGTGCTGGGCGATTTGGCCGCAAGGGTGTAACAATCAATCTGATTGACCCCGCGGAGCTGAATGTTCTGCAGGAAATCGGGGAGCATTGGAAGATTCCTATGGAGGTTCTGCCAGAAGACCTGTCAAAACTTCCTATGTAACTACCGTGCCCCTACTCCGTAGAAGACCGTATGTCATGACGACACATAGGGCATCTTACACTTTGTGTAAACCATGTATCAATGCATGAAGTATGAAATACATGTTGGCAGAATAATATTTTTCTAATGGATGCGCCTACTTCATATGCTTCTTGGCATATGGAACAGTCTCCTCTTACTGTAGCCGTTACTACTTCTGTATTTTCATTAATCACCTGCTGGGTGGGGCGTACAATAACATGTGCTGGAAGCCCCGTCGCCGTTGCGGCTGCGGCTGCGGCTGCGGCCCCTGGAAATAGCATTCCAAAAATCGAGTTTGCTGACAAGTTTAGGCGAGGAGAAAGGATTTCATTAATAAGATTTTGCGTTTCGGTCACGTGTGCATGGGGGCTCGCATGAATATTGTGGCGGTGATGAATATAATTATGTTCCCTTATATATTCTTCTCTTCCACGACTAAATAAGTCATATCTCTGCCTCACCTGTCTCTGTATATATTGAAGGAGTGATGGAAAGTTTTGAAATACTTCTGGGGTGTAAAGTATTGCAGGGAAATGTGTGTGGATTTCATCCAAGAGGGGGGAGTTATAATAGGGCGGCGGGGGCGTAGGCGAGGGCGTAGACGGCGACGACATTTTTACTACAAGCCGTATGAAATTGAACTGGATAAATTTTACTTATTTGATTACACGACCGGATGTCTGCTTCTGATTCAAATATACAAAGTAGTGGCGGTCTTATTAATATGGGCCTAACGTGTTACGGAAATGCAGTAATGCAGAATTTGCGCCACCTGTCCAAACTTAAATGGACGTTAGAGGAGGGCAAGTACAATACGCTCTTTACAAAGGGAGGCAAGTTGTCAAAAGAGAGGCTGCTTGACCAGCAGTTTACTACCGCGTTTGCAGAAGTAGTGCAGTTTCTCTGGAAGTGCAAGAAGGGGCAGAGTGTTCGTCCTGGAAATATGTGGACGTCGTTGCGGCACTCAGTAAAAGACACGCTCTTTGAAGAGTTGGCACAGACGAAATTCCATGACAGTCACGAGTTCTTCCACTTTGTCATAGAAACAGTTCATCGTTCTATGATTCAGGAAGTTGATATGAGAATCACTCGTCCGCCCCCGAGCACTCCACAGGAAGCACTCATACATCAGGCATTGGAATCATGGCAGAATCACTTTTCGAAAGAGTACAGTCCCCTGATTCATATGTTTTACGGCCTATTTCACCAGAAAACTACCTGCCAAGGCTGTAAAAATGTGTCACATCGCTGGGAGCCATTCAACTCGTTAAAGGTGCCCATTCCATCTGACTCGGCACCGACCGAACCATTCGATTTAATGGATGCACTCAAGAAAGAGCTTTCCGAGGAAGAAATGATTGAAGAATATGTCTGTGAGAAGTGCGGTCCTCCCAGGAAGGTCGCAAAGAAAACAATGGCAATATGGAAAATGCCGTCGGTTCTAGTCTTAAATCTCAAGCGTTTTGGCAATGATGGCAGAAAAACTCAGAAGCCTCTGAAGCCAATTTCGCAGCTTCCTATCGAGTTGAGTGCGGTATATTCAAAGGAAAGTCCAGAATGTAACACGGGGATTCATTACACTGTACGAGGTGTAGTGGACCATCATGGGAGTCATTTGGCGGGGCATTATACTGCACAATGCAAAAACCCCAGTTCCAATAAATGGGCTGTATTTGACGACGAGAGTGTCACAGATATACCTGCTCCTGTATATGGTTCCTCAACCTATATGCTCTTTATGGAACGGACTTAGCGTCATGTACCTACAGGATGTTGGAAAATCCCTCGATATTTCCGGAAGAGATGAACATGATTTGTACGGGGCCCAACATTCCATTTTTTCCAGAAACACGAAAATGAATATGGGGTTCCAGGCGTCCGTGTATTGGTACGGTATATGCTTGAGGTGTTCCTCTAAAGCGAAGAATAGCATTCCCCTGGTCATCTGCAACGGCGACCCCGGAGTTCTCATACTCATCATATGCTTCTTCCCAGCTTGGCAAACTCTTTCCTTGAGTCGGATTTGGCTCTGTTGCCCAATATACCACTTTGGCATTGGGCGTCGTCTTTATACTTACTTGGTCATTTGCACTTTGCGGAGTTTTTTGTTGAAGGGAGCCGCCAGGAAGAACAGTTTCTCCCAGAAAAGGCAAGTACATGTCCTTGGAAAAAAGGAGGGAAAATGCCGCAACACCTATAATAATGTAAACCCATTTTGCATGACGCGGAGGGAGAGCAAGGCGAACTAAATCCTGTCCAGAAGTCCCTATAGAGAGCCAGTTGACACCTCCTACCAGAACTAGAACAATGACACCTATATGAATGTATTTCATGTATATCATTGTTCCAGGGCTTGTCTCACTCCAACTCATTTCTATATATTATATAGAAAATGAGTGGTTGTGCATTAAAACGTTGGGGCACAGGTACGCCTTGTACACGTGAACCTGACACGGCAGCAAAAAAAGAAATGGCAGAGAAGCTGGCAGTTATGCGTGCGGAAAGGGAGAAGCAAGATACAATGTGGTTGCAGCCGCAACCGCAGCCGCAGCCGCCTTCTATAGAAAAGTCCCAACCACAGGTCAAGCCAACTAAGTATACATCTTCATGAAACTCTGATCCTGTGTCTTCTTTTTCAGAAAGAGGTCAACATGCGACTTCTTGACAACAAATGGAAGTTTGAAGTCGGGAATATGAAATGGCAAATCTTTCGTATTGAAGATGCGTAGCATATTAATCTTCTGTACAACGGCCTCCAAGCACCTCTTGAGTTCCCTCACACCCTTTTCCTCAGAAGCATAACTTGTCAGAATATGCTCAATAATCTCGGAGCTAATATGCACCTTTTCATCTAGACTGACTTCTCCCAGGGCGGCAGGGAGAAGAAAGTTCTGGGCAATGGCCAGCTTCTCTTTTGCGCTATAGCCACTGAGCTCAATAACAACCATGCGGTCCATTAATACACGATCAATCTTGCCCAGGTCATTTGCCGAGAAGGCAAACAAAATCTTACTCAGGTCAATCGGTACGCCGCTCAGATACTTGTCTTCAAAATCCGCATTCTGCACGGAATCTGTCAAATGTACCAGAAGATTCTGAATCTCCTCGCCCTTGGCCGTACTACTAATCTTGTCGAGCTCATCAAACATCAGAAGCATTGACATGGATTTTGCCGCAACAATGGAATTTACAATCTTACCCGCGTGAGACCCTTCATACACGAGCTGATGACCTACGTAACTACTTGCATCAGAATCGCCACCAAGTGATATGAACTGGAAAGGCCACTCGAGCGCCTTTGCAATACCATTCTTGATGAGACTTGTCTTACCAATGCCAGGTGGGCCGGCAAGAAGAAGGGACAGGCCTCGCGCAGAAGGATTGGTGATTTTGCTGGCAATAAACTGGAGAATTTGAATCTTGGCCTCTTCTTGACCATAAATAGACTCTCCCAGGCAACGCCGCGCCTTTTCCATAAATGCCGCGCACGTCTCAGGGCCGTCCGAAAGCTTCACAGGAATATCCTTATAGATGCCAAGAGGGAGAGACGCAAATTTCTCCAACCAAGCCCTCTGTTTATAGTACTCGCCCGTGCCAGGGTCCAAGCTTTGCAGCGAGTTATACTTTGCCAGGACATCCTTCTGCGTATCAGGCGACAGTTTCATTGACAGAATTTTGAACATCATGGACTGCTTATTCGTATCGGAAGTCGCCTTACGGTCAAGAGTTTGCAACAACTCCGTCTGCTTCTCGGCACTCAAGCGCTTAAACTCGTCAATCTGGTCGTCAATCCCACCCTCTTCAAAAGGCTGTGTAATAAGCTCCACGAACTTCTTTACAGATTCTGACTCTTTTTTCATATTATGCCGCTTTGGAGTAGTCCAATCTGCTTGCTCTTCGCCCCCACCCCCAAAACTAATAATCAGTCCGCCACGATTCGAGGCTTCTTCCTCTTCCTCATCGTCTTCGTCGTCCTCGTCCTCCTCGTCATCGTCTTCATCTTCCTCCTCATCTTCCTCTTCTTCTACAATGCGAGTCTTGGAGCCCGCCTTGCCCATAAAACCCCTTTTACGCGGTACGACAACCTCCTCCTCTTCAGAAGATTCTGATACACTCTTTTTATAGGAAGCGACACGTTTTGCAGCATCTTTCTGAATTCGTTTCTTTGCACGAATAGCTGCTGCGCGAGCAGACTTACGAATTTCCTGCTTTTCCTCGGCAGTCAGGCGAGAGCTGTCACTGGGAGTCTCAGTTTCAGAAGTATAGGCCTCGTCATCATCGGAATACTCAATGAGATCGCGAATATTGCCCCTACTGTCGACACTGTCATTGTCAGCCCCACCACCCCCCTTTTTCTTTTGCATCGGCTTCTTTCGATCCGGGGCTTTTGCCCTAGGCTCGGTAGACTCCTTCTTTGCATTCTTGGAATTGTATTTCTGAGGCATCTAATACAAGTATATCCTTTTAGGCGACTGTAAAAACGGTAGGGGGTGAAATCCGACTTTAAATTTTATCGCTTACCCGCACGACGTTTACGTGTAACCGCCTTCTTAACCCCTTTAACGGCGCGGCCCACGCCACGTGTAATACCGCCAACAGCTTGGTTAGAGTGCCTTGCCAGCGAGCTGCCAACACCCTCTACACCCTTAAAGCTCTCCTTTACGATTTTTCCCGCAGTACTTCCCAACTTGTGCGCAGACTCACCAGAGAACTGAAAAATGTGTTTGATGGGACTCCAGAGCATGGTAAATAGACCGCCAGAAGATTTTCTTGTTCCACGTCTCCTTGCCATTTCTACATAGAAGAAAGATTATCTTTGACATCCATTAAAAGGCACCTTGATTTGCTGGAAATACTGCAATACTCGCCCTTCTTTCCAATAATATCACTGAGTACAGGATTCGCAATAGTACTCAGTTTAGAGCGTGCAGAAATCAGAAAGGGGGTCTGGCCCATTTTAAATACGCGGGACATCCGAAGAAGACAGTCAATGTATTCCTCTATAATCTCAATATTATTCGGAGTATTACGCAGCTTGATTAGAACATCAAAGATTCGGACAAATGTCTGTTCAAGATAGCTCAGTTTAATGATTTCAAGCAGGGCCAACTCCGCAATAAACTGGCTATATCCTTGGCGGAATCTTTTTTCAACACTTTTCTCCTCACAGCCCTCTTCCACTTCATCAAAGATGGAAAGATAATTGTCCTGGAGACTATACATCTCGTCAACAATAACCGGATAGCGGCTAGAGATTTCGCAGAGCAACTTCGCATAAAGGCTGCAGTAGAGCTCTTCAGAGGCCGCCTTCTTAAAGACCATCCGCATGAAATCGCGAACCATATGCGCAAGGTCAGGCTCACCAGACCCCAGAATCTGATATAGAAACTCGCGAATCTCTACATATGTTCCAGGACTGAACTTATTGAGCTTTGACAGCAGAATATTATTCAGAATTTTGTCTTCTACCGGTTTTGACAAATCCTTAAACTTTGATTGATATCTAGATGACATATATGTTCCCGCCATCTTTGCATTAGGTGTAAAAGGTTGTTCTGAAGATGGAGTTGTAGGGCTTGCAGAACCAAGTGATTTTGAGGAATTCACTCGTGTAAATGAATGCTGAGATGTACTAGACGAAAGAGTATTTCCGCGAAAGGCCGGGGAAGAAGAGCCGGCCGCAACAGGACTTGCTCCAGGTGTTCGGCGCCATTCAATATTTGTGCTACTCAACTCGCATAAATCGCGAATAGAATTGATTGCGGCACATATTGCGGGAGAAGGTTTCAGCATTGTGGACTGAAGAGCAAGAATAGATTGAATATATTGGCCCGAAGACATTTCTATAATATCTAGACGACTAACCTTAAGTTCCCCTGTACCCTATTTAATTTTACTTGCGCGGTTTACACATAAAAGAAGATTGTATTTATTGAAAAGAAATGGCAAGCATCGGGGATACAATCGCCGCTGGTCACAAGATGTTACAAGATTCCAATCTCCAGCAGTTTGAAAAAACTCTGGGATGTACTCTTGAACAAGTAACTCCCGATCTACACAAGACAATCGCATCGGCACTTGTAACTACGCCGGCAGTTCTTATGGGGCGCCAACATACTATATCGTATTTACGTGAAAAGGCTGCCGCCGGCCCTTTTCTTTCTTCATGGAATAGCCGTTTCAACCGTGTCGCCGCGATTGAGAAGGACCTCGCCCCCTTTTTTGGAGACAGTGGTACGGAGAAAGACTCCCTTGAAGAAGATGCAATAGGCCAACTCTCATTTCAAGGCGACCTCTTCAAACCTCTCAACCATGTTCCCTGGCTATTATTTGTCCTCTCATTATTTAAGATTTGGGTGGTCCCTGCAATGACGGTACTCTTGCCAATTATAATATGGATTCTCCCCTATTTTCTTCTGAGATTTGTATACAATCTCCCTATAACGCAAGACCAGTATGTGACAATCCTGCAGGGGCTCATGTCTGGAAACTTTGCCGTACCTACTCTCAATGCGATTCGAGGCGAGGCGGCAGAGCCGAGCCCCTTGACCCTAAAAAGTGTTTTTCAGTATGGATTATTTGCCTTCACCTTTGTCCAAAGCATGATTCAACCCATACAAAATGCCATACATTTGCACAAGACTGATACAATAACACGGGGGATTGGCGAGAAAATCCTGGAGCTGCGAGACATTGTCCTGCAATTTCGGAAAGACCTTGGAAACTTTAATGGTATTCATGTAAAGTTGAGTTGGGGTATTAACCACGTGGAAGAGTCTGACTCCAGGCGGGCATTCATGTTAATCCAAGAATACCCTAGTATAATCCATACGATTCTTACGGATTTGGCACATCTCGAAATAATGTGGCGGATTTCTCTCAATCGTCTTCTGAATCCGGTAAAGTTTGTTCGTAACGCGGTTGCCTTGAAAGACTGTACGGATATTTCTCTTGACACTGAGAGTCCCGTATCATCTTCGGTGGAACTCGTGGACATGGGGAAGCCTCATGCCATTTTAACGGGGCCAAACGGCGGTGGAAAATCATCATTTTTGAGAGCTGCTCTTCAATGTGTTATTCTTGGCCACAGCTTTGGGTATGCTCCTGCCGCCGAGGCTCATATGCCACGTTTCACCTGGATTGCTTCTGGAATACAGTTGCGTGATACGCCTGGTAAACTATCTATGTTTGAGACAGAAGTCAAGTTTGCCGCAGATTGTTTGGCTGCGGGGAGGAAGCACGGGCCCGGTCTTGTACTCTTTGATGAACTCTTTCATAGCACAAATCCACCCGATGGTGTCAGAACTGCCACACAGTTTCTGCAACGCCTCTGGAATCAGAAGGACGTATTTAGCATTGTGAGTACGCATGTATTTCCTCTCGTATCAAGCGCTCCTGTGTCAGTGCAGGCGATTTGCTGCCCAGCAGAAAGGGTTGACAATGGAGATATTAAATTCACCTATAGAGTTCAACCCGGCATTTGCATGATAAGCAGTGTACACACTGTATGGGAGAAGTTCGGCCTTGCAGAAAGGGATGAAGTGCGCTCAGAGGCATTACAGCAAAGTCTTCCCGTCAAAGAGAAAGACACAAATGCTAAGTGAGTCACTTATCATCGGTCTTGTAGTCTTATTGCTGTGTGGTGCCGTGAGTTTCTACATTTATGCGCGCATGATGTACGCCGAGAAGAAGCTTACGGTGATGGAGTCTATTCTGGTCGATATGAGGGTGGCCCTTGATTCAATAATGTCAGAACGACCAGGGCATCCTGCAGCAATACCTATTGCTCACACTCCTGGTGGCGAGGTTCCTGGGCCTGTTGAGGCACCGGTCCCTGACGCGGTGACTGATGTAAGTGGAAGCCCTGCCTCCGAGGGCGCACCCGGCGGCGAGGCAGAAGAGAAGTTCTATAGTGCAGTACTAGACCAAGCTCACGATATTACAGCAGAGGTGACAGGGACTACTGTGGAGGAGTCTGCTCCTTCTAGCGCCGCAGCAGCTTCCGTGGCATTTGAAAAAATGTCTAGGGCCGAGCTGGTTGCCTATGCCGAGAAGAATGGCTTTCGTGTGAAGAAGAGTATGAGTCGTGGAGAGATTGAGTCGATGTTGCGTCGTGCAGCCGCAGCACAGAATGCAACGCCCTCAACAGGAACAGAGAATGTCTCTGGATCCATGGAAGGGCCTTCAGAGAATGGCGCACCGCTTTCTGGAGATGCTACTATGGATTCAAGCGCACTCCTTGAGTCGACTATATAATGAAATCATAAACCTTATCCTACAGCAGAGTTCATGGATTCCAAGCTATTTCGCCTTCCTACAAAGCCCAACTTTTACGCAGGAATCGGTGCAGCAGACCCTTTTAACAAAGATCAGAAACAAAAGTATGGCCAACTCCCAGCACCCGACAATCGGTTCCCAGGGTGGGCGGGAAAAATGGAGGATGGTCGTTTGGTGACGAATTATCAGAATAATTCTGCCGCATTTGTTCCTCCAGAAAGACAGTTTGCCACAAAAGTATGGATGACCAGGAATGGTTCTGATATTATGGACCTTATACGAAATAGGTCTTCCGAGCAGACAGGTGCAGGTGAGGGTCTAGACCCTACTGTTGTGCCCCCCCCGGCATCCCTTGTCACATGTACAAAGGCGGATTGTACGAGGGAGGGTACTCATATACGTGGCTCGATAGGAACAGAGCGGGCACCTCAGGAAGTTCCAGAACTGTTTGGTACTTGGTTTTATGAAACAAAAAAATCGTATGTCGAACCCAATGTGGGTGGTACGCAGCGCTATGAGGGTGGGCGCAATACACCCCGTGGTGCTGCGCCACAGCTCCGTTAGATGCTTAAGCCTCTTGCTCTTTATCATAATAGTAAATGACAGACTCTCAAAAGATTCTGGCATTTGATATTGGAATCCGCAATCTTGCCTGGTGTTTCATGGACCGTTCGACGGAAAAACCGACTATTGTGGGCTGGCAAAACTATGATCTTCTTCGCGGAGAAGGCGCAGAAGTGGCAAAAGTGAAAATCACTTGTTCAAAATGCAGCGTCAGCGCGGCATTCACTAATCCTACTGCGGATTCCCCAACATGTTCTCGTCATTGCCCCGCCTCTCATCCTGCTCTAAAAGACCTGAGTGGCGTCGTGCTAAAGAAGCTTCCTGCTTTAAAAACGCTTCGTGCCTTTGTCCCGACAGTGCGCTCGGCAACCAAGGCAAAACTTGTAGAGGCTCTGCGGGCAAAAGTGTCACTTCCTATTGAAAAAGTGAAAGTGACAAAAGCCCTTGATACGGAGCTGTCTACTCTTCACAATTCAATTCGCACATTTATTGGGACAAACCTTGCCCTCTTTTGCCAAGCCACCCACATCCTCCTTGAGAACCAGCCGGTTCTGAAAAATCCTACAATGAAGTCTGTACAGATTCTTCTGTTTGCTACTCTGCGCGACATGTTGCAACCTGACCCGCCTGTTCTAAAACTTGTTCATGCAGGCAAAAAGATTACAGGAATGGAGACGGGCGATGCAGGCTATAAATCGCGTAAAGATGCCTCTGAAGCAAAAGTAGTAGAGTGGTTGGAGAAGGGAAAGATTGCGGGGGCTGCGCCGTGGCTGGTCCTCTTCAAGTCTCATACGAAAAAGTCCGATTTGGCGGATGCCTTCTGTATGTGCCTTAGCTAAGCGGAGGCCTTAACTAAAAATATTTGAGTTTTATAGATGTCACACGCAAAACCAGGAAGCTTTAGTAATTTCTTAAACTTTTTGGCCACGGCACGTGGTACAGTGCGCAATCATAAACATTTATACGATATTATTTCAAAAAGTAGGTATAACGCAATGAATCCACAACATAAAGTTAAATATCGGCTTTCTGAAGAAGATGGTAAATATCATCTTTTGCCAGGGGATCAATGGCCGCATGTTATAGAAGCAGAACGTTCTGCAAGGCACAAAAGGTTGAATAATAATGCACGTGCTGCAAGATTATTAAAAATGCAAGGGCCACCTTCCGCACACTCGCCGCTTCGTTCCAGGCGACACCTTCCAAAATCTTCTATAATGACACCCACTGGTTCACCATTGAGCCCCAGCACGCGAAGAAATAGAAGAAGGAATACTTCAGGGCAAAACATAGATGCTATTGTACACAAAAAATTAGTAGAGTATGCAGAAGAAGAAGGCATGTCATATGATAAAAGTGTTGAAAAATTAAATAGTTATAGTAAAAAGTTTCAAGCTAAAATAATACATTATATTAAAGAAGGAAATTCGCTGCATGAAGCATTTAAAATAGCAGACGTTTTAAAATAACTACCGTCTAAAAGAAATTATACACACCACGATAAGAATGTCCTTTACTCTCTACGTAATCTTTCATAAGTTTCTGGTTCCAGAAGCCTATGAAACATTGAGCCCAGCCGACCTCGCCCACTTCCGATTTTTCGCCGTGAATGCAAAAATCCCAAAAAAGATTCCAGAACATCTGAAACCAAATCTAATAGAGGAACGCGGCCTCCCATGGTACAATCCTTTCTTGCAACATAATCGCTTCTGTGAATCGAGTGCTTTCTTTCATCTTTGGAAAAATCCTCATTTGATTACGACAGATTATATTGGCTTTTTTCATTATGATATGTTGATTACGGAGGCCACTATCCGTTTCTTAGAAGCAGAGGCTCACCGCGGCGGCCTCCTTTTTACAAATGTCTGTCTTCCTGCTGCCCCCCAACTCTGCCAAATAATCCCTATACATTCATGGGGAGCTTTTGTGAGCGCCTACAATACAATGTTTGGTACGCGCCATACAATTGCAGATGTTCTAAAAGAGGACCTGCCTCTTTATCATTCTTTTGTGGTACATCGGGAAACTTTTGACAAAATGATGACTTTTGCAGAAAAAGTAATCCCATTTTTGTTTGAGTTAATTGGATTTGATACAACGCATCTCCCTTTTATGGTTGAACGTCTTCATGGAATTTTCTTGACTCTGCAAACACTGGATGGTAGGGTAAAACGGCTCTCTCTACCCGGCGTAACACATGTGGATGCTCTGAAAGACCATTGGCGCGGCGCGTACTAAAGCCGTCTAAAAAGAACGAATCATTTTGAAGAAGATGGACCATCCTGTCACAATCCATGAGATGGAAGGAATCGCCGGTGGGATAGGGGGGGATATTGGTGCTTCTATGGACCTCGGTAATGTCATTGAGATTTCTGACAGCAATGATTTAATGGGGCTCGGTATGTTGGCAAATCCTGGGCGGCAAAGAAGTCAGGGCGGCGGTGGCGGCGGCAGCTCCCAAAATCACACTGTACAATTCACTCCGAGCCATGGGACGGGCCTTGCCGAGGTTGAAATTGGAAGCCTGGACACTGCCGAACCTATTACATTAAACCTGGGCTCTTCCGCACCCCAGGTTCCTGTAGAAATTCAGTTTTCAAGGGCCGAAGAGGACAGAAATTCTGGTAGTTTATTCTCTAATACGCAAACGTCAACGGCACCTGGCTTCAGCCTTGCCTCTGCAGCCACGCCTCGCATGGACCCTGAAACGGAGCGAAAGCAGAAGGCCGAAATTTTGAACAAACTGCAGAGGCTTGAGGGAAAGGGCCTCCAAGTCTCCAAGCGTTTTACAATGGATAATACCCTGGACGAGATGAATCAGGAGTATTTACGCCTAGTAGATTCCCGTAATCTGGAAGCATCCCTGCGTTTCCAGAGACAGGCGCTCATGTCCGTCGTTACGGGTCTCGAGTGGGCGAATGGCCGCTTTGACCCCTTTGATGTAAAACTGGACGGCTGGTCTGAAGCGGTGCATGAGAATGTAGAGGATTTTGACGAGATTTTCGAAGAACTCTACGACAAGTACAAGGAGCGTGGAAAGATGCCGCCAGAAGCTCGCCTAATGATGGCCATGGCGGGGTCCGGTTTCATGTGTCACGTGAGCAATACCTTTCTAAAGTCCAAGATGCAGAATGTGTCAGCAGATGATATTCTGCGTAATAATCCGGATTTGGCTCGGCAGTTTGCGAGTGCGGCGGCCCAGCAAGCGGGCCCTGGATTTGGCAACTTTATGAATATGGCAATGGGTGGGGCGGGAGGCGGAGCTGCAGCAGCTGGTCCCGCTCCTGGGGGCGCGGGTTCTTTCTTTGGAAGCAGCGCTCAGGCGGCGGCACAGGCATCAGCAGAGGCTCAGGCGCGCGCCCGTGCAGAAGTGAGTTTCCAGCAAGGTCTGGGGGGCGGGACACCCATGGGCCAGATGCCGCAGCAAGTAGCGGCAATGGAGCCTCCTCGGCAGACAGCAAGACGTGAGATGCGTGGCCCCTCAGGTGTCGATGATATTCTTCGCTCTTTTGAGGAGGCGCGTCGCAATGAATCAATGGATGGTAGTGCATTTCCCAATGTGCCAATGAGCCCCCATTCCCAGCCGGCCACAGCGGCGGCAATCGAGATTCAGAGCCTCGCTTCTGGTGATGACATAGGCAGCACGACCGAGTCTGCGCGTGGCGGCCGTGGCCGCAGGCGCCGTCAGGCAGTAGGCAATACGATTAGCCTTGAGGTTTGATGATTAGCAGGCACGTAAACACTTTTTCACAATAAACTCCAATGGAGTGTATATTGACCAAGGAACAAAGTAATCTTATTTGGCAGGCATCCTTCTTATCTTTTGCCTCCTGCCTTTATGCAACCTATCGGGAGCATTATTTCCTTGCAATAGTGCCAGGCAGTGTTTTTCTTAGCTCAATAAACTATTGGCGGAAACCAGATTACTCTTGGAGAAGATACGTAGATATGGCCCTGGTAAAGGGGGGCGTTGTTTATCAACATTATCATGCATACTCTGCAGAATACGCAGTCCCCTATTACACGCTCTTGACAGCTGCAATGTTATTATATCCAATTGGCATTTATTATTACCGCCAAGGCGACCATTGGACTTCAACATATGTACACGTCTTTCTTCACATCATAGCAAATGCGGGAAATATTTATCTTTATTCGGGCAAGCTTAGTTGAGAAACTTTTGAACCGCGTCCATATTTGTCTTATACCACGTGGTCATCTGTTTTTCCATTGAATCCTTCTTTTTCTCCGTTTCCTTGCTTTCATTTGACCGATTCACTTTATCGTGCAGCTTCTTGTAAATATCTTGTTCATCCGGAGTCAATCCTGTAGTAGGTACTGGCGCAACTACAGGCACAGCAACAGGTTCGCCAAAAAGATAGAGCGAACTATGTTCATTGAATAAATATCCCATAATCAAAATGAGTCCAATACTCAGCCAGAAAGCCGTAAAAATGTTCCTTGTTGCTACGAAAATAACAACAAATAACATTCCTCTGCGAATCCAGGGATTCTGGAAAAACTTATCCTGGTCGGATGTGAGTGAGGGCGCAAGATGACGACCTCCCAAATTCAGAAGAATCATACTCATTCCAATAAAATAAGTATTTGTATTGATACTTGTAATAAGAGCCTCTACAGGATTAAGGGTGCCCATAGCAACTGCTGGAGGGGGTGGTGGAAGGGCCATCTCTACCGTGTTCTGCTAAAATACATTTGCTCCTTAAAGGAGTAAATGTATCCAGCGTACCAACACAACTTGCGCTGTGCTTTGGGAATTTTATATCCACTTTTCCATTGTAACTTCCATGTCCATTACATAAAAGAACATTGTAAATGCAATCATGATTCCAATAGAATGATTCCACTCTGCCGCAGCAATCATACATATCACGAGAAGGAGGCGCCAAATGGGCACCGTGTATAATTTGACAAACACCGCGGGATACACGTTTTCATAGACACTTCCCTCTAATACATTCCAAATCAGAAGCAAAATAATAATGGAATTTTTAAATAAGATTTCGGCTTGTGTTCCTGTATTTGAAAACTTTTGAAAAGCTTTTAAGAGCTTCATCCTACCGTGTTGTGCTAAAATACATTCACCACTTTGAGGGGTGATTGTGTTACAAGCTTGCCCCCTACTTGGAACTATTGGTGGAATTACTTGAGTTAGTATTATCCTGTATTGCCGTCGTCTTCACTTTATCATCTTCTATCCCAAGAGGATTCTCATTAAGAATCTCTTCATTCCACCACAGCGCCTTCTTTGTTACAAGCTTAATATTCGTATCTGCCGCAGCCTGAAATCCCTCATGGAGAGTCCGGGGAGATGCAGATATAATAAGAACAGTGAAAAGTGCCATTAAAAGCGCGTAGACCCATGAATATGTATCAGCTACTATGATTGTCAACCAAAAGAGAATGAACCTTCCAACTGCCGTATTTGCACGATAAGTTATAGAATCTGGAATCTGCCCTACATAAGTGATTCCAAGAACAAGTCCAATACCAATATATACATTAAGAGGTTGGGCGTACTTTTTAACAATATCAATAATATGTTCTTTTGCTCCTCCGCTCATTATGGGAATAGGGGGGGCACCGGTGCTCATTCTTCTCATGTATTCCAAATAAGATTTCTCTGATTCAAAGAAGAGGAGAGGACATGGACCTCTGTACATTAGAAGATGCATTTCCAAATATAGAAACTGGAACCAAATCTAAACATAATAGGGATTCCGGGTTTCCTTTTGTGGGTGGGACTGATAATAAACCTAGCCGCGAAGAGCGTCGGGCTGCAAGGAAGTTGGCAAAAAGGGCGAGGGGGCCACAACAGCTCTACTCTGAATCACTTTCGGGAACGCTGCCTGATGAAACGACAATGGAAGTTGGGGGGTCAAATTATGCCCTTTACAATGAGGTCCCAAACCCGCCCAGAACAGAATGGAAAATAGCCCCCGATCCCGACAGGCCGGCTGTACTGCGCATGCCTGAAGTAGATGAACTGGGTAAAGAGGGATTCCAAGTTCCTACTCTACCAAAAGCCAGCTGCCTCTTTTCAAACACAGGCACTCCCGCCTATTTTGGAAAGAGCGTTGATGACGACGATACTTTTATGAACTTCACATCCTCTGTACAAGATGATTCACAATATCGGCTTTATCCCGATTTCACAAAAAGCGATCAGTTGAAGGGAATCTCAAAGGCCGCCTCACAGACCCTTCCGGAACCTCCGTCCAATGACACGTGGAAGCCGATGACACATGGCGCAAGTTATACCGCATTTGTGAAAGAGATTCCTAAAGGCGAGGACCCATTGACAAAGATTGATAAAGATTGGCCTCTTCATTCTGTCGAGAATGAGACAGTTGGTGGAAGTCAGCCCGTGGGTTTAATCGAGAATGTAAAGACGCACGTCCCTGGTACTGACAATGAGGTTGTAAACACAAAAATGCAGCATTTGATTGGCCGCTTAGAAGAACTGGAGAAACAGAAGAGGCAGGATTCTCAAACGGAAATTCTGATGTTTGTTGGGACTGGCCTCTTTCTACTCGTATCATTTGAACTGATGCGACGACGATAAATGGAGGCAAACACCGCAATAGTTAGAGAATCTATAAGATGCTCTAACTATTTGCTTACAATTGCCGTCTACCTGCGACGCCTTCCCCCGCCCGCCACGGTGCCTGGGGTATTATTTAATTCATTGATTACTTTGCCATAATCATGTTTAGCTTTCGAAACAGCATCTATAGCAGCTTGTGTTTCCGTGCCAACCGTTGCAAACTTTGGTTTAATAAAGTCAGGTAGTTTTTTAAACACATTTTGAGCCGCTATTAACAATGCCTGAGGTTGACTTAATGAGTCTTTTACTGTTTTTTCAATACTACTTGCTATTTGTGGCCCAGGCATAGATGAATTAATTCCAGTGCTGCCTGGAGAAAATACATTTTTATTGGCTTGCAGGATTTTAATTATTGTATCAGCATAGTCCTCGCCAGTAATTTTAGGGCCAGCAACTATATATATAGATGTTGCATTTGGATTTGTTGGGGAAATTACGGGGAAGTAGTCGTATACTATATAGCTTTCATCAATCTTTGACATATGAAGTTTAGGTGTTATATCATTTGATACTTCAGGATTATACTCTTCCTTTTGAGATTCACTGATTTCTTTATAGTGAGTAGAAGAACTTGCAACGGATTTTACAAATTCTTCAAAAGTGGGCGGACGCGCTACATCTACAGTGGTTGTGTCAGTACCAGTGCCAGTGCCAGTACCAGTGCCAGTACCAGAGCCAGTACCAGAGCTAGTATCAGAGCCAGTACCAGAGCCAGTATCAGAGCCAGTACCAGAGCCTGTGCCACTGCTGCCATGCATTGTAGCAAGACTTATCTTGTTATTAAGAGCTACAGAATAAAAAGTAAGTTTTTTTGTTGTACCACTCGTAATGAACGTATTTGCAATATTTGCATTCGTGGTAGTAAGCTTTTTCAGATTAGCTGCAGTAAAAACTGCGTCAGCACCTGACACAATCAGAGTATACATACATGCAGTTCCAGCAGTCGTCCTTTTACCGGCAATAATAGCAGTTTCTGCATTCTTAATAAAGTCACCAGGAGGAAGCATATCAGTTGCATATTGATTTTTAAAGATTGCAAGAAGTACACTACCATTAGTAACACCAGTATTGGCGGTATTCATAGTTTTATTATAGCTATTTACTACATCTGCAAAACTAGGACCAACTTTTGTAGTACCAGTGCCTTTCTTATTCAGTTGATTTTGGAGCGTAACATTAATCGCTTTTGTGGCGTTTGCCGCAGTTCTACCGGTCGCACTAGCATAGACGGTGAATGGAGCCCCACCAGTGCCAGTGCCAGTGCCAGTGCCAGTGCCAGTG
>Ga0136642_1000277_pt1 | contig 29953 bp, 22 predicted proteins | sample LowCatLa1302831Y_FD_115313 | JGI IMG/M metagenome (GOLD analysis project Ga0136642, IMG submission 115313) | Freshwater microbial communities from Lower Cathedral Lake, Yosemite National Park, California, USA - 13028-31Y | ecosystem: Environmental > Aquatic > Freshwater > Lake ... | reverse complement strand
GGCCTTGGCGGCCTGCTCCACAATGAGTCGCGTATCGGGATGGACCGATTCGAGACCGCGCAGCGCTCGCGACACCGTAGCGACGGAGAGTCCTGTTTTCAAAGCAACATTGCGGATGCCGAGAGGCATGGGTGGGTGGGGGTAGGGTGGAGTAGGACCGTGGTCCAATCTACCTCGGGTGGTAGAGTTAAGATGTAACGCTTACATTTTTTCAAGAACGACGGTTATCGATTCTTCCATTGAGGCGCTCCGGTTAATACGAACCAAACTTGCCGAAACGTTAGTCACTCTTATTGTCTTAAACGATTATGCGTAGAGTGATTCCCCTTTTGATATTTCTTTTCACGGCTCTTGCGGTGCAGGCGGATGTGCCCGCGTTACTGGGTGAAGCGCTGCAGAAAACGCTGCGTGATACCGACCGTTGGGCTTATACGCAGACTTCGGTCGAGCAGGATGGCAAAGGTAAGGTCCTGCGTCGGTCCGTCATACGATTTGATCCCTCTAAGCCCTACGCCGAACAATACACGCCCTTGTTAATCGATGGCCGCGAGCCCAGTTCAGCGGATTTTAAAAAATATCGTCGCCGTGGTGAAAAACGCGGTGAACGTATCGATAAAGTTGAACGCGAAGGCTCTGATAGTACCGAAGGTAATCGCCAGTCGCTTGGAGAACTTATGGATCTCGAACATGCGACTGTGGCAAGCGAGGACGAAAAAAATATAATCTTCGAGGTCCCGCTAAAAAAAGAAGGCAATAAACGTCTGCCGCCGGATAAATTTCAGGTTCTGGCTCGCGTCGATAAAGCCACCCATGCTTTTCAGCGGATTGAGGCCACTTTGCGTGAACCAATGCGCGCCGCGCTCGTTGTGAAAATCAAATCCGGAGAGGGCTTAATCGAGTTTAGCAGTGTTGATCCCAAATTTGCTCCGACGCCGGTTGTGTTGCGGGGTACAGGACTATACTCGATTCTTTTCATTCCGGGTGGCCGTAGTTACGAGGCCACGCACTCCGACTTCAAGCGCGTGAAGCCGTATGGTGACCGCTTTGACGTCCAGATCGGTACAATGAAGACCATCGATTTTTAAGGATCTTTTTTCCCGATTCACCCGTATCAGGTCTTTGTTCTTAGCGCTCGCGCTAACGCCCGTGCAGGCCTACTAATTCTTCTGCGACTTTCAGTCGCCCTAGCGTGTTGTGCACATGAACGATGTATCTCCTGTGCCAAATTCACCCTCGGGACTAATCCCGTCGAACGACTTTACTGCGTTCATGCGCGATTACCAAGACATGGTCTACAGTACTGCGGCCCGTCTCACCGGCAACGCTACCCAGGCCGAGGATATTGCGCAGGATGTTTTTCTGAAAGCTTATCAACACTTCGATATGCTCGCCGTTAGCCCCACAGCTGGCGGTTGGTTAAAAACAGTCACGACTAACCTCTCGCTTAATCACCTCTCGCGTTACCGGAAGCGCTGGCGGTTTTTCTCTGAACTCCGTCGCGCCGATGCCGACAATGCTTCAGCCGCGCCTAACATTGTTTTCGTCGCTCCAGATACTTTTTTCAACGCGATGGAGAGCGAAGAGCGCCGCGCTCTTGTTGAACTCGCCCTAGATGAACTCCCCAAGCATCAACGCGTCCCTCTGGTCCTGTACCATTTCGAAGCAATGCCTTACGAGGAGATTGCTCAAAAACTCGGCGTCTCATTATCGAAAATCAAAACCGATATTCTTCGCGCCCGCGCTGCGCTTGCAAAAATTCTACTTCGCAGTGGCGGCCCGGCCGCCGAAACCCTGCGTCCCTGAGTGCGGCGTTACATCATGAAATTTGCCACAAATTCTCTAGGTGATTCATATGAGCCGTTTGTTACGCGTGTGCTCCGGGATCAACCTCCACGCCGAGCTCCGGTTACTTTAGAAACCCGCGTTTTGGCGCAGCTAGAACGGCGGGCTGCGCTTCCTTGGTGGCAGCAATCTTATGTGTTTTGGCCGGCACCGATCCGCGCAGCTTTTCTTCTTGCGGCAACTCTCTCAGCGGTGGCGCTTGTTGTTGGTGGCACCGCAATTTTTCAAGGTCCGCTACAAAAATTTATAATCGGCTTAGCCGGAAAATTTCCGTGGCTAACTCATAGCGCAGAATCCGCTGAAAATATTTTCAGGCTATTTTCTCCGGTGTGGCATGCGCTTTCACCCCTTTGGTTTTATGTTGGCGCGGCCTTTATTGGTGGTGCTTACGCTATGCTTATCGGTGTCAGTGCGGCGGCCTACCGCACGCTTCACGCACCGCGTTTTTAAATTTTATTTTCTGTTTCCATCAACGCCATGAAAACTTCCAGCCGTCTCTTAAAGCTCAGAACAGTCTGCGCTTTATTTTTAATTTCTACGCTAGCTCTCTCCGCCCAAGAAGCCGGAGCCCTGGGGGGCGAAAAATCCACCCTTCGTGCGATTGGTGCCCCGTCTGAATCTGTCGTTCAAGTGGTGAGTGCCCCGAGCGACGCCGATGATTTTGTACGCTTCGCTAAAGATGTTCATATCTCCGCCGGAGAAAAAATTGCCGATAATGTTATCGCGATATTGGGCGATGTGTTAGTGGACGGTGAGGCCCTGCACAACGTCACTGCGGTTAAGGGCGATATCACGATCAACGGCATAGTGCACGGCGATGTTACGGCCATCATGGGTGACATCAAGCTTGGCTCCCAGGCGATCGTAGAAGGCAAAGTCAATTTGCTGGATGGCGAGTTGCAGCGCGATCCTGGTTCGAGCGTTTTGGGTAAAATTACCCACCAATACTTAGGCAGTAGAATCCACGCTCCGGATTCGCTGGAATCGTGGTGGACTCATGCACTTAGTCAAGGGGCACTGCTCGGTGTGGGTCGTGGTCTAGGTTGGTTAGCGAAACTATCGTTCGCCGTGCTAGGGTTTTCTGTACTGCTCGCGTTGGGTTTTCCAAAGGGCTTGCGGCGCACGGGAGAAGTGTTAGCCGAACGTCCTGCGGTGGTAGTGCTTTCCGCGCTACTAACTTTATTAGCGCTACCTTTGGTGTTTTTACTTTTGTGCGTTACGATCGTCGGTATTCCGGTGGCTCTTTTTGGCCTGCCGGTTACTATCTTGTTTGTCGTTTTCGGCCAAGCGTCGATTCACGGCCTTGTCGGTCGCAGGGTGTTGCGTGAGCGAGGTTCGTTGGTCGCTGCCGTACTTGTTGGCAGCTTAATATTCGGGCTAGTGTATTATCTGCCCGGAATCGGTCTGCTTGCCGCCATGGTGATGGGTGTGCTTGGGTTGGGGTGTTCAGTTGCGGCGTTGCTGACGATAAAAAAGAAAACAGAAACGCCTGCTCTGTACGTTGCGCCGGTGGCGCCACCATTCGTATCCACGAAGATCGGTGTGGATACGCTAAAGCCTGCGGACTCGTCGCCATCGCCCGAAGCGTCGTTTATGCCTCCTGTAATGCCGGTTTCACCGGTTAGTGCCTTACCGCGAGCAGGCTTTTGGATTCGAATGGCGGCGATGTTCATCGATCTGATTTTGGTCTCTATGATCTGCGGGCCGACGGGTGCGGGACCGTTGATTTTACCGGTTCTGGCGACTTACGGTGCAGTGATGTGGAAACTCAAGGGTTCGACAATCGGAGGTATTGTGTGCGGGTTGCGCGTGGTGCGGCTCGATGATCGGGCGCTGGATTGGCCCACGGTCATCGCGCGTGCGCTGGGGTGCTTCCTGTCCTTGGTGGTCTTTGCGCTAGGATTTCTGCGAGTCGCTTTCGCGGCGGATCGTCAGTCGTGGCACGATAAAATTGCAGGCACCGTTGTGGTGCGTGAGCCTAAGGGCGTATCGCTTGTGTAAGTTATTCAGCGCTGGGGCGCGGTCCAAGCGGCGGGTCGTGGTGTCTCGACGGTGAATGGCGCGGGATCGTCGAGCGCTTTCAGCTCGGCAGAGAGCATCTGGGTCATCGCGGCGACCCGCACTGCTTGTTCGGGTAGTGCGGCTAGGTCATTGATTTCGTCCGGATCGTTTGTCAGATCGAAAAGTTGGGTCCGGTCGATCTGCGGGTAGCGAATGAGTTTAAAGCGCTCGTCGCGGATGGCTCGTTGAACTTTTTGGTAGGCAAAGGTAAGTGAGGTGCGGGCGGGTTTGCGCGGATCCCTCAGCGAGGGGCTGAGATCGATGCCTTCGTTAGTCTTGGGGCCATGGACCTGGGTCAGGGCGCCCAAGGTAGGAAGGACATCGTAGAGGTAACACAGGGCATCAGTGGTCGTGTTTGTTGCAATGTCAGGACCGGCGATAATGAGCGGCACGCGCAGGGAGTGTTCGTAGAGATTTTGCTTTCCGATAAGGCCGTGACTACCACGAGCGACCCCAGAATCGGCGGTAAAAACGATGAAGGTATTTTGGGCCGCGGGGGAGGCATCGAGCGCGTCTAGGACGTGGCCGATGAGCTGATCGAGATAAGAAATATAACGATAGTAGTCGGCGAGCATGGCGCGGATATCGGTGGCGGTGCGCGGCCATGGCAGGAGCTGCTCGTCGCGGATTGTCATCTCGCCGTTGTTGAACGGATGTTGGGCGAGAAAATTGCGGGGGAGGGGAATTTTTTCCGGGTCGTAGTGGACGGGAAAATCGGCGGGCACGATGTGAGGATCGTGGGGGCCGTCGAAGGCGAGGTAGGCGAAGAATGGGGTGGGGTGGGGTTCTTGGAGGAACGCGATCGTCTCTTCGGCGAAGGTGGCGCAGGCGTGTCTTGGTGAAATCTTGGTGGGTCCCATTTTTCCGTTTTCAAGATTGCTGAGTGGGGCATGAAGCGGATCGGTCATGCCGCCGGTGAAGAGTTGGCGGGCGCGTTGGAAACTGAGCGGGACGGACGCGGGAGTGTTGTGCCATTTGCCACTGATAAAGGTTGTGTAGCCGGCGCGACCGAAGGCGGAGGGCCAGGTTTCGTCGCGAGTGAGTTTTTCATCGATGTGAAACAAGGAGCGACCGGATAGGAGCATCGCGCGCGAAGGTACGCAGGTCGCGCCGTTCATACCGCCTTGCATGTAGGCGCGGGTGAAGGCGACGCCGCGACGCGCAAGGCGGTCTAGGTTGGGCGTTTGGATATGAGTGTTGCCGAGGGCGGCGATGGTATCGGCGCGTTGGTCGTCGGCGAAGATGAACAGAATGTTGGGCGTGGTCGCGGCCGCGACGCTAAGACGTAGAGCGCAGGTAAAAACGAGCAGGGTCAGTACGCGCATAAACGAGGTGTTGGGGCGGAACATTTTCTAAATAGGGCTTTGATGATTTCAGTCGCTTTTTTTGGTCGCGGGGCCGCGCGCGGTGGGATTGCCGGACTGCGCCCCTTCGGCGGCAATCGCGGCGTGCAATTGGCGCAGTGTGGTGGTCATAGCGCGGACGCGCTCGGGATTTTCTGAGGCTAGGTTTTGTTTTTCACCGAGGTCGGCGGTCAAGTTATAGAGTTCGACGTGCGTGAGCGTGGCATCGGCGAGGAGTTTCCACGGACCGTCGCGGAGTGCGAGGGTCCAGGGTGTTCCGATGGAAAAATCGTACTGCCAATAAAGCGGATGGGGGCGTGTGATAGGTTGCCCAGCAAAGAGCGGGAGCAAGCTTGTGCCGTCGAGGGCGCGGTCGCGCGGGGGCGCGATACCGGCGAGCGCACAGGCAGTGGGCAGAAAATCAAGATTGCAGATAGGTTCGGCGCTGGTGGCGCCGGCGGCAACGTGGCCAGGCCAGCGGATAATCCCCGGGACGCGGTAGCCGGCTTCCGTGACGTGGAGTTTCATGCCGCGTAGGGGGCCAGGGGAGCCGTAGCTGCGCTCTGCTCCTTTGTAGCGCTTAAGGGTTTCGGGTCCGTTGTCGCTGGAGAAGTAAATAAAGGTATTGTCGCGCAGGCCGTGCTCATCGAGGTAACGCAGCAGCTGACCAACGGCGGCGTCCATCTGCGAGGCGGCGCCGAGGTAGTGTCGGCGGTCGGGGTTTTTCTCATTAGGATAGAGCGCTAGAAACTCCTCGCTGGCAGCGACGGGTTCGTGGGTTTCGTGAAACCAGAGGTTTAGAAAAAACGGAGCGTCGGATACGGTGTGAGTCAGGCTGGAAGGAGTGCGATTGGCCTCGAGCCAGCGCGTAGCTTCAGCGACCACGATATGAGAGGAAGGCCCCTTGAGTGGGCCGGCGGGTTGGCCGTTACGGATGAAGTTGCGGGGATTGAGGTGACTAGGGGCGGCGTTATTTTGGGTGTACAGCCAGTGGTCAAAGCCCGCGTCACCGGGCGTGGGCTCGGAACCGTCAGTACGGCTGTTGAGGTGCCACTTGCCGGCGTGAAATGTGCGGTAACCGGCTTTTTTCAGGAGTTGCGCGACGGTAATTTCGGCGGGGCGCAGGAAGATACCGCTTTGCGGTGGAATCCAATCGCGGATGCCTAGGCGATTGGGTGTTCGGCCGGTCATTAGTCCTGCGCGAGACGGCGAGCATACGGGTGAGGCGGAATAACAATCGGTGAAGCGAGTGCCTTCTCGCGCGAGTTGATCGATGTGAGGTGTGTGAATTTCGGGATGGGCGAAGCAGCTGAGGTCGCCGTAGCCGAGGTCGTCGCAGAGGAGCACGATGATGTTGGGCCGCAGCGTTGGAGTGTTCGCGCGGGTGGGCACGATGCACAGTAGCGTAATAAGCAAGTTGCGGGCGGTGCGCGGGAAATTCATAGTGAAAGCATGAACGGCGTCGGCGAAGCGAACACAGTGAGATAGAGTTACGGAGTAATACGACCGGGGGCGCGAACGCCGGTGCCAATGCGTTGAGTGAGTGTGTCGCCGAGATCCGCACGGCAGGTTTCGGCGAAGGCGAGGAGACGTTGAACGACGTCGGGGTGGGCCGCGGCGACGTCTGTCGTTTCGCTGCGGTCGCGCTCTAGGTCGAAGAGAGTGGGTTGTTTGAGCACGCGGTTCTCGTATTTGGCGGGGACGCCGTCACGACCGCCAGGTCGGCCGCCGAGGCTGCGGTAGGTGTGTGCAAGTAAGAGCTTCCAATGGCCGTCAGCGCTGGTGACAGATTGAAGCTCATTTTGATTGTACCAAGTGGCGTAACCGGCGTGAGGGTTGATGGCGCCAGCTTGGCTGGTGAGGAGCGGCCAGACGTCGAGGCCATCAATGGGAAGCGAGGGCAGGGGGGCTTCGATGAGGCGTGCGAGAGTGGGCAACAAGTCGATGGTCATCACGTAGGTGTCGCTTACGGTGTTGGCGGGGATGTGCCCGGGCCAACGCATGAGGCAGGGTACGCGGGTGCCGCCTTCCCATGCGGTGCCTTTACCCTCGCGGAGTGGGCCGGCGTTGCCGGCGTGGTTTCCGTAGCTAAGCCAAGGTCCGTTGTCGCTGGTGAAGATTACGATCGTGTCGCGCGTGAGGTCGTTTTGTTCCAGCGTGCGCATGATTTCGCCCATGGACCAATCGAGCTCCATTATGACATCACCGTAGAGCCCAGCGCCGGAGCGTCCTTTAAACGCGGCGCTCGCGGCGAGCGGGACGTGGGGCATGGGGTGCGCCAGGTAGAAGAAAAAAGGGCGGTCGCGATTGCGGGTGATGAATGAAACGGCGCGCGCGGTGAAGCGTTGCGTGAATTCAGACATCGTGGCCGGCGTGACGTTGGGATCGATGATGCGGCCGTCCTCGTAGAGTGGAAGGGGAGGATAGGTGCCAGGTTTGGCCTCGGGGTGGTACGGCCACATGTCGTTGGAATAGGGTAAGCCGATGGATTCGTCGAAACCGTGACGATTGGGCAGAAACGGTGCGTGGTGGCCAAGGTGCCATTTCCCTGCCATGCCGGTGGCGTAACCACGCGTTTTAAACATCTCGGGTAAGGTCGTCTCGCTGGCGTTGAGGCCGTGGTTGGTGTTGGGCCCGAGGGCACCGTGGATACCGATGCGGTTGGAATAAGAGCCGGTGAGCAAGGCGGCACGAGAGGCGGAGCAGACGGGTTGGGATACGTGGAAATTAGTGAACATCGTTCCCTCCTGTGCGAGTTGGTCGAGGTGTGGAGTCGCGTAGCCTTTGGCGCCGTAGACGCCGATGTCTCCGTAGCCGAGATCGTCGGTTAAAATCACGATTACGTTGGGCAGACGCGGGGCGAGCGGCGGCGGCAGATAGCCTAGGGAAACAAGAAATGCATCGGTCGCGGCGAGGGTTTCGTGGTAGGGGCGGTTGTCAGCTCGGGAGAAGTTGAAGAAGCCGTGAGCTTGGCCTGGAAAACGCACCAGCTCACAGCGGTTGCCGGCGGTGCGCATCACACGCGTAAACATTTCGCTCCCAGCTATGGGGATCGTGGTGTCAGCATCGCCGTGGAAAATAATCGTCGGCGGAGCGCCGCGCGTCACGTGATGAGCGGGTGAGAGTGCAACGGGTTCCGCGCCGAGGCGTTCGGGGGCCAAATTGGTGCCGAAACCTGTGGGAGTGTAGCCGTTGAGCGGGGCGAGTACCAGGCCGGGATTAAATAGCACGAGGGCATCGGGTCGGCAGTTGATCTCGGTACTCTCGCCGGGTTCGTCGAGGCCAGGAACCAGTGTAGCCGCAGCGATGTGCCCGCCGGCCGAACCGCCCGCGGCGGCGATGCGCTTGGGGTCGAGGCCGAGACGCGCGGCGTGCGTGCGTAGCCAACGTATGGCGGATTTTGCGTCGGCGACGCAGTCGAGGGGTTTGGCTTTTTGACGCGTGGCGACGCGGTAATCAGCGGTGATAGCGACGATACCGCGTGCGGCAAGGGCGCGGCATTGCGGTTCAAATTGGGCGGGCGAGCCAGAGCTCCAGCCGCCCCCAAAGAAAAAGACAATAGTGGGCCGATTTTCTTGTGCCGGGCCAGCAGGCTCAAAAATATAAAGCGCAAGCTCCGTACCGCCTACCTTTTTGTAAACCTCGGCGTGGGCACCAGCCATCACGGGTGGGTACGCGGTTTGGGCGGCTGGCAGATGGAGCAAAGCGGCGAGAAAAAGCGTAAGCGTGAGCGAGGGGTTTCGCATGGCGGAAATTTTTCTTGGGAAAAGTCAGCTTTTTTTGGCTGCGCCCTCTTCTATATTACGATGCGGGTCCATGGTGTGAATTTGAGCGGGCGTGGGGCCACCGCCGAATTGCTTCCAATAAAGCTCAGCAAACGGATTGAGGCGCGGTCCGATGACGGTTTCATTGACGAGCTGAGGTTGGACGGAGTCCCACCACGCATCGTAGCTGCGAGCAAGACGTTGGACGACGTCGGGGTTATGGGCGGCAATATTGTGGAGTTCGCTGCGATCGTTACTAAGATCAAAGAGTTGCCAGTCAGGTGAGCGGCCACCTTGGATAGACACGAGGTGCCAGCGCGGATCGCGCACCGAGCAGTTTTTGAATTTCGCCAGGCCGGGGTCAGAGAGTTTGGGCCAGCGGCCGACATGGGTAAAAAGCGTGCGCTCATCCCAGGCTGTTTTTGGATTTTTAAGTAAAGGCATGAGACTGCGGCCTTCGACTTGAGCGCGCGTGTGGGCGTCGAGCCTGGCTCCGGCGATCTCGGCGAGGGTTGGAAAAAAATCGATGTGAGCGGTCAGGGCATCGACGTCGGCGGGCGCGAAGTGCTCGGGCCAGCGCCAGAACGCCATTGCTCGTGTGCCGCCGAGCCAGGGTGTGCCCTTGGGTCCACGCATGCCGGCGTTGAAAACCTTGGTGCCGGCGGTGCCGCCATTGTCGTTCATGAAAATGACGAGTGTATTTTGGGTGAGGCCCCAAGTATCGAGTTGGGCGAGAAGGCGGCCGACGTTTTCATCGATGTTGTGTAGCATGCCAAAGAAATTGGCTACGGCAGCGGCATCGGGGCCCTCGCCGACTTTATCGCGATAGAGTGCGGCGTCGGCCGGGCGAGCAGTGTAAGGCGAGTGTGGAGCGTTGGTGGTGAGTGTGACAAAGAACGGTTGACCGGAGTCCTTGCGTGACTCGATCCAGCGCGTGGCTTGGGCGAAAAAAAGATCGGTGCAGTAACCCTCGGTTTTTTCAAAGGTGCCGTTGTGCAGAAGAGTGGGGTTGAAATAGGTGTTGCCGGGGGCATCGCCGCAAGAGCCGGGGTAACTTTGACCGATACCGCCGCCGCCGTGTATATAGGTCTCGTCGTAACCGCGTGCAGAAGGTTGATAGGCGGACTCGTCGCCTAGGTGCCACTTGCCGAAAATACCGGTGGTGTAGCCGGCTTTTTTTAGGACTTGAGCGATGGTGGTCGCTTCAAGGGTGAGGCGCTCACGCTCAAGGATGGTGTGGGTGATACCGTTCCTGAATTCGTGGCGGCCAGTGTAGAGTGCGCTACGCGTGGGGGCACAGGTGGGGCTGACGTGAAAGTCATTGAAGCGCACGCTCTGGGCGCGGAGGGCGTCTAGGTGCGGAGTTTTTAAGATCGGGTTGCCGTGGGCGGATAGGTCTCCGTAGCCCTGATCGTCGGTGAGAATAAAAAGGATATTGGGCTGCGCTGTCCGAGTGGTGGGAGCGGCGGCGATTAGTGCACACCCGGACAGGGAAAACAGGATCAGAGCGCGGTGAAACAGGGCGATTAATTGGATAGGCAGCATAAAAGACGAATGACTTGGGGAACAGCACGGGATAGGGGTTTAGCAGTAAAGCTCGAGGCAGGAGTGGGCGTCGAACTTGTTTGTCGTGATACTTCTAGGTTTTCGCCGTTGATGCGAGCGCTCTGAGCGCTTTGCTCGCTGTCATGGCCAAACCTCTTGTCGGAATTATCATGGGCAGCACGTCGGATTGGGAGACGATGCAACACGCCGCCGTGCAACTTGAGGCCCTTGGCGTGCCGTATGAGAAACGGGTCGTGTCGGCGCATCGCACCCCGAAATTAATGGTGAATTACGCTGAGAACGCCGAAAAACGCGGGTTGAAAATTATCATCGCGGGTGCGGGCGGTGCCGCGCATCTACCGGGTATGACTGCGGCGCTTACGACTTTACCAGTGCTTGGCGTGCCGGTGGAATCGCATGCGCTTAAAGGGATGGATTCACTCCTTTCAATTGTGCAGATGCCTGGTGGCGTGCCGGTCGCGACCTTTGCGATTGGCAAAGCGGGCGCAATCAATGCCGCACTGTTCGCGGCATCAATGCTCGCTCAAGGTGATGCGGCGACGCGGAAGGCTTGGAAAAAATTTCGCACTACGCAGACCGTGAAGGTGTTGCGCGCCAAACTCCCATGATCGCCCTCGGGAAAACCATTGGTGTGCTCGGTGGCGGGCAACTCGGGCGGATGCTGGCGCAGGCGGCGCAATCGCTCGGTTATCGTGTGCACGTCTACGAGCCTCAGCCAAATTGTCCCGCCGGGGCGGTCGCGAATCGAGAGATCAATGCAAGCTATGAAGACGAGGATGCACTGATTGATTTCGCGCGTGGGGTTGATGTCGTGACCTATGAATTCGAAAACATCCCGGCCTCAGCGCTGGCGGTGATTGCCCCGTTAGTGCCCTTGTATCCGAGCGCAGAGGTGCTGCACACGACACAAAATCGCCAGCGCGAGAAGGCATGGCTGAAGGCGAACGCTTTCCCGCACGTCGCTTATGCTGAAGCGCTAGATGGCGACATCGCTCTGGCCGTCGCGCAGGTGGGACTGCCGTGCGTGGTCAAAACGGCTGATTTCGGTTACGATGGCAAAGGTCAGATGAAACTCTCGACATCGGCTGACCTCGAGCAAGCGGTAGCGATATTTCGCGGGCGACGCTGCGTCGTTGAGGCTTGGTGTGAATTTGCCTGCGAACTTTCCGTGATTGTCGCGCGTGGCACGACGGGTGAGACCCGAGCGTTTCCCGTTTCAGAAAACATCCACACGCACCATATTTTAGATTTCTCGATCGTGCCTGCGCGCGTACCGGCGGGGATTGCGCAAGCGGCGGAAACGTTGGCCGCGCGGATCGCAGAAAAAATTGGCGTCGTCGGTTTGCTCGCCGTGGAGATGTTTCTGACGACCACGGGTGAACTCGTAGTTAACGAGCTCGCTCCGCGCCCGCATAATAGTGGGCATTGGTCGCTCGATGGCGGTGAGACCAGCCAGTTTGAGCAACACGTGCGCGCCGTCTGCGGATTACCGTTGGGCGCCGTTGCCGTGCGCGAGCCGACGGTGATGGTAAATATTTTGGGCGACGCATGGAAATGGTCTGATGGTAAAGTCAAAGGGGAGCCCAATTGGGCGGCGATTCTTGCTGCACCGCGGGCAAAGTTGCACCTCTACGGCAAGGCCGAGCCTCGCCCAGGTCGCAAGATGGGGCATTTTACAGTGCGCGCGGCGAATATAGCCACGGCATTGGCCCAAGCGCAGGCTTTGAAGTTTCAACTTTAACAAGATCCGTTTTTAACAACGCCGGAATTTTGCATTGCCGCCAGTTGGATGGGTGTGCGCCCATCCTGGGACCCCGCTTGGTTTTATATTTTTCGGTAAACCTGCTTTTCATGAATTTAAATTTACTGCGTTTGGCGCGTGCACTTGGGGTGATTATGTTTTTTTGCGCCGGCATAAATCTACTGGCGCGGGCGGCGACGACACGGCCGCCGAACATTGTTTTCATTTTGATCGATGATTGGGGTTGGACGGATGGCGCGGGCTTTGGCAGCGCCGTTTATGAGACGCCACACATCGAACGACTCGCGGCGCAAGGCATGAAATTCACGCAGGCATACGCGGCGTGCACCGTGTGCTCGCCGACTCGGGCGGCATTGCTCACGGGAAAATATCCGGCGCGCCTGCATCTCACGGATTGGATTGCGGGACATAATCGACCATACGCGAAATTGAAAATTCCAGATTGGACGCAGCAGCTAGCGCTCGAGGAAAAAACCATTGCAGAGGAGCTGAAGGCGCGTGGCTATGCGACGGGGATTTTTGGAAAATGGCATCTTGGTGGCCCGAAATATTATCCTGAATTCCAGGGTTTCGATGTGAATGTGGGGGGGTGTGATCGCGGCCAGCCCGGTGCTTATTTTCCACCTTACGGCGTTGTTAACATCAAAAATGAGCGCCCCGGCGAGTTTCTCACCGATCGACTGACGCGGGACGCATGCGCTTTTATGGAAGCGAATCGCGATCGGCCTTTTTTTGTCTACTTACCGCACTATGCCGTGCACACCCCGCTGGCGGGCAAGGCGGCGGTCATCGAAAAATATCAGCAAAAAATTGCGGCGGGAAAGTTTATCCACACTAACGCTGTGTACGCCGCGCTCGTGGAAAGTATCGACGACAGTGTGGGGGAGGTAATGCGGAAACTCGCGGAATTGAAACTCGAGGATAATACGATTATTGTGCTGACCGGAGACAATGGTGGTTTGAGTGGCACGGTGGGCGCGCAAGGTTGGCGGCCTGGCCCAACGCGCAATGATCCGCTGCGTCAGGGCAAAGGCTCGGCTTATGAAGGCGGTGTGCGTGTGCCGCTCGTCGTCAAATGGCCTGGTGTTGTGCGCGCAGGCGCAGTGCATGAGGAGCCGGTGACGAGTGTGGATTACTATCCGACGTTGCTTCAAATGGCGACGGGGGCGTCTGCGGACGGAGTGGATGGCGAGTCGATCGTGCCGCTTTTGCAGGGCGAGAAAAAATTAAAACGCTCGGCGATTTTTTGGCATTACCCGCATTATCATCCCGGGGGCGCAACGCCTTATAGTGCGGTTCGTGCAGGCGATTGGAAGCTCATCCATTATTTTGAGAATGACCGCGTTGAGCTCTATGATTTAAAAAATGATCTCGGAGAAAAAAACGATCTCTCTACAGTGGAACTAAAAAGAGTAACTGTATTGCGCGCTCAACTTGAGGCGTGGCGGAGAGACGTGGGTGCGCAGTTACCCACTTCGAATCCCTCCTACGATGAGGCGAGAAAATGGGAAGGCGAAGCTCCTGCGCCGGCGGCTAAAAAGAAGTAAGTGAGCTCAAGAAATTCGTTCACTTAACGCGGCGAGGTCGGCGAGGGTGTCGAGGTCTTGGGCCAAACTGGGTAAGTCGACAGCCGCGATGTGAGTGGGATCGCCGTTCAGGAGATCGCGTGCACCGGTTTCGCCAGTGAGTGCGGCGAGGGCAGGGAAATGTGCGCGCAGCAACAACGCAGGCGCGCCGTGGCGCGAGGCGTAGCGGGCGGCTACAATGCTGCGACCGGTGGTATGTTGGGCAGCGAGAAGTTGCGCGATTACCGCGGCGTCAAAGGCGGGTTGGTCGCAGAGGGCGATGAGCGCGGCCTCGAGCGTGCGGGAGAATTGCCCAAGGGTGGTAATGCCAGTACGAATGGATGCGGCCATACCCTCGGGCCAAGCAGCGTTTTCGACGACGATCACAGGCAGTCGGGCGAGGGTGGGCCGGATTTTTTCGGCGTGGGCACCCAGGACAACGACGACCGGCCAGGCCCCGGCAGTGAGTGCGGCTTGCGCGGCGCGGGTTACGAGAGGTTGGCCATCGAGAAGAAGGAGCTGCTTGGGTGAACCTAGTCGAGAGGAAGCGCCGGCGGCGAGAATGATAGCACCAAAGCGTAGGGCTGCTGGTGTGGGTTTAATCATGGATTGGTCGGTCGCGCTCGCGCAGTGGGCGGGCGTCACGGCCGGAGCGTTGGGCGCGAATCTCAGCTAGGATGCTGAGGGCGACTTCGGCGGGGGTCTCAGCGCCGAGGTCGAGGCCGATGGGAGCATGGAATCGAGCGAGTTGGGCGGCGGTGGGAACAAAGCCGTCGCGCTGGAGATCGGCAAGGATTCGGGTGGCGCGTTTTTTGGGTCCTAGTAGGCCGATGTAGGGAAGATTGCAGGACAATAGATCACGTAGGATCGGTAGGTCGTGCACGTAGTGGTGAGTCATGACGACTGCAAAGGCGTCGGGTTCGGGGGCGACCCGGGCTATCAGCTGGGTGGAGGGTGCTATGATCAGGCGGTCGGCGGTAGGGAAACGGGCGGAGGTGGCGAAGGTGGCCCTGGGATCGGCAATCGTGACGTGCCAGTCGAGGGTGTGCGCGAGTTGGGCGAGGGGTTGGGCGTCGTCACCGGCCCCAAAAATGATTAACGACGGGGAAGGGGTGATGGTTTCGAGAAAAACAGCTGTAGTTAGCGGCGGGGTAGATGGGGTTGGGTTTGCTGCCGATTGCAGGCTAGGGGCGAGGCGGGTGCCCAGGGGGTGTGCGGGATCGGTGCTGCTCCAGGTAACGGCGAGTGGGGTGGGGCGTCGCGCGGTAAGTTGTGCGTCGAGCGTGTGGATCCAGTCGGGCGCGGGAGAGGGGATTGGTTCTAGTAGAACTTGGACGATGCCGTGGCAACCGAGGCCCACGCCCCAAACCAAATCGTTTTCTGAGGAAGTGTCGTAAATGACCAGTTCGGGTTGACCGGTGGTGGCGACGGAGTGAGCCCGAGCGAGGATGTCTTCTTCGAGGCACCCGCCGCTAATGGAACCTAGGCGTTGGCCGGCTGCGGTTACGAGGAGACGTGCGCCGGGTCGGCGGTACGAGGAACCGGCCACCGCAACCAGGGTGGCGAGGACGGCTCGTCCCGTGTCAGATTTGGTGGAAAGCAGCTGTTTGATGATGCTGGGGAAGTCACTCATCGGTAAGCTAGATCAAGACTTAGGGCGGATGGACCGCAAGCGGGTTTAAAATCGACGCCGATAAACCAAGGGAAATGCGGGAGGTGATCTCGAAAAGGCGACAGGCGGAATTAGCTTATTAGATGCAAACATGTTGCGAAATTGCCCCTTGCAGAATGTAACCAAATTATGACATGTTAAGGGGTACAAATTAGAAAGAGGTCGTAGCCAATCGACCTAAACACCAACCAATACCACACTGCTAGTTATGAATAAACAGCTATCAAAAGCCGCGTCTGACGCTTTGCGTCTCGCGCTGGTTATGGGTTTGAGCGCCGGCGTTCTCGCCGCGCAATCGACCCCTACGACCACTACGACCCCCACCACCACGAGCACCAATAAGGCCACGCCTGAAACCCAAGTCCTTGAGAAGTTCGAAGTGACTGGTTCCCGAGTGAAGCGTCTCGACATGGAGACTCCTGCTCCCGTCGCCGCGTTTACCTCGGTTGAAATCGAAGCCAAAGGCTACGCCAACATCGGTGATTTCGTCCAAAGCCTGCCTTTCAACTCCGGTTCGGCTAACTCGATTTACCAGACGGCGAGTTTCACCCGTGGCGCGTCCACGGCCAATCTCCGCGGTCTTGGTTCCCAGCGCTTCTTGACGCTCGTCAACGGTCGCCGCGCGGTGCCTTACGCGCTGACCAACAGCGGTGGTCGCTCGGTCTTCGATTTCAATAGCCTTCCTGCGGCCGCGATCGAAAGCATCGAGTTACTCAAAGACGGTGCCTCTGCCATTTACGGCGCGGACGCCATTACCGGTGTACTCAACATCAAGTTGAAGAAAAACTTCGTTGGTCTCTCGAGCAGCCTGTACTACGGTAACACGCTACAAGATCAAGGCGGCGATACCGCGACCAAGCAGCTGAGCCTCGTGTTCGGCGCTGAGTCCGGCAAAACCAAGATTCTTACGGCTTTCGATATGAAGTCGGGAAATTCTAATTTCCTGTCCGATTACGGCGTGTTGAATACCGATTACACCTCTCTAGGCGCGAACAAGGGCTTGAACAACAATTCGACCTCGAATTTCCCGGCCAACTTGACGCTCACTAAGGCGCAGGCCACGGCTGCGGGCATCGCGTTTCCAAATGTTACCGCCACCAGCTGGAGCTTTGTGATTCAAGGCGGCAAGCCAGTCGCAGCGCCAACGATTTCGAACTTTGTCGCGGCTCCCGCTAGCGCGGCGAATCCGAATGCCGTCGATATTGGCAATGAGAACCGCTACAACTTCGCCAACACGACCGCCATTTATCCGGCTTACAACTACCTCAGCAATTTCACCTCGCTCGAGCACACTTTTAGCGAAAATCTGAAATTGTTCGCTGAGTTCACCTACTCCAACAACAGCACCTACTACGCGTTCACCCCCGTGGTCATTGGCTACTCCACGGAAGGCCTCGTGCTCCCGGCCAACAATCCGTTCAATCCTTTCGGCCAAGCCCTCAGCTCGCTGTCGGCTCGCGCCTTGTTTGGACCAGTGCGTAAGTTTGACACCGAGTCCACTGGTTCCAACAGCCTCATCGGCCTGCGCGGTACGGTGCTGAGCCGCTGGGACTGGGAAACGGCTGTAAGTTACGGTGCCAACACCGTCACCTCGATCTCGCGCAATGCGATCCGTGCGACTACTTATCAATCGGCCCTCAATGGAACGCTCTCCGGTTTCACCGGCGTATTTTTGAATCCCTTCGGTCCTTCCGATTCCGGGCTGACCAAAGCGCTTTATACCAGCTCCACGGCTTCCAACAAAGCGGAAGGCCTCACCTTCGATGCTAGCGTTTCGGGTAAACTCTTCGAGTTGCCCGCAGGCGAAGTCGGCGTTGCTGCCGGTATCGAAGCGCGTAACGAGCAGTTGACGACCAATCCCGACACGGCGGCCTACATCGGCTCCGGCGGTGGTTTGCCCCTCACGGGCAAGCGCTCGGTCCAGTCTGGCTACGTGGAACTCACGGCCCCGATCTACCGCTCCAAGGTTTGGGGTTCTTCGGAAATCCAGCTCGCGGGTCGCCACGAAAATTACAGTGACTTCGGCAACACCACCAAGCCTAAGGTCGGCGTGAAAGTGCGTCTCCCGGACACCGCTTGGCTTAACACCATCGTGCGCGCGTCCTACTCCGAGTCGTTCCAGGCTCCGGCCCTCGGCCTGCTTTACGCTTCGCGTACGACTGGCTTCTCGTCCAGCTTGCTCACCGATCCCCTCCGTCCTCAAGACGTGGCTGTACAGATCAAGAACGTCACGGGTGGTAACCCTGACCTGCTCCCCGAAACTGCCAAGGTGCAGTATGTCGGCGCGGTCTTCGAATCGCCGAAGCTCAAGAATCTGTCCTTCAACGTCGATTTCTTCAACTTCCGCATCAACCAAGTGATCGTGACGCCTAGCCAGTCCTTCTTGTTGTCCACCAGCGGTCGGGCCCAGTTCCCGAACGGCATCGTGCGTGACAACTCCCTGGGTAATCCTGGTCCGATCCTCTACACTTCCTCGGTTCCTTCGAACAACCCGCTCGCTTACCAGCTTTACCGCGGTATGGATTACGGTTTGAAGTATTCTCTGCGCAATACGCGTTTGGGTAGCTTCACCTTCTCCGGTGACGCCACCGGCCTCCTCAAGGTCGGTAGTGATTCCGGTCTCGGCGGCGGTTTCTTCAACAATAACGGCCACTATTATAACCCACGTTGGAAAGGCCAAGCCGGCACCAGCTGGTCCTACAAGGACTACGGCGCATCCGTCACGGCTGACTGGACCGGTCACTGGTATAACGATGGTTACACCGTTGCTGGCTGGGGCGAAAATCCCTTCACTGTTATCGGTGGTTCCCTTCGCTATAGCGGCTTTTGGAACAGCACGATCACCCTCGGTGCGAGCAATCTGTTGAACAACCAGCCACCGCCAAACGGCCGCGCCAGCTCTGCTGGCTATGACCAAAACATCTACGGCGCTGGCGCTCTGGGTCGTTTTGTCTACGTTCGTATCCGCAAGACCTTCTAAGCGCAACGTCTCAGACGTACGTTTCACTTCAGGCGTGCCCTTTATGGGGCACGCCTTTTTTATTATCAGCGTTTCCCCTACCTCCCATGAAACTCATCATCTCGATTTTCAGTGTGCTCACGCTTTGCGCCGCCGTAGCCGCTCCGACATCCCCCTCCGAAGCACCCGTCGCGACCTTCTTTCAGGCGTCCAATATTGCCTCTCTGGTTTTTTCACCCAACGGCAAATACATTGCCTGCCTTGTCCCGTTTGAACACCGGATGAATCTCGCCGTCATTGATCTGGAAAAGGGCACCAAAAATCTCCTGACCAACTTTAAAGATCGCCAAGCCAGTCAACCCAGCTGGGCCAACAATGACCGCCTCCTTTTTCGCGTCGACGACGACGGCAAAGAATCCTTCGCCCTTTACGCGGTTAACCGCGATGGCCAGGACCCTGTCATCCTTGCCTCTGGTTACTCTAAGGCTGCTTCCAACGATGAAATCAACGTCCGCTTCCGCAGTGTACTAGGTCGTATAGAAGACGACTCCAAAAACATCCTCGTTTTGGCGAATCTTACCTACGCTGACTGGTCCGACGTCGCCAAACTTAACCTCAAGACCGGCGCCATGACAACGGTGGTTCCTGCGCCGGGAGACGTCGATTATTATCTCCGTGACCACGCCGGCCAAGTCCGTCTTGCCGTCATTCAAAAAGAACAGCTTCGGCGTGTGCTTTACCGTGACCCCACCACCAAAACTTGGACCACTTTGGGCGAACACCACATGGACGCCCCTGGTTGGGAACCCATCGCCTTTGATGGCGACAATCGCACCCTCTTTATTTGGACGGACATCGGCCGCAAAACCAAAGCCATCTACCGGTACGACGTGCTCGAGCAAAAACAGCTCGACTTGGTCTTCGCCGATGAAACCTACGACGCGATCGAAGCTAACGGCGCCGCCGCCACTACTTTCTCGGGTAACACCCTCTACGATCCGGTTAAAAAGAAAATTGTGGGCCTGTCCTATTCTGCTGACCGCACACGCTTTCATTGGCTCGACGAGGACATGCGTAAAATTCAGCAAAAGGTGGAAGCCTCTTTACCCGACACGGTGCACCGGCCGCGTCAATTCGCGGCCGATGGCTCAAAGATTATTTATCTATCCAGTAACGACCGCGATCCTGGCGTATATTATCTTTTTGATCGAAAAACCAATCGCTTGAATGAAATCGCTGTCATCAAACCCGGGATCGATCCGGATAAAATGGCCGCGATGCGTTCCATTACCTATACCGCGCGCGATGGTTTAAAAATTCATGGTTACCTTACGCTCCCGCTCGGCCAGCCCGCTAAAAATCTGCCCCTGATTTTGCATCCCCATGGTGGCCCCTTTGGCATCCGCGACGAATGGGGTTACAATGACGAAGTTCAATTCTACGCCAGTCGTGGTTTCGCGGTCTTGCAGATCGATTACCGCGGATCCGGTGGCTACGGTGCGGCCTATGAAGCGGCTGGTTTCAAAAAGTGGGGTCTCGAAATGCAGGACGATCTCAGCGACGGCGTGAAGTGGGCCATTGCTGAAGGCATCGCCGATCCTGGTCGTGTGGTGATCAGTGGGGCCAGTTACGGTGGCTACGCGACGATGGCCGGACTCACGTTTACCCCTGAACTCTATTGTGCCGGCATCAACTACGTCGGCGTGACGGACATTAATTTACTCATCCCGCGCGACGCTCCTCCTGATCGCATGTACTGGCGCAATACCCGCCTCGGTAAGTTGAGCGAGGCCACCGATCGTAAGCGTATCTACGACACTTCTCCGGTCAATTTTGCAGATAAAATCAGCGTTCCCCTGCTAATGGCGTACGGCAAGAACGACCCGCGCGTGAACATCGACCACGGCTTCGACATGGAGCGCGCGCTAAAAAAAGCCGGTAAGACAAACTATGAATTAATCATCGAGGCCGACGAAGGCCATGGCTTTCGTAAAGAAGAGAAGCGCATCGCTTTTTTCACCTTAGTGGATGCCTTTTTGAAGAAAAATCTCCCGCGTCTTGGCGCGGTGAAAATCGGACCGACGCAAGTGATTGCCGATCCAGTAAAACCCTAGGCCGTAGCAGGTAGGGGGATCACATTTTAACCGCCTAGACTGATTATTTTGGGACCATTGTGGGCTCTTTTACTTCGACGGCCTCGCCGATTTTCACTTCAGCCCGAGCGTCACTAAACACCTGCATGCCGGTTGTCGTCTCACCCCAATAGGGCGCAGCACTGCGAAGCAGTGCGCTGAGCACTTCAGAAAATTTTTGTCCGCGCGCGACCGGGGCGGCTACAAAAGTTGTCCAGAGCGCTTTGGCCAATTTACCCTTAGCTTTGAGCTCCGCGTAATCAAATGCATCGACCACGATCAAGTTGAACTCGCGGGTGCTTTCGTAAGCGGTGGTAGAACCCTCCGCGTACGTGTAGGGCGGAGGAGTGGGGGAGGCTCCGTTGGAGCCGCCAGAACTGCCGAAAAGACCTTTGGCGGATTCGTTTTTAGCGCCGGCATCGAGGGCGTCGTCGTTACCGCCGGCGCGGCTGTTCCAGACGATATCGCCGCCCAAGTGGGTGAGGCTGCGGGAATCATGCGGTTTGCCGACAAGGCCTTCCTCCCAGTTGATGTGTTCGGTGCGTACGATGGGCAAGCGCCAGAGCGACACCCCGTAATTTACGCGTAGCATGAGCGAGACTTTGGTGGGCTCGCGGACGATTCCTACGGCGTCGGCGGCGTTGAGATAATTTTTCTTGGCCAGCGCAGTGCTCAGCAAGCCGCAGACTTGTTCGTAGTTAAGATCGGCTGGAAAGATTTCACCCGGAAGAAAGATGAAGTATTTCGGCGCTGACAACGGCTTGAGCTCGCGCGGGGCTGGGTTGATCGAATTCTCGGCGTGTACACTTAAAGAAATTTCCGGCCAGGGAGTTTCCCGGTAATTGGCGGATGAGACCGATACGGGGGCGAAGCCTTTTAGGTCGCTCGTGGATTGGGCCGAGGTCCCTTGAGGCACGATCGCAAAACATAGGGCTGCATAAAAGAATGAAAAGGGGTGTTTCATGCAGATACAGGTTTTAATGTTCGATGGCGGGTAAGGGCAAAATCGTGCGCCGTGCGCTTAGGCAGGAAAAAATAAGGACCAAACTTAAAAGCAATTGATAAGCGTTAATTTGTCACGTGATCGTAAAATAGCGTTGCGCATAAGTAAATTAACTCGATTATTTCGCTCTAATTACACGCACAGCTTTGACCTGAAAGTGTGTTTTTTAGACTACCAACCTAGCAAACCAATGAATAATAAACCATTCGATAGCTTACGAGCGCCGTTGAGCGCTCTGATTGCATCCGTGAGTCTCACTGCCTCTGTCGCTACGGCGGCACTGACGGTGGCGCTTTTCGCCCTCGTTACTTCAGTCGGTTACGCTCAAAGTAACACAGAAGGTTATATCTACGGGGCAGGCGCTCCGGCTGGCTCCGCGGTTTCCGCGGTCAGTCTGACGACGGGTCAAAAACGCGACGCGGTGGTCGATGCCTCGGGCAACTACCGTATTTCCTCCCTCCCCGTCGGTGACTACAAAGTCACTCTTAAGGCCAAGGGTCAGCCTGACCAAGTGGTTGAAAGCGTTAGCGTCAACCTCGGTACCGGATCCTCGGTTCGCTTCGGCGCCAAGTCCGACGTGATCTCGCTCGAGAAATTCAGCGTTAGCGCTGGCTCAGTTTCCCCGATCGACGTCTCCTCGGTTGAATCCGTCACGGTGTTCAACCAGCAGGTCATCAAGCAACTCCCGGTGGCTCGCAACACCACGGCGGTCGCGCTCCTCGCGCCCGGCACCACCCAAGGCGTCGCCGCCTTCGGTAACCTCGCCTCTTTCGGGGGTTCTTCCGTCGGCGAAAATGCCTACTACGTGAACGGCTTTAACCTCACCAACGCCCGCAATGGACTCGGTGGCGCTAGTGTGCCTTTCGAATTTTACGACCAGTTCCAAGTTAAGACCGGCGGCTACGGTGCCGAGTTCGGTCGCTCGACCGGTGGCGTGATCAACACCACCACCAAACGTGGTGGTAACACCTTTAAAGCCGGCGCTAATATTTATTACGAACCCGAGCAGCTCGCGTCCCGCTCACCCAGCGTCAACCAGCCCAACGGCTCGCCTTACATCAATCGCTCCCGCAGTGATTCCAGCTCGCTCAACGCCAACGTTTACGCGAGTGGCGCCCTGATTAAAAACAAGTTGTTCTTCTACGGCCTCTACAACGCCCGTGACAACAAATCTGAAGGCGCCGGCATCTCAACCTATAGCCGCTCGCGCAGCAAGGATCCGTTCTACGGCACCAAGCTCGACTGGAATGTGAGCGACAACCATAGCTTCGAATTCACGGCCATCTCCGACAAACGTAAGACGGAGACCGAGACCCTCGGCTACACCTACGCCACCGGCGCTATCGGCGCCTCCAATGGCAGTTCCGAAGCCAAGCGCGGCGGTAAAGACTACATCTTCCGCTATTCCGGCAAACTCACCGAAGACTTCAATCTCTCCGCCCTCTACGGCAAGAGTGCCGCCAACTTCACTGATGCCGGCGCCGGTGACAGCATCCCTTACGTGCTTGATGCCCGCTCCGGCACCGCGATTCTTATCAGCAAAGCGACCACCGCCCAGCCGACCACGCTCGAGGACACGCGCAAAGCCATGCGTATCGACGGTGACTACAGCTTCAAATTCTCCGGTACGCACCAACTCCGCTTCGGTCTCGACCGCGAAGACAACACCTCAAACAGCCTTGTGGCTTATTCTGGTGGCGTCTATTGGCGCTACGTTGTCACGGCCCCAGGCAAAACCCTCGCCAACGGTGGCATCGTTCCTGCCGGTGTGACCGAATACGCTCGCAAGCGTATCTACGCCAACGGCGGTGCCTTCCAAACCCTGACTAACGCTTACTACGCTGAAGACAACTGGAAGCTGCTCGATGATCAATTGCTCCTAAGTCTCGGTCTCCGCAATGAAGGCTTTGACAATCGTAACTCTGAAGGCGCGACCTTCGTGAAGATTAACAACCAGCTCGCACCCCGTCTCGGCGCCTCCTTCGATGTGGAGAAGAACGGCAAATCTAAGATCTTCGCTAACTACGGCCGCTATTACCTGCCCATCGCCACCAACACCAACATCCGTCTCGCCGGTGGCGAAACTTACTACGAAGAATATTATGCCCTTACCGGCCTTAAAGCCGACTCGACCCCGAACATCGGCGCCCAAATTGGCGGTCGCAACGTATTCTCCGCTGGTGAAATCCGCAATCCCCTCGAGATTGTCGACCGCAACATCAAGCCGATGTATCAAGATGAGTACATTCTCGGCTATCAAAGACAGGTGAACAAAGATTGGACGGTCGGCGTTCGCGGTACCTATCGCAACGTCGGACGCTTCATCGAAGACGAAGCCATCGATGAGACGCTCAACGCGTACGCTGCCAAGAACAACATCAAGGGCTTTGCTGCCGGTGGTAACGACTATTACGTGCTCACCAACCCTGGCCAACCTATGACCACCTTCGTGGACTTCGGTGATGGCAAGGGCCTGCGCGCGGTCAGCTTCACTCCTGCGGAGCTCAAATTCCCCAAGGCCAAGCGTGAATACGTCGGCGCCGAAGTCTTCTTCGAAAAAGCCTACAACGGTAAATGGATGCTCCAAGGCTCCTACACTCACTCCTACAGCTGGGGTAATGACGAAGGCTCCGTGCTCTCCGACAACGGCCAAACCGATGCCGGCCTCACGGTCCTCTTTGACCATCCCGGCTTGATGGACCATAGCACCGGATATCTCGCCAACGACCGTCGCCACAAGTTTAAGCTCTTCGGTGCTTACAACTTAACCAAGGAATTCCAGCTCGGCGGCAACTTCCGCCTCGAGTCTGGCACGCCCAAGAACGCACTCGGTTTCCACCCCACCGATCTGTTCGCTTCCCAATACGGCGCGGCTTCGTTCTTCTCCAATAGCAAACCCACCTCGCGTGGTTCTGCGGGCCGCACGCCTTGGAATAACCAGATCGATTTGACCTTGAAGTATCGTCCCCGCTGGGCTGCCGACAAACTCGGCTTCGGTTTGGATGTGTTCAACGCCTTGAATCTGCACACGGCCACCGAGTATAATAACGTCTCCGAGACCGGCCTGAATGTCTCGAGCCCCACGTACAACCTGCCCACGTCTTTCCAGACGTCGCGCTACGTTCGTATCAGCGTTTCCTACGATTACTAAGTAGCAGCGTTTAAGCGCCTCGCTTAAATCACCCCCTTAAGGCGGCCGGATTTTCCGGCCGCCTTTTTTGTGCCCACCCGCCGGGTTTCTCCGCCTTGTCATAGACCTTAGGCTGCGCCTTGCTGGCGCCCTCTGATGCTCGTCACCGTCGAACGATTCTACATTTCATCCGGCCACAATTTCTTCGGTCGTCGCAGCCTGCCGGCTGGCCCGCATTCCACGCATGAGCCTGCGACGCTGCGCTGCCGTGCGGGCTGGGGCATCGAGGGCGATCGTTTCTATGGCTATCGACCGGATTACAACGGACAGATCACGTTTTTTTCGGCTGAGACATTGGCCGGGTTACGTGAGCACTTCGCGTTACCGATGCTATCAGCTGGGGTGTTGCGGCGCAATGTGCTCATCGGCGGCGTCGATCTGGCTGCGCTGATCGGCCATAGGTTTATTCTTGGTGGTGTGAGCTTTGCCGGCACCGGCGAAGCGCGGCCTTGTCACTGGATGAATCACGCCGTTGCCCCGGGTGCAGAGGAATGGCTAAAGGGCAGGGGAGGTCTGCGGGCGCGGATCCTTAACGATGGCGAACTTGCGCTCGGCCCGACGGAGTTCACTTTAGCCCAAAAAATTTCGAAGCCAGATGCCCCCGCTGGCTTCATCCGCGAACGCGCCGTCGAGCTGCGCTTCGAAGGCGGCATCTAGGGCGCGTTTAAATTCTGGGCCAGGCTTGTGACCGAGCGTGATCAAGTGCCGCCCAAGCATGAGGGGTTGCGGTGCTAGTTGCGCCAGTTGCAGGCGCTGCGCATGGGCCGTGAGTGCGCCGATGCGCGCGATCGTTTCCGGCGACTCTAGGGGCGGTCGGCCGCGACTATCGGCAAGCATGATACTCGCGAGTTCCTCGATTGTGGCGGGAGTGAGGCGCCGGGCGAGGCGACGTACGGCGTTGTCGGAAAGAGGCGCGCTGTTGCGATCGTGCGCATGATGATTTTCCACCAGGGCGCGCACCGGTGCATCGAAGCGCACAGGGGCCCCAATCCGACGTAAAAATTGCTCAGCAAGGGGTCCGCCCGCTGCGGCATGTCCCGGACTGAGCCAACGCAGCACCCCGTCCTTCTGCTCACGAACAGTGGTCTTCACCTTGCCGAAATCATGCGCCAACACCGCCCACATGAGCACAGGATTCCGCGCGGCCCCCGTGCTGCGTTCGTGCGCGACCAGCGCTTCTAGGCAAAGTTGTGTGTGCGTAAATACATCGCCTTCTGGATGCCAAGCGGGCTCTTGGCAGGTACCACGCAGGGCCGCGATTTCGGGAAAATGTACGAGCCAGCCGGTCGCTTCCAATACTTCGAGTCCACGCGCGGGTTTCACGGCTTGATTCGCCCATTTCTCCCACTCGCCCCAGATGCGCTCGAGCGGTAGCTCGCGGTAGGTATTGATCATATTGCGACTTAAGGCCGCCGTCTCCGCCGCTAGCGTGAAATCAAACCGAGCGGCAAACTGCACTGCCCGCAACACTCGCAAGGGATCCTCGCTAAACGCCGCGCCCGTGTGTCGCAGCACCCGCGCCTGCAAATCCTGCTTTCCGCCATGAGGATCAATCAACTCGCCGGTAAAAGGATCGTACGCGATTGCATTGACCGTGAAATCCCGCCGCGCCGCCGCATCCGCGTCACTGAGCTCTGGGTCTGGTTGCACCGCGAAGCCCCGATGCCCCGCGCCGATCTTCGATTCCCGGCGCGGCAAACTGAAATCATATTCCACCCCACTGGTTTTGCCGCGCACTTTGATCACGCCGAAACTACGCCCCACCACATCGGTTGCTCCGAAGGGTGCGAGCGCCCGGTGCAGTGTTTCAAAATCCACGTGGCCGACTTCGATGTCGAAATCTTTAGGGGTCAGTCCTAACAGCCAATCGCGTACGCCTCCACCCACTAGGCGCGGTCGACCGATCTGGCGGACTGCATCGAGCATCGCCCTGAGTTCCTCGGGAATGGGTGGCGCGGGGAGGATCATTTTTTTTCTGATACTTTAGCGCGAGCGGCCGCGATCACAAAAGCCCAGCCGATTAAGAATGAGATGCCCCCGAGCGGGGCCGTCGAAGCCCCGAGCCAGGTCGGGGCCTTCAGGGCCAAACTATAAAGTGAGCCCGAGAAGAGAAAGACCCCTATCGCCCACAACCGTACCGCCGAACCGATCCGCCGCGCGGCCGCGCCGTGGTCTACCTCCAACCAGATTGCGGCGGCGAATACGGCAACAGCATGAATGAGGTGGTAATGTACGGCGGTTTCCCAGCGATCGCGCGTGCCGAGCTCAGTGAGTTGGGCCCTTAGGGCGTGCGCACCAAAAGCGCCGAGCGCGACTCCGCTCAGGCCCAGGATACCGGCTGTTAGCAACGCGCGCGAGGATTTCATGGGTGCAACGCTCGCATAAAAGCGGCGCGAAACAAGTTTCTGCTGTGGTCTACTCCCAAATCACCCCATCGCTTCTGGATTAAGGGGGCGGGAAAGAGCGTGAAATGAGGCATTGACACGGACTTTTACAAACCTAGTTATCAACCTCTTTTCCCATGAAAACGTTTCTCGCCAAGAAGGAGACTGTGCAGCCCAAGTGGCATCTGATCGATGCCGAAGGCGTGCCGCTCGGTCGCCTCGCTGTTAAAGCCGCCAACATCATCCGTGGCCGCCACAAAGCCTCCTACACCCCGAGCGTCGATAACGGCGATTTCGTGGTGGTGATCAATGCCGAGAAGGTCGTTCTCACTGGTAAGAAGGAGTCGCAGAACGAGTACATGTTTTTCTCTGGCTTCGTTGGTGGCGAAAGCTACCGCAGCCTCAAGCTGATGCGCGAGCGTCACCCCGAGTTTATCATCGAACACGCGGTCAAGGGCATGCTCCCGAAGAACCGTATCGCGGCCAAGATGTTGACGAAACTCCGTGTTTTCGCCGGCTCGAAGCATACGCATGAGATGAACAATCCCGCTAAAATTTCCGTCTGATTACGCCCATGAGCACACCCGCGAACGTTTTCACCGCCACCGGCCGCCGCAAGACCTCCACCGCCCGCATCCGTATTACGGAAGGCAAGGGCAAGCTGACCGTTAACGGCCGCAGCTTTGAGAATTATTTTGTGCCTGAGAGCTTCGCCAAACAAGCGGCGATGCCCCTCATCACGGTCACCTTGAGCGATAAATTCGACGTGAGCGCCAATGTATCTGGCGGCGGTCTCGCCGGTCAGGCTGGCGCCGTGGCCCACGGCATCGCTCGTGCGCTGCAAAAGTTTAACGCTGAACTCCGTCCCGCTCTTAAGAAGGCCGGTCATATGAAGCGCGATCCTCGCGCCAAGGAGCGTAAGAAAGCCGGTCAACCCGGCGCTCGTAAGCGCTTCCAGTTCTCGAAACGTTAATCGATTTATACTGCGGAATTTTTTTCTGCAGTATTTGTGGATCTTTTTTGGCTGGCGTTGCTCTAAAGCGAACGTCGGCTTTTTCGTCACAAATTTCCCGGCTTTTTCAGGCGGAGGGGACTTGGCAGGCATCTTGCTTAGGTCATACCACGCCTGTTTTTGTCGGGCTATTACGCTACACCATAACCACTAAACTAAAGTATGAATAAACTATCCTTTGCACTTCTCAGTGCGCTCACCATCGGTTCGCTCTCCCTGAGCGCTCAGACTGCCCCCGCGCCCGCGCCGGCAGCTCCCAGCGTTGCAGTGACGGTTACGCCCTCATTCGCCTCGCAGTATATGTTCCGCGGCCAGCGGCTTGGCGGTCCCGCCTTCCAGCCCACTGTTGAGCTGGGTTACGGCAACCTTACGGGTGGCGTCTGGGCCAACGTGCCGATGAAAGATAAGGTCGTGGGCCAGTCGGATCCTGAATTCGATTTCTACGCCTCCTACACTTCGGTGGCTTCGGATACGCTCAGCTTCGTGCCTGGATTTACCTTCTACACCTATCCTTCAGCTAACGAGGCCAATGGTTTCTTTAAGCTCACGTTCGAACCCAACTTGGCGGTTAATTACACGATCTCGGGCGTGAAGTTCACGCCTAAGATCTATTATGACTTCGTCCTCGATGGTCCTACCTACGAAATCACCTCGGCTTACGCCTTCCCCCTCAAAGATCTCGGCACCGAGCTCGATTTCACGGCAACCTACGGATCCTACCTCGCCAACGACTTCGTCAAAGGCTCGCTTCCGCAGACGAAGGCCTGGGGCAATTATTGGCTGATGGGTGTCGCGGCTCCCTTCCAACTCACCAAAGAGTCGAAGCTTACGCTGGGTTTCGCTTACACCAAGGGTGACAACGCTTATTTGAAGACGGGTCACGCTCCAAAGTCCTCCAATACCTCGGCGGTCGGCCGTGGCGTAGTGACGGTTAGCTACTCCTACGCGTTCTAATTTTAGCTCGCGCTTAAGCGAGATAGCAATTGCGGCCCGCGTCTTAGGACGCGGGCTTTTTTTTGCTTAAAACCGAAGGGATTAGAAATTCCGGCTCGATTATTTCTCCAGTGCTTTGAATGCTGCCCGCATTATGAAAGTTGGTGTCGTCGGAGCGTCCGGTTATTCGGGCGAAGTTTTGGTTAAACTTTTACTGGCTCATCCGCACGTGGAACTGGCGGCGGTGACCTCACGTACACATGCGGGTAAGGCCTTGGCTGCGATTATGCCGGCGTTGCGCGGGCGCGATCAAGGACTACGCTTCATTGATTCTGATGCCTCGGCGCTGGGAGCGAGCGACATTGATTTATTTTTTCTCGCGCTGCCCCACGGGGCCGCGGCGACCTACGCGAAGGCACTGGTTGCGGCGGGCAAACGCGTAATCGACCTTAGCGCCGACTTCCGCATCGCCGAATTGGCGACTTATCAAAAATATTACGGCGAGCATCATGCGCCGGAATTGTTGCCGGTGGCACGGTTTGTCCTGCCCGAGCTCACGCCGCCGTCGTGGAAGTCTGAGGCGAAGCTCATTGCCGCTCCGGGTTGCTATCCGACGAGTGTTTTGGTGCCGCTGGTGCCGTTATTGCGGGCGGGCATCGTTTCGCGTCAGCATATCGTGGTTAATGCCTTTAGCGGTGTGAGTGGAGCGGGTAAGAAAGCTGAAGAAGCTTATCTTTACTGCGAGCGCGCCGAAAGCGCCAAGGC
>Ga0136642_1000276_pt1 | contig 30012 bp, 50 predicted proteins | sample LowCatLa1302831Y_FD_115313 | JGI IMG/M metagenome (GOLD analysis project Ga0136642, IMG submission 115313) | Freshwater microbial communities from Lower Cathedral Lake, Yosemite National Park, California, USA - 13028-31Y | ecosystem: Environmental > Aquatic > Freshwater > Lake ... | reverse complement strand
GATGGAGATCGCGGGTATAATTGCGATAACTGTGGTTTCGGATCGTGGTTCAAATTGTGTTCCAAGTGTGGACACGAATCGTCAACACCTAAAACAGACGGAGATTAAAAATGGCAGCAGTCTCGCCGATTACGCAATTTCAGTCAGGCTCTTATCTCACTATTGCTGAGTATAAAAACGCCCCGACTGCGATTGATTACAACAACCTAGTGGTTGGCGGAACTGCGGCTCAACAAGATGCTGAACTTGCGGCAGTAATTCAACGCGCTTCATCGTGGATCGATATCTATGTGAATCAGCCTCTTATTGCTCAAAACTTCGTAGAACAGTCTCGTACTCGTATTACCCAAGAGGGTTTCATGGTGATCTCTCCGGACTACAACAATGTCGTGGCGGTAAACTCCCTCGCTTATGGTGCTACTCCTACGGCTATGACTACCGTATCGGCAACTTCGTTGGCATCAATATGGTTCGAAAAGTCTCAATTCATTTACCCTATGAGTCAGGTCGGAATCGGCTACTCTTCTCAAGGGCCATTATCTTTTGGTTTTCCGCCAACAGTTCGTTCTCGCATTTATGCAACATATAACTACTGCGCTGGATTCTGTAATGGATACATTCAGACTGCCAGCGCCTCTGCGACCTCTTTTACTATGATCGACCCTATTGGGCTGACTGCCGGAACGCTCGTAACTATTTACGATGGTCAATATACTGAACAGGTTACGATCTCATCTTCATACACTTATGGCTCAAGCACCATTAACATTACAACTGGATTAAAGTACACTCACGCTTCCGGTGTAGCCGTAGGTAATATGCCACAGGCAGTTAAGCAAGCCGCGATCTTAGTTGCAACAGACTTTCTTAAAGTGCGTGGAGATAACTCTCTTACAATGGCAGTAACGACTCGTGCCTCTAGTGGTCCGAGTGTTCAGGACATCATCGGATCTGATATGGCTCTCGCTAAAGAATTGCTCGCACCGTTCCGCAGGATGCGCTAAATGGCAGTCGGTCGTTCCCAACTTCGATCTACTCTTTACTCGTATCTCACAGGGGCGAGTATCGCTACGCTCAATCAGATCTTTACTTCGTTCCCTAAGCGTATTAACTATCAGGTCAATGCAACCGCAGGGCAGATGAGCCGTGCCGCCGCCGTAATCTTTATTCAGAGTGAGCGCGAAACTCGCCTTGCTATTGGTGGAGCAACTAACGGTTGGAAGCGTGTTGATTTTCAAGTGATCTTGCAAATCTTCCACCACTCGGTACAAAATAACGCCGAAGATGCGATGGCAGATTTTGATACACTTATCGACAACATCAAGAATACGCTACGAGCCAGTCATAACTTCGGAGATACCTCTCAGGTCAATGTATGGCAAGGCGCGGAACCTGTTATCGACTGTCTCTATGGAGAACCTGTTACCTCGGACAATGGGGCAACAGAAACCTTTGCAGAGATTCGATTCGATGTTACCCAAATGATTCAGGCATAGGAGAACGATGGCTACTTATCAGTACAACGGTGACGATGTTAGAGAGTTCCCAACTCTTAAACTGACCGTCAAGCCCGGCGACACTTTCGAGTCAGCGGATGAGGTTATCTCAGCCAATGTAACTCTCGCTTCCGCAGTAAAGAAAACAACACCAGCACCGTCAGCCGCGCCTGACTCAACAGTAGGAGAGTGAATAAATGGCATTACAAAATACCCATCGTTCGTATATTGGAATCGCAAAGGAAACAACTAAGGGAACCGCAGTATCAACTCCGGTCGCTTACATTCCTGTAATCGCGAGCACCGTTAAGCCTCAAGATATTTACACACCACTCTTCGATGAAGGTCTTCGTGGATCTCTCGTAAAGAATTACAACTACCTACAGGGTCGTATTCATACACAGTTCGATTTCGGTGGCGCAGTATTCGCAGACACAGTAATTTATCCTCTCGTTGGTGTGCTCGGTGAAGATGTAGTTAGCGGATCTGCTCCTTATGTTCACACAATGGCTCTAAAGAACACTACCGCTACTGCCTCGGATGCTCAGCCATCTGCGTACACAATTCTTGATTACTACGGTGCGAATGTTCGTACTTATGCTGGTCAGCAGTTCCATGACTTCACTCTCAAGTGGAGTGCAGACGGACTCCTAGAGTACGATGCAAAATCAACTGGATGGCAGTCAGCAACGGTCGCTACTCCAACACCTTCGTTCTCAACCGTATTGCCTTCCGTTGTATGGACTGGAACAGTAAGCGTTGGCGGAACTACTATCTCGACAAATACAATGGGCAACATTGATCTAAAGCGCCCCGTTACACCTGTCTATGGAATCTCAAATGTGCAGACTCCGTATCAGGTTTTCCTCGGTGCGCTAGAGGTTACCGGTAAGGCAACTTTCCTTATGGAAAACGACACACAACTTACTAACTACCTCAGCAACACTCAACCTGCTCTCGTCTTTAACTGGACTACTGGAACAGGTGCATCACAGACTTCGATTCAGGCAACAATGACTAAGGGTGCATACACACTCGCAGTTATCGAACGCTCAAAAGACTTCGTAGAAGTTTTGGTCGATTTCAATGCACAAGGCAACTTGACCGATGCAGGTGCCGTTGGCTACTCACCTATTAAGTGGGTCGTCAAGAACGCGGTTACAACTTCGGTCGCTTAACCTAGAACGCAATAGGGGTGGCAGGTTGATCGGCTTGCCTTAGCCTGATCCCGCACCCCTATTGCCTAGATTTTGCTAGGATATGAGTAAGGCAAGACTAACAAGGGGGCATTATGACAAAAAAAGTGACATTACCATCAGGCGCAACAGTTGATCTTAAAGATGCAAGCGCACTCAAGGTCAAGGATCGTAACCGTATTATGCGCGCTGGTAACGCTAAATCCGATGCGGATAAAGGTATTGCAATCGGCAATGCTCTACTAGCCGCAATCATTGAGGATTGGTCATACGACTTAATGATCCCATCCGTCAAAGAAGATTCGATCGAAGAGTTGCCAATCCCTGATTATGTGGCTCTGATGAAAGAAACAGAAGATTTAACAAAGCAGTTATTCCCAGACATTACTGATTCGGCAGAGAATGTCGCCGACCCAAAAGTAATTACCGCAGACTCGAACGCTTAAAGGATCTTTTCAGGGGATTCCAAAAATCTGACGAGTTCAATTATCCAACAACTGAATGGTTTTACTTTAAGTTCGCAGATCGTTTTGGGTGGACACCTGAGCAGGTAGATAACTTGCCAGCCGCCCAATCCGATTGGTTCCTTGCTATTGCGGATGCAATCGAACAGGTCAAAATTGAGCAGACGGAGAAGCGGTGAGCGATAACAGGAATGAAGTGTTCGCCGCTCTCAAGGCTTGGCAGAAGCGTATGGATGATGCGGGTTATCGTGCGACACAACTGATTACTCGGGATCTAGTATTTCAGGCAAAAAAAAATGCTAGTGAAGTCAAAAATCCGCCTATACAAAAAAACAACAGGCTTCGCTATAACCCTCATATTGGACCAAGATCCGGTGAAGGTCCGAACTATGCAACCGGAAACCTTTTTAGAAACATTATCGCCAACCCTGTTAGCCGGACAGGTTTTGGGTCTTATACGGCAAGCGTGGTTTCGGGTGCTGAATATGCAAGGGCAGTCGAAGAAGGTTCGCCTAGATGGGCGAGTGGGGTTAGATTCCCTTATATGATTCCAGCGCGTGATTACTTGGTACAATCGGGCAGGGCATCTGCGTACATTAGGGATGAGATCAGACGAGCGATGGGAGCGTAGCCGATGGCTGGCGATATTCCTAACTTAAATGTCGAAATCCTCGTACAACTCTCTAACCTTACTGCCGCAGTTAATGAGGCCACCGCCGGGCTGAACAAAATCGGTAATACCGCTAAAGAACAAGAGCCTAAGTTCGGACAACTTAAATCCACAATGGCCGGCGTGTTCGCTGGCAATCTTCTTACTGCCGGTCTAGGCAAACTCGAGGAAGGGCTCAAAGGGGTCGTAGAAGCCGCCTCTCAGGCTCAAACAACAACCGTGGCACTAGCAACCGCTATGAACAATGCTAAGGTCAATACAGAGGCAAATAGAAGCGCAGTAGAGAAGTCTGTTACTTCGATGGAAAATCTAGCGTTCACGGGCAACGATGCTCGAGGTGCGATGATGACCCTCGTAACTGCAACTGGATCTGTTACAAAATCAACTGAGTTAATGGGGCTGGCATCAAACTTGGCTCGCGCTCAACACGAATCATTGGGGGCGGCGGCTGAAACTCTCGCTAAGGCAACTGCCGGAAAACTAGGCGGAGCGTTTAAAGAATACGGAATCACTTTAGATACGACCTTGCCTAAGAATCAGGCAATCACTAAGGCGTTTAATGAGTTAAACGAAAAGATTAAAAATCAAGCATCGGCTTACCTTGATACTTATGCCGGCAAAATGGAATTACTTAAAACAAAAATGGATAAGGCCAAAGAAACTATCGGCGGTGCGCTTATCCCTGTTCTCACTAGTCTGACCGGCGTATTCGCAAAGGTGCTGGATGTAATTAAACCGATTCTCCCTGAACTTACAATTATTGCGGCAACTATAGGAACCGTCATAATCGCCGTTAAAGCGTGGGAGATGGCTCAGAAGGCGTTGGACATAGTATTAGATGCAAACCCAGTAATGCTGACCGTAGCGGCCGTTGTCGCCCTTATAGCAGTACTCATAACAGTATGGAATCACTCTAAAGGCTTCCGTGTTGCAATCGTTGATGCGATGGAGGCGGGTGTCAAAGCAGTCGGGTGGCTCATTGGAGCAGTTGGCGATTTAGTAAGTGCGTTCCTCAAGTTCGAGTCTGGACCGTTGAGGGCAATCCTGTCAGTAGCCGCCGCTCTGCATTTTCCGGGTGCAAAATCTGCGCTCAATTTTATTAACGATGGTATTAAAGATGTAGGGCAATTCTTTGACTCTACAAAGGCTAAAGTAGACAAGTTCGCCTCGGGACTCGAATCTCTAAAAAATCAAAAGATTTCTATTGGTATGAGTACGCCTGATCTTTCTAAGGGTGGAACAGGTGCGGCACCTGTCATTGATGTTGCAGGTCAAGCGGCAAATGGTAATGTATTAAAGTCAGCCGCCGCTGCCGCTAAAGCCCACGAAGCGTTGGTAACTAAAAATCTTGCTACGCTTAAAAAATTAAACGACCAGTACGCAACTGATCTCGTTAATCGTCAAGATCAAATGGATGCCGCCTTGCAAACTCGCCGAGATGCAGAAGCAAAGGCATTACTGAGTTTTAATGAAACAAAAGACGACCTTAACCGCCGACACGCAGAGGCTTATGCTTCCGCTCAAAAAACTTACGACGAGGCTTCGGCTAATTCTGAGAGAGTTCACACTGAAGCAATTAAGCAAATCAATGCTGACTTTGCCGCCCAGAAGGCTGATCTATTAAAGACGGCTAACGAAAACTTAATTGCTATTAACAAGCAGTACGCAGACAACGCAACTGCACTAGAGCAACAAGCCGCTGATAAGCGACAGACAATTATTCAATCTTCGATTGACTTGATGACCAGCGCATTCGCTAACGCTACAAAGGTCGATATCGGATCTCTGTTTAAGACAGGCAATACCGCAGGGGATCTTAAAACTGCCTTACAGGATCAACTAACCGCAGTCGTTAAATTACAAAAAGATGCTGGACTCCTTGCGGCTCAAGGATATTCTCAAACCTTTATTGATCAAGTGATCGCTAAAGGTCCGCAAGTTGGCGATGAAATGTCTCAAGCAATTCTTGATGCTACACCTGAGACTGCCGCACAACTTAAATCTCTTTATGGTCAAATTGAGAAGGTATCCGACACCGGACTAGATGCTCTCGCTAAGAGTATGAATAGTGGAACACGACTCGCTACGCAACAAATGATGGATCAATACAATCAAGTCGGTGTTGATCTCGCTAAGTCGCTTGCAGATAATTCTTCCAAACTAGCAATAGCACTCGAAAAAGATGCCGTATCGTACGATAAATCTTTTGCAGCCGCTACCAGTTCTTACAATAAATCAGTAGCCGCCGCCGACAAGACTTTATCCGATGCACTTGCCTCTGAATTGCAACGCCTGAATGATGCTAAAGCCGCCGCAGATCAGACTCTTAAAGATGGAATGGCAACCGCTCAGCGTGCACTTGATGATGCTAACGCGGCTTCGCTAAAGGCTTACAATGATCAGATCAGCGCTATATCAAAGGCGATGGACGATAAATTAACTGCGTTACAAGGTCAGATCAAAACAACCCTTGCCATGCTTAGCACACTAGGAGTTGCCGCTTCATCTCAATATATTTCAGATCCAACTAGTACAAATAAGATTACAACAACTCCGGGATTGGTTAATGGGTTTAGTGGATCAACCGCTATTGGAACGCTCAATCAAAATGTTTACACAACGGATGCTTCCCTGCCTAGCGTTACTGCGGGTACACTTGCCGCTATTACTCTTGGACAAACTCAAGGCATTATCCCTGCAAATAAATATATGCCGGGTGCGCTTAATGCTCAATCTGTGAGGGCGATGTAATGGCAACTCTAACTTCTCTTAATACTTACGGATTTGCTTGGAATGGTTTTGCATTCGGCGGTGCTGGATCCCCATATCAGATTACATCTGCCGATGGCATTGAAGGCTTGCCTACGATTCGTAATCAAGATGATACGCAAGGTTTCAATGATGGAATGTTCTCAGGTCGTGATTTCTTAGGTGGCAGATCAATCATCTTGACGATCCTAACCCTTTCCAGCAATACAACTGCCACGATTACGAGTGCTACTGCTACCGGAACAGGCGTAATTACTTATACGACTTCGGCTTACCATAATTTCGTTACTGGACAGATCGCTACTATTACTGGCGTACTCTCTAGTGGAAATCCCTCGGGTACGGCTGGCGCTGGATTCAATCAAACTTCTCAAACTCTTACGGTCTTAGACAATACTCGTTTTACAGTTCCAGTTACTTTGACTGATACATACACTTCGGGTGGATCCGCCAACTCTGTAATGAGCGCACAGGCAAATTACAACCTGTTGAAAAGTAATCTATTACCCACTTCGTCATACACAACTTTTTCCACAACTAACAAATTGCAGTTTAAGTTGCCTCAATCCTCTAGTCTGCAATTTTTTAACGCTCGCGTAAGAGATTCTAAAACCGTTATCACCCCTGATTTTACTTATGGGTACATTACAAGCCAATGGACTTTCTTTGCGCCTGATCCTAATTTCTATGACAACACTCAGCAGTCTGCCTCGTTGGTAGGTAATAACGCTCTCGGTCGTCTTTACAATCGCATTTATCCTCTCGTTTATGGTGGCGGAGCCGCTGGAACAACAATTAACAACGCTGGATGGGCTAACACCTACCCAATCATTACTATTACTGGGCCGATTACAAATGCGGTCGTAGGTAACTCGACTCAAGGAAATTACATTACGATTCAGGGAACTTATGCCAATACAGATACAATCGTGGTTGATCTAGCGCAAAGGCTCGTTACTCTGAATGGATCTACTGCTCGAAATCTAGTTGCGGGCGGATCAAATTGGTTTTATGCTCAGCCGGGAGCAAATCAGTTTTACCTATCAGGAACAGGTACACTTGCGGGTACGACTTCCGCAATAGTTACTTGGTACAACAGTTATATCTAAGGGGACAAGATGGCATTAAGAACACCTCCAAGTTGGCTACAAAATGGATCTCACCCTGCGGAAAATGATCGTTTAACTACTAAGGCCATCTTTACAACAACTGGACTCATAAACTCTTCCGACTTACAGATTACACAAAACGGTGGCGGAAATATGTCCGTGAATGTGTCGTCAGGTTACGCCGCTATTGTGGGAACTACCCAAGCAAATATGGGTACTTATATTGCGTACAACGATGCTTCAACTAACCTTACTATCTCTACTGCGAGCGGTTCCAATCCTCGTATTGACCTTATCGTGGTTACGATTAACGATGCTTACTACACAGGAACGCTTAACAATGTGTCGTTCCAAGTAATTGCTGGAACACCTGCCGCATCTCCAACCGTTCCTGCTACACCTGCAAACTCTTTGGCATTAGGTCAGATTGCGGTAGGCACAAGCGTTACTTCTATCCTTACTGCAAACATTACTAACTACGGAACACTTACAACTTCACCTTTTGCGGCAAGCGTAACTCTTACTAACGCAGTCACCTTAACTAACAAATCTCTTTCTGATTCAACTACTTTTATCGTAGATGCAACCGATGCTACAAAACGCTTAAATATAGATGTAACTGGAACAACCGGTATTACAGGCACTTTAACTTCTGCCTTTACTACTGCCAAAACTCTTACGCTTCCGGATGTTACAGATACGCTAGTAGCAAAAACAACAACTGATACTCTTACAAATAAAACATTAACTGCTCCGGTAATAGCAACAATCGTTAATACTGGAACGCTTACTCTTCCAACAGTCACAGATACAATCGTTGCGCGTACAACTTCGGATACGCTTACAAACAAAACTCTTACTGCACCTGTTATTTCTTCTATTGTGAATACAGGAACGCTTACCTTGCCTACGGCTACGGATACACTTGTCGCTCGTACTACTACCGACACGCTTACAAACAAAACTCTTGCAGGTAGCGTTTTCCAATATCCGCTCGAAGCGTGGTATATCAACGCAACTGCCTTTGCTGGATATACGGCTTATCTACAAACTAACAATGGGGTTCATTATTTAACTACTGCCTCAAGTGCTAACGGAACGCTCAACATAACTTATGCTTCGGGTACAACTCTGAATACGGTGATGACTACTGGGCAAGCGATTACCTTCTCTTTGCTTATCACTAACACGACTGCGTTTTATGTGAGCGCGGTGCAGGTCGATGGTGGCGCAATTACTCCTAAATGGACAGGTGGTACTGCTCCAACTGCAGGTAACGCTTCGGCAGTAGATATTTACTCGTTCACCATTCTAAAAACTGGTTCGGCTGCGTTTACTGTTCTCGCCGCTGGTCCGGTTAAGTACGCATAAGAGAGGCAAATTATGAGTCCGTTTTTTAACCCAGTTTCAGCAGGTGGAGTCGGTAAGGCTACCTATACTGCTACAACAGGTTCGCCAACTATTGACACATCATCTCGCGCCGGTAAAACAATCATCAAATACACAGGTTCAGGTTCCATCACTATTGGAACTGCGGGATATTGTGAAGTGTTGGTTATTGGTGGCGGGGGTTCAGGTGGGGGGGCTGGTTCCGGTGGCGGTGGTGGCGGTGCAGGTGGAGTTCTTTACAACACATCTATTTTTCTTCCTTCGGGAACTTTGACGGTAACAGTTGGTCCGGGTGGTGCTTACTCTAATGCAAATATAACTGGAACAAATGGACAAAGCAGCGTTGTTGGTTCATTGATTGGAGTTGGTGGCGGTATGGGGGCAAGCAATAATAGTAATGGCGGTGCAGGTGGGTCGGGAGGCGGGGCTGGTACTGGCAATACCCAGTTGTTAGGCGCTAGCATTTCTGGACAAGGAAATAACGGTGGTAATGCCACAGGAGCAACTGCGGCTGGTGGCGGTGGTGGTGGTGCTGGCGCAGTGGGAAGTAATGGAAGCGGTAACGCTGGCGGTGCTGGCGGTGCTGGCTCTTCAATTTCTATTACTGGTTCAGCAGTCACATACGCAGGTGGTGGCGGTGGTGGTGGTGGTAGTACAGGTGGCGCTGGCGGTTCATCAATAGGTGGAACTGGAAACACTTCAACTGCAGGAACAGTAAATACTGGAAGTGGTGGCGGTGGTGCTGGCAGCGCAGGAATCGGCGGCGCAGGCGGACTTGGCTATGTAGTGATTGTTCTAGGATAAGGAAAAAACAATGGCATATTTTGCAAAAATAAACTCAGAAAATATCGTTGAAACAGTAACGGCTATTTCTAATTGCGCCATTGGCTCGTGCATTGGCAAAGAGCATTGGGATTACCAAGAGGAATACCACTCAGAGCATGGCTCTTTGGATTTTCCCGATACTGAAGCGTTAGGTCAGGCAGTCCTCGCTGAATCAGGCTTCGAAGGAAAGTGGCTACAAACTTCCTTCAATAGCAAGTTTCGTGGGCGCTTTGCTGGCGCTGGCATGACTTACGATGCAGTCAAAGATGAGTTCGTAGTACCGGAGTCTGCCGACCCTGTAAAGTAACGGTATGGCTACGACCTATTACCGTTATCTTTTTGCCGATGTTCTGAGTAATCAGATCCTCGCTGAATTGCCGATCACCAATGTTAATTTTACTCAGCAACTTAATGCGGCTGGTACTTTAACAGGTGATCTACTTCTCTCGGGAGTTAATAGCGCGGGGCTAAATGTTCTAGCCTCTACGATTCCGGGGCGTTGCGCCATATATGTAGATCGCTCAGGCGTATTGGTATGGGGCGGAATTATATGGGGTCGAGAATATGATTCAGGAAATCAACACCTAAAGGTAAGCGCTAGAGAGTTCGAATCTTATTTTGAGCGCAGAAGAATTACAACAACGCAGGCTTATACAAATCAAGATCAACTAACGATTGCTGGACAGTTAATTCAGAACGCGCAAGCAGTACCGTATGGAAACCTCGGCGTGATTATTCCTACTGCAACTTCGGGTGTAACTATTGCATCTCAGGTTTATTACAATTATGAGTTTAAGACTTACTTCAATGCGCTCTCGGATCTTGCTAAAAACAATAACGGATTCGACTTCAACATAAAAGTTGCTTACGATGGCGATGGAAACCCTACAAAAACTTTACAACTCGGGTATCCACGGCTAGGCAACACCTATTCTGCAACCTCGGCTACTGTTCCAACTTTTATCCTGCCCGCTGGAAATATAGTTCAATACAACTATAAAGAGGATGGCACTAAGGCCGTTAATACTGTGTACGCAACTGGCGCTGGATCTAACGAAGGTAAATTGATCGCTACCGGTACGGACTCAACTAAAACTGCATCGGGCTGGCCACTCTTAGAGGATTCGTCTAACTATTCCAACATAACGGATTCAACCCTGCTCTTAGGGTTAGCAAATGGTCAAGTGTTAGCCGCCTCTTACCCCCCACAAACTTTGCAAATTGTCGCTCCGCCATATGCTGATCCTGTATTCGGTACATATAATCTCGGAGATCAGGCGCGTGTCGTTATTACAGATCCGTTCTACCCTTCCGAGTTCGATGGCAATTATCGAATCATTGGGCTGAATGTAAGTCCGGGCGAAAATGGACCAGAGCGCGTAACCTTAACTCTTACAACAACTTCGAACTGAGGTAGCAAATGCCCTATGTAAATCAGCCACCTGCGTTGCGTGATCTCTTTCAGAGTCTTGATGCTCGTATAAACAAATTAGAGACTGCTAATCGTTTTACTGTTCCAATAGTTACAACTGATCCTACAAATTATCGTAATGGGGATATGTGGTACAACTCCACAACTAATATCCTAAAATTCGTGAACTCCGCTGGTACAATTAAATCCATTACACTCGTCTAAACAATAACCCGAAAGGGCGCAAATGAATCTAAACAATGCCGCTAATTGGACTCAGATTATATGGGGAGCAAGTGCCTTCATCGTATTTCTCGTAACGATGGTATGGGGTGGCGCTAGGATTTATTTTAAGTTTATGAGCGAATTAAAAGAGATCAAAAATTACACATACAAGCGTAATGGTGGCGGATCTATCATGGACTCGTTGGTTCGTATTGAGGCTAGAAATGAAAAACAAGATCAAGCCCTAGAGGAAAACACTCGCTTAACTTTAGAAACTGTGAAAAGTCTTTCTAAACTAGAAGGGCGTTTTAACAATCATATCGAAGAAGCCGTAAGATGATTTTTGCAAAGGCCGTGCTGGCAATCGTTCTCCCTATTTCAACCGTAACGCCGGGCGTTACTAATCCTGCCGTGACTCAGGCAAATATTCAGCAAAAAATCTGTGTGTCGGGATATACCGCCACCATTCGCCCGCCTGCCTCGTACACAACTAAACTTAAAATTTCTCAACTCGCTGGCGCGTATAAGGCATTTACAGATAAATCAACCGCCTCTTACGAAGAGGATCATCTGATCTCTCTCGAACTAGGTGGCAACCCGACTGATCCTAAGAATCTATGGCCGGAGCCGTACGCTGGAACAGGCGCGCGTATTAAAGATCAGATCGAAAACAAATTACACGATCTCGTATGCGCTAACAAGATGCCTCTCGCTACTGCTCAAAAGTTGATTTCTACTAACTGGTACGCCGCGTATCAAACTTATGTAAAGAAATGAAACACCGGATCTTTAATATCTTTATGCGGATCGCCGCCGTGTTCGGTGCATCCGGTCTTTCTGTAATTGGTGCCAGTTCTATGTTCGGGGTAAATACGCTCGTTGGTATATGTATCGCAGGAACGCTAGGCGTGGCTACTGTAACTGAGGCTCTCGCTCGTAGTTTTCTTGATGACGGCAAACTTACGGACAAAGAGATAGACTCGGCGTTCAGAAAAGTCGATAAGAAAAGGGCAGACGAATGAGCACACCAGTAGATTTTGCAAAAAAAGAGGTCGGCTACAAAGAGGGTACTAATAACGATAACAAATACGGCGTATGGTATGGGCTTAATCGTCAGCCGTGGTGCATGATTTTCGTTGTATGGTGTTTTAATCAAGCAGGGCTAGGATCTAAAATCCTTAAAACCGCTGGCGTACAAGCCTTTGAGGCATGGGCAATCAAAAATAAATTCATCATTCCTATCGACAAAATCCAAGCCAATGATCTACTGCTCTTCGATTGGGATCGTTCCGGACACGCCGAGCATATTGAGATCGCCGCAGGTGGGATAGATGCTAAGACTCACCTCGTTCCAACGGTGGGTGGCAATACTGGTCCGGATCATGTCGGGGTTAATCAGTCGAATGGTGATGGGGTTTACAGTAAAGTAAGGGCAACATCAGTCATTCGGACAGTCGTTCGAATCCCAGTCTAAGGAGCAAAAATGCTAGAGAAACTTTCACCGCAACTGCGCCATGCGCTCATAGCCTTGCTAGGATCGGCTCTAACGCTTGCCGTTGGTTATATCCATACTCTCCACCTCAGCGCACCTGTTCAGGCTCTCGTAGGGTCTGCAATAGCCGCTATCGCCCTAGTGATTACCCCGCTTACAAATCAGTATGGCGTGGCAGAACTTAATCCGGATGGAACGCCTAAAACTCCTACCGCTTAATAGCAGATTTACTATGACACTTCCCTTCGCGTACGCGAATAGGTGCGTATCTTTAATGATACGAATATGCGCTTAAACGCATATTTTGATTATTAAGCCTTTTCTATTAGGCTGATCTCAATGCTAAAAGGCAGGACAAGTAAATACTGTTTCTACCCGTAACCCATGAGTGCTATCTAAGTTACAAAAATGAGCCGCCTCGGATGACCCTAAAAATCATCTGCCGCGGCTCTTTTCTTTTTGGCGTGTCTATTCGCTTCTCATATTTATTCTCGGTACGCTTCTCTTACAAAGGGGGCAAACAATGGCACTAGCCGATTCCATCGAAAAACATACCGCTAAGTCTGAAAGCAAATGCACTCTCGCAATTATTCTCGAAATGCTAGATGAGAAAGATCGCAAGGATCTACTAACGCACATTCTAAAAGGCACACCAACTTCAACTCTTACTGCCGCCCTTCGTTCTGAGGGTTATCAAGTAGCAGAGGCAACTTTCTCTAAACACAGAAATGGAAAATGCAAATGCCCCGCAACCGAGTAGAGCAAATTCTCGAAGAACGCTTAGATGAATACGGCGATGCGTTTATTGAGTTCACCGCTATTGGTCGCGTGTGGGCTGGATTTCTAAAGTTAGAGGATGATATTCCTGCGTATCAAGTGGCGTTAATGATGGATGCACTAAAGTCGGTGCGCCTTTTCTATAACCCTTACAAGGATGATTCGTGGCTCGACAAAGAGGGTTACACGCAACACGGTAAAGACATAATGGGGATCGAATGACTCTGAGCGATCGCCTTAGTCAACTCCCTGAACCGGAGCCACAAGATGTTGTCGAACTTCGTAGGGCGCTATTGCGTTCTCAAAAAACTATTGCCGACCTAAAAAGAAACAAAGAGGACTTTACGCAAGCAGTAGTAAATGCGGCTCACGATGCGATGCTATCAACTGGACCAATGCCAGCCGTTCCTGCTCCTAAAAAAGATGCACGAAGTAAGCGTGGAGAGGTTGCGCTATTGCACTCTACGGACTGGCAATTAGGAAAGCACACTCTCACCTATAACACCAAAGAGTGTGAACGCTTAGTTAAACAATCTGTTGAGAAAACAATTCAGATCGCTGATATACAAAGAGCAGATCATCCTGTTAAGGAAATCGTGTTAATGCTTGGCGGAGATATTGTAGAAAACACAACGATCTTTCCTGCTCAGGTTTATGAAGTCGATTCGGATGTAATGACTCAGTTCGTTGAGGCTTCTCGTATTCTCATAGATGTAGTGAGAACGCTTCTCGCTAACTTCGAAAAGGTAACTGTCGTATGCGAGCCGGGTAATCATGGTCGTATTGGAAAGTTCGGAGAATTACCTAAAGACATTAACTGGGACAAACTTACTTATATGTTCGCCGGACAAGCATTGAAAGATGAGAAACGCTTAACATGGCAAATGACTAAAGAGGACATTCAGCGAGTAACTATTGGAAACTACAAAGCGTTACTTATTCACGGAGATGAAATTCGATGGGGTACTGCATCAACAATCGTTAGATTCGCTGATCGTTGGAAATCAGGTGCGTATAAGTTCTTTGATGAAGTTGATTCGCTTACTAAGGGTTTTGATTTTAGAGACTTGTATATCGGGCATTACCATCAGCACCAGTCGTGGAATATGGCTAACGGCGAAGGGTCTGTATTTATGTCCGGAGCAGTAGAAACTGGAAACCGTTATGCGCGTGATCTCCTTGCCAGTAATGGTGAGCCTTCGCAGAGACTTCATTTCGTAGATCCGGTTAAGGGTCGAGTCACTTCCGAATACAGATTATGGTTGGACTAAGTGACTACGATCGTTGCCGTACAAAAAAAAGAGGGCGTATTTTTTGGCGCTGATTCTTTAGTAACGGCAGGGCGAAAATATAATCACCCTCGAATGGTGAAGATTTCTCAAAAAGGTCAGTTCATAATTGCCGGAAGTGGGCTATCGAGTTATTGCGATGTCGCTCAACATATCTGGACTCCGCCTAAGCCAACCGTTGAAGATCGAAAGGATCTTTACCATTTTTTAATTGCGAAGGTGATCCCTAACCTGAAACAATGTTTTAAGGACAACGATCTAAAACTAGATGGCGATAAAGATGATGAGCCTAGATTCGCTTTCTTGATTGCGGTCTGCGGAGAGGTTTTCGATATTGCGGACGATTTTGCCGTGAGTTTAACTTCGTCAGGATTCTATGGGGTCGGAAGCGGTTCGAGCCTTGCCATAGGAGCGTTAGAGGCCGGGGCGAGTATTAGTGAGGCTTTAGAGATAGCAGGGCGGCACGATCCATATACGGCGGCTCCCTTTTTATACTTAGAGCAAAAAAGGTCTAATCCTCTTCTGCGGTAGTTTCGTCTCCAAGATCAACAAAATTAACCTGAGCGATGTCTAAATCTTGATTCTTAGCCGCCATCAAGCCTGTTACGAAAAGGGTGCTAGCCCGATTAACGATATCGTCAATCTGATCGGGGTACTTTAATTCAGCCTCGACCATGACGGCTAGGCTCCACAGGCTGATCTGAACTCTAATCATGGGTCAATCCTTGCACAAGACTCGCCCAAAATCTTTTTTGCCAAATAGTTCCCTTTTTGTAATCTATGGGGTAGATTTCTCTTATCAGGTTCAAAAGAATGAACCCCAACAGAAAGGCAAGAAAATGATCAAAGACGAATGCACAAACTGCAACAAGATTTACTCAACAACTTATGCTGAACTTTCAAGCAAGTTCGTTTCACATTGTCCGTCTTGCGAGTCTGCTATATGGGCTTCATTTAATCAAGCAATTAAAGATGGTTTTGCAATGCTTAAAAAGGCAGGTGCATAAAAATGCGATGCCCTAAATGCGGAACAGAACCGCACAGCCCGATACAAATTAAAAACAAAGGCATGTGCCGATGGTGTGAATCCCAACTAAAGAAAGAAGGCAAATAAAATGGCAGGTCGTTTTAACTTAGAAGATTACGACACAGTCGAATCGCGCATTAAAAAGTTTTGGGAGCAATTTCCAAACGGAAGAATCCTTACCGACATTATCTTTAATGATGAGACTCGATTCGTGGTCAAGGCTTATGTATATGTAGATCGTGAAGATGCTCGCGCAGTAACAAGTGGAATGGCTGAGGAAATTGTCGGCTCGTCTATGGTTACGAAATCATCTGCTCTCGAAGTATGTGAAACTTCGGCAATCGGTAGAGCGTTAGCAAATTTCTTATTCTCCGGAAACAAGCGACCTTCGCGTGAAGAGATGGAAAAGGTCGAGCGTTACGAAAAGAATCCCCGCAAGAATCTTTATGCGGTGCGTACTCTGACTCTCGAAGAATTAAATAAACTCGAGATCGTGCTGGATGAAATCTACGCAACAAATGAAGTGACTCGCCTTCGTGAAATATGGACAGAACAGAAGGATTTTTTAGATTGCTCGATCAAAGGTACAACGCTAAAAGATGCGCTCAACAAAAGAGTGCAGGATCTATCGTGAAGGAAACCTCGATCGAAGCAAGGGCAAAGATTGAGCCTAAGATCGGATCGCTTCGTAGAAAGGTTTATGAACTTTTCATAAATCGCGGGCTGACAGGATTGACTGATAACGAAATCGAGAAGTATCTTCACCTCGATGGAAATACTGTTCGACCAATTCGCGGATCTCTCGTGGCGGATGGGTTCGTAATAGATAGCGGGACTACTAGAGATAACGATAAAGGCAACCGGTGCATCGTATGGCGATACGCCGAGAACGGAATGATGTTATGAAACTATTATGCAAAGGCAAGCAACATTGGGAGATTAACAACGGAAAGTTAATTCTCGGAGCAGAGACGGATGAACTCCTAGCGGAACAACTTACGAAAATGACTGCCCGACTTGAGGCTGAGATCCGTTTAGATATTTACGAACAAATCTGCGCTATCGACTTTACAAATAATCGCAAGTTAATCGTTAAGAGTGGCATAGAGAATGTGGCTTTACAAGTTCAAGATATGTGCGCTCAGATTGCGATAGGTGAGGCTAAGTGAAAATCAAACTATTTTACGGCCGGACAAGTTCGTGGGGGTTCGGTATCGAGTTTGCGCCTTATGAACGCTCGCTCACGATTACTTTTATTCATAGGTTTATCGACCTAGAGTTTTGGAGCAAATAAAAATGAGTGTCGTAACCCCTGTTCAAGTTGAGGCTCGATTAAAGGATCTCAGCAAACTAATTGACGAAGCGCATAACGACCTCGTAGATGCTGAATCGGCTTACCACCAACATAAGGCTGACTACGAAATCGCTATGGCTACTACGCGCCTATCGCTTGCCAACAAATCTTCTCCTACTGGAAAGAATTACACAGTCGGAGAGCGTGAAGATATGGCTATCTTAGAAAATAGAGAGGCTCACAGAATCGTTGCCGGAGATGAAGCAATCGTCAAGGCTAATCGTGCGAATGTGGCTCGGCTTCGAGTGCAGGTAGATATTGCTCGCTCGATCGGAACTTCGGTTCGTACTGGAATGGATGTCTCATAATGGAAATTAAAAAGATGCTGGTCGGGGCATTAAGTGGACACGATGCTCAGCGAGACAGATCTTTGCAGGTTGATATTGGACCGTCAGCCGTAGGTGATTGCAAGCGCAGAGTTTTTATGAATATCACGCAAGCGCCTAAAGTAAATCAGACCGAGAAACTTGCGGCGATTATGGGAACTTTTATTCATGCTGGAATTGCCGAAGCAATTAAAAGAGAAGATCCGTTCGGCGATAACTTTATGATTGAGCAAGAATTCAAGGTCGAAGGATTGCGGGGTCATGTTGATCTCTACATAAAAGATAAAGCGCAGATCGTGGACTGGAAAACGACAAAGGTTAAAAGCCTTCGCTATTTTCCTTCGTTGCAACAACGGTTGCAGGTTCAGTTATACGGTTACTTAGTGAGCGAGAATGGGTATCCGGTAGAAAGCGTTTCGCTCGTGGCTATTGCGAGAGATGGCGGGGCGGAAGATATTAGAGAACACACCGAGCCTTACGATCCTGAGATGGCAAAACAGGGTTTAGATTGGATCTCTAACATTCAAGAAATGGCGGCAAATGGTGAAATCCCTGAACCCGAAAAGGATGTTTTCTTCTGCCGTTCGTATTGCGATTTTTATGATGAGACAGGGGTAAATGGATGTCCGTCAAAATTACGGTAGCCGCCGCGACAACTCGTTATGGAGTTACGCAAAGAACAATTCACAGATGGATTATTAAGTACGAAATTCATCAGTTTTCAGATGGTACTTACAACCGCGATCAGTTAGATGCTCTTACGGATAACTACGAAAACCCTGATTATACGGAAGTGGACTGGGGTCGTGCCGCGTGTAAGAATCTTCCAACAGACTTTTTTTACAAGATTGAGGATCGGGGGGTATCTAAGTTAATCGACATAGATGTTTTCAGATTTACCTGCGCTCCTTGCCCTATATGGCGACAATGCTTAGGGTATGCAACTCATCATGAACAGTACGGAGTATGGGGCGGAATGACTAATGAAGAACGGCAATCCCTTTTAAGTAATCACAAATCAACAGTTAAGAATAAAGTTTACAAAGATTTTGCCAGTTACGGAATTACAAAAGAGATGATCCTGCAAGCGATTGGGAGAGAATGAGTTCACTACCGTATATGCAACTTTATGTAAGCGATTATCTTGCCGATACTGCTCACCTTAATGCGGCGCAAAATGGGGCGTACCTGTTACTCCTCATGAATTACTGGCAAAGAGGTAAGCCGTTAGACAATGCCGGAGATCGACTGGCGTTCGTGGCTCGAATGAGTCCGGAAGAGTGGGAAGATAATCGCGAGATCCTTGCCGAGTTTTTTTGGATTGACGGCGATATATGGACACACGCTAGGGTCGAAAATGATTTAGCGAAAGTTCGAGAGAAGTCTGAACAGTCTTCGAAGGCTGGTCAAAAGTCTGCTCTCAAGCGTGAATCCAACGACCGTTCAACGGAATCTGAGGATAAATCTAACGACCGTTCAACGACCGTTCAACGACCGTTCAACCATAAAGATAAAGATAAAGATAAAGATAAAGAAACTACATCGTTCGAGATATTTTGGAACACCTATCCGATAAAAGTCGGAAAGGCTACTGCGATGCGTTCGTGGGTGAAGGCTCTCAAGAGAGGAACGGCAGAAGTCATTATCGAAGGGGCTGACCGATACGCAAAAGATCCGAACAGAGATCCTGCCTTTACTGCTCATCCTGCGACATGGCTGAATGGCGATAGATGGCTGGACTCCCCACTACCCCAAAAAAGGGCTCAGACAGGGTTCAGAGAGGTTAATACCACCCCGACAATAGTTCCACCTAGATTTACTGCGGACGATGCTCCAGAAGGGTCTCCAATGCCCGAATCCGTCAAGGCTCTACTGGGGCAAATCCGCCGTAATCCGTAAGTAATCTGATACAGTTATCGTAAGCATTACGCAACCGAGAGGGGGTGATTATGACTACTGCACAAGTAAGCCCGAGTTTTATTCAACTCGGCGATCAAGTTAAGTTCGGCGACTCAATTTACACGGTGAAATCTTTAGAATCTGATTACTCAGGCGCATACGATTTTTACCTCGAAAACGAAAGCGGACAATCGCATAAGGTCGTTACTGAGTCAGTTACCCTTATCGGGTGATCTCTTTTAGTTGCGATGGCACTCCGGTGCCGCAAGGTTCGATGAAAGTGATTAACGGTCATATTCTGCACTCGCAAGGCTCTGCGCTTGCCGTGTGGCGATCGACTGTCGCTCTTTCCGCTAGGTTCGCAGGGGCAAAACCTGTTGAGGGTGCAATCGGAATTGAGATCGTATTTCGGGTGAGGCGACCCAAAACGGTTAAAAGAGATTATCCGACTGTCGCTCCGGATCTCGATAAATATATTCGTGGGGTTCTTGATGCCCTAACTGGAATCGCCTATCTTGATGATTCGCAGGTAATAGACATTAAGGCGGAAAAAGTCTATTCGGACATGGCTGGGGCGGACATAAAAGTATTTACAAAATGACTGGTCAAAGATTAAAGAAACGCGGTCTAGGGCTTGTAATCTATCGAACAACACTTTAGATTTCTCTTATCAGGGCAAACAGCCCCCAAGAGAAAGAAGGCAAGCAAATGGAAGTTACACGAATCTCAACCGCTGATACTGCAAAGATGATCCGTAAAGAAGTTAAGCACTATTTTCCAAATGTAAAGTTTTCAGTTCGTTCACATTCATATTCAGGTGGATCTTCAATAAATGTTTCATGGACTGATGGACCAACTACAAGCGAAGTAGATGTAATCGTAAAGCGTTTTCAAGGTGCATCATTCGATGGAATGATTGACCTCAAGTCGTATCACAACTCTTTTGCAATTCTCGAAGGTTCAACAATGCCGGTTGAAGTTCACTACGGTGCTGACTTCGTTTTCACGAATCGTGATCTTTCTCCTGAGTTTAAGGCGGAACTCGGAAAGATCGCTCAAGAAATCCTCGACATGAACGAGCACACTAAAGGTCAAACATTCGATGAGAATGAGCGCTACACAAATCTTGCTACAAAGTTCGATTTCGCTTTCGATGCTGGATACGGTTCAAACTTAATCTACCGCCTCTCTTATGAAAAGGCGGTGGCATAAATGGCTACGGCAAACACGAAATCAGAACTCTCTTCATGTTGCGGGTGCAGGGTCACTTATATCGATTTCGGGCTGGTCTGCAAAGGATGCTACGGCGAAGTGGAATGGGGAGAATAAATGGAAACGATGCTCATACGGGATATGACGGCGATTCTTTACAACAGTCCGGACTCGATGACGGATGGAGAGGTTTTAGATGCGATGGCGGATTACCTCAAGGAGCGGGCGGTCGAATTGGGCGTGTCGCTGGATGATTTAGCCTTAGGGCGATGACTGGTCAAAGATTCTTAAATCGGGGTGTGTCGCTTGTAATCTATCGGGCAACACTTTAGATTACTACTTAACAGGGCAACAAGCCCCCAAACGAAAGGCAGTTAAATGCAAAAAGTTACTAAGATCAATACAGATCTAGCCGATGCGACTATTTTGGCTCTAAAGGCTCAAGGATATTCCAAAAGAGATATTCTCGATTATCTTGAATCTCGTTTTGATGAGCAGGTTGCAATGATCGCTTTCAAGCAAAGTGTAGGTCGTTAATATGAAATACGAATGTTACAACTGCGGTAAAAAGTTTAAGGCGCAATATCAGTTACTCCTTCATTATGATTTTCACAAAGGCGAACCTACTGTCCGACCTCATGGATGTTTTTGCGCCTCGACTTATGATGTGCGCGCTGGCAAGTGTTTTGATTGCGGTCGTGTTTATTCTGCCGGATGGGTGGTTAATGCATAATGAAAATTACAGCAACAGATTTCGAAAATCTAACAGTTAATTCAATGAACTGGAAAGAAAACAAAACCGACTGGGAACTGCAAGAGGGTCGTTTCGAAGATATAGATTACTCGGAAGCATTCCAGCCCGAAGTTGATTACGAGTTCGCTCGCGCTTACTGGGTAGAAAATTATCCTGCGGTAATGTTCGTCAAGGCATTTTTTCAAGCCTTTGATTTTACTTATCGAGTTTATTACGACACCGCTGATGATACTTATATGATCACAACAAATTATGGGTGGGTCATCTGATGTGGGAAATGATTATTTTAGGACTTGCAACCGTTATAGCAATTTTCTGCATTTTAATATGGGCAGAAGGCAAACTATGATGTGTGTATGGTGTGGATCTAAAGGCGGATTCGCTAATCGCTTAATCATAAATCTCGTTGGGCAAGATGCCGCTATCTATGAGTGCGAATGGTGCTCACTAAAGATATCCGTAGAACTAATGAAACAAGGAGTTGATTTCAATGACTAAAGCATTCGTAACAATTGAAGTAGATATCGACACTAATTGGGTTCATCAAGCAGGATTATGTGAAAGCAGTAACCCGCAAGAAATTACTAAAAGTCATCACAATCAATTAAAACGAGACGGAATATGGGATCGTGTAGATTATTGGATCTGCAATCAAAAAGAATTCATAAGCGTTCGCAAGGTATCTTTAATAAAAGAGGAAACAAAATGAAAATGGATCGCAAATATGTAATTCGTAGGCGTGTAGTTTTTGGAACGCTTGCGTTCGTTGGACTTATCGCCTCTTACTATCTCGTCAATCATATATGGTGGACAGGCACAAGTTTTTGCTGGGGCGATATGATTAAGTGCGAAGGTGGACTCTGATGCGCTACGAAGAGATGCTAAAGATTCCTACATGCTCTGAGAAGCGGGGCAAGTTAATTAAATCAACTCCGGTATTCGTTGCAATTTTTTGCGCGCAATATGATTACGATCAAAAAGATTTATTCACTTGCGGATGGTGCGCTAACAATGACGAGTGGACAATTTCGGAGATGATGTGGAGCGTAGAGGATGAATATCTCATCACACCCTGTTGTCATACTGAGGCGATTACTGCTCTCGTACCTGATGAACCTAGAGACGAAAACAATCAGGCTCAAGAAGATTACGAGTCGTATGTTTATGCGGTAACAGGTCGCTAATGCCGGTTTATGAATACAAGTGCGAAGGGTGTTTTAGGATCTATGAGGTAGGCGCCTCGATTTACGATACGCCTGAATTGCCTAAATGTTGCGGAAAGATGGAAAGGATTTTTAACTCTTTCGGCGTTTCATTCAGGGGCGATGGATGGGGCGGCAGTAAATAAGAGGCTAAACTAGATCAGTCCGCTATCTCCCGAAAGGATGTACGAAAATGGATGATACAAAAGTTATGCGCCACAAATGTGGTGAATGGATTTATGAGGGAAACACCTGCGAAGTCTGTACGAAACGGAGTAAGGTTTTCGGATAAAGGCGTGGAGGAAGATCCTTGCAGTAGCCTTTTTGGTGGGATCTTTTCATATGGTAAGCGCCGAAGCGGCAAATGCTCCGCGTGAAAGCCTTTCGTTCATAATGCACCCAAAACTTTATGCTCATATAAAAGTGCCGAGTGGGGGTCAATTCGCGTGTCTCGATAAACTGTGGACACAGGAAAGTCATTGGAACGCTAAAGCCTTAAATAAATCTTCGGGTGCGTTCGGCATCGCTCAATTCTTGCCGACTACATGGGGAAATTACAAAATGGAGTACAAGCCTAAAAGCCCGATCAAGCAAATTGACTACGGACTGCACTATATTAAGCGCAGATACGGCTCACCTTGCGCCGCGTGGAAACACGAAAAGAGATTCGGCTGGTACTAATTGGATCAGAAGATCGTTGCGATCGTAGAAACGAGAGCCGGATATTACTGCGAAACTTGCGGAAATCCTGCTCTCGAATCTATGGCGTTGCATCATAGAAAGTTAAAATCTAGGGGCGGTAAGGATTCAGTCGCTAACTTGATTCGTGTTCATCATAGTTGCCATAACCTCGGAACTGACTCGATTCATGCAAACCCTTCAATGGCTACCGATAAAGGGTGGATGGTGAGCAGTTGGTGTGATCCTGAGACGGAGCCGTTCCTGCAACCCGATGGTGAATGGGTGATCCTGAAAAGTGACGGAAGTGTGCAGAAGGTGTAATGTAAGCAATCCAATCATGAAAGGCATATAAATGAATCAAATCATTATCGAAGGCAATTTAGGCTCAGATCCTGAAATTAAGATGCTCAAGGATGAAGTATTAGCATCGTTTTCGCTGGCACATACGCCTCGCAAAAAAGTTAATGGGCAGTACGAAGATGGCGAAACAATATGGTTTCGAGTTGCGTTTTGGAATAGTAAGTCAGATGCGGTAATTGAGAATCTAAAAAAGGGCGATCGTATTGCAGTAGTGGGTAAGTTAGCGCAATCTACTTACAAAACAAAAGATGGAGAGACAAAGACTTCGTTAGAAATCTCCGGAACTGATTTTTACATAAAGCCTCGTAAGGTAACTACAAACGCATCGTCATTCATACAGGCTGAGGATGTGCCGTCATGGTAGATGAACTCTGGACTTCGCAACAGGTCGTAAATCACCTACAGATTACGATAAACAATCTTCGTCAGTTGCAATTTCGCAAAACAATTAAATGGGTAAAAAAAGAGGGTAAAGCCGTTTTCTATCTTGCGGATGATGTAAAAGCCTACAAAGAAAAACGAGAGGCTCGTAAAGCAGTAAAATGATCCCCATGATCATCGACAGGGAAGTAATCACGCTCGCAGATATTGACGAAGCGATCGCTCACCTTGCCGTAATGCTCAAAGATCGTTATGGAAACAGAATCACCCATCAGCGTAAGGCGTTCCTCATGGGTGAGTTAGATTCATTATTAGACGCTAGATTAGAGGCAATCAGTAATGGAATTGGAAACAGTAGCAATCGAGAGTCTGAGTCTCGACTCGCAGAACGCGCGGAGACACTCAAGCCGTAATCTTGATGCTATCAAGGCGAGCCTAAGTAAGTTCGGGCAACGCAAACCGATAGTAGTTCATAACAATGTAGTGATCGCTGGCAACGGAACGCTCGAAGCCGCTAAGTCATTGGGCTGGACTGAGATTCAAATAAGTGTCTGCCCTGCCGACTGGGATGCTGATACCGCTAAGGCTTATGCGCTCGCTGATAATCGCTCGGCTGAATTGGCGGAATGGGATAGTGGCGTACTCGTATCTCAACTCGTTAATCTCGATGAGAATGGGTGGGATGTAGGCGAATTAGGATTTACCAGCGAAGATGTAAAAGAAATGCAAAAAGGTGAGCAGATTTTCGGAGATGAAGAAAATGCGTACACCGCAGTAGTAAATATCCCGCAGTACGAGATCGTAGGGGAAAAGCCTGCGCTCATAGAATTAACAGACAATGAGAAGTTTATCGAGTTAAGCCAAGAGATTTTATTGGCAGACATTCCCGATGAGGAGAAAAGTTATTTAATGGGGGCGGCGGCAAGGCATATAGTTTTTAATTACAAAAAAGCCGCTGAGTATTATCCTCATGCTACGCCTGAGATGCAAAAACTTATGGAGAAATCCGCTCTCGTTATTATAGATATCAACGATGCGATTCATTATGGGTATGTTGATTTTATGGATGAACTAAACCGACTCGAAAAGGTCGATCGTAGTGAGGGATGACTTCGCCGCATTTATCCTGACTCATGGCAGACCGGACAATGTGATTACTCTGAGGACTCTGCGTAAATCCGGATACACAGGCAAGGTTTACATAATTATCGACAATGAAGATAAGTTCGGAGATAAATATAAAGCCGAGTTCGGTGAAGAGTGGGTAATCAAGTTCGATAAAAAAGCCGAATCAGAACTTTTCGATACCGCTGATACGCAAGACGATAGAAGATCGATCGTATATGCTCGAAACGCATCTCAAAGAATCGCTAAAGAGATGGGGTTAGATTACATGCTCCAACTGGATGATGATTACACCTCGTTTTGCTATCGGTTTATTCATAACGATGTAATTAAATCAACCGCTATTCGTAACTTCGATGGGGTAGTTGATGCCATGCTTAAACTCCTAGAGGATACAAATGCGCTGACTGTTGCCTTTAGTCAAGGCGGGGATCACATAGGCGGGGTAGAAGGATCTATCAGCAAAGGGATTCTGCGTAAAGCGATGAACAGTTTTTTTATTAGGACGAGCAGGCCGATTAAGTTCGTTGGCAGAATTAACGAAGATGTAAACGCTTATGTGCTAGATGGAAGCAGGGGGGAATTATTCCTCACCGTAACTGGGTTGCAACTAACACAGAATCAAACACAAAAATCTAGTGGGGGCATGACTGATATTTATCTCGGACTCGGTACTTATACAAAATCCTTTTACAGCGTAATGTTTCATCCATCTTCGGTTACTGTTAAAAGCATGGGAAACACGAACCGTAGATTGCATCATTCGATTAAGTGGGATCACACCGTACCAAAGATCATTACAGGTAAATTACAAAAGTGAATAGTCGTACCGTAATGGTTACAATGTAATTATGAGCGAAAATAATGTAATCAAACTGGATTCTGCTCTAATTGAGAAAGAGCGACAAGTCCTAAAATATCGCAAGGGCGGATTAACCTTTGATCAGATCGCTGAAAAGATGGGCTATTCGCATCCGTCAGGTGCTCATGCCGCGTTTAAGAGAGCGATAGAACGAACTCGGGATGAAGGCTTAGCCGCTGAGGGTAGAGAACTTCATAGGGCTAGATTAGAGACTGCTCTCGTTGCGATATGGGATCGGGTATTACAGGGGGATCTAAAAGCAATCGACATGATGCTAAAGATTCTCGATCAAGATGCAAAACTCTTCGGATTAAATATGCCGGTCAAGACGGAAGTTGAGGTAACGAATTATGACGGAAACCTTTTACGACAGAGAACAAAGGAGATTGTCGAAACTATCCGAGAGATTCGAAGATCGGAGAGTGGCGTGGGAGACGGATCTAGCGCGACCGGAGCAGTTACCGAATAACGATGAAGGCTGGTCGATCTATCTTTACCTCGCTGGTCGTGGTGCTGGAAAGACTCGAACTGCCGCTGAATGGCTGGCGTGGGAATCAACAACTCGCCCGAATACTCGATGGGCTATTGTGGCTCCAACTTTCGGAGATGTGAGAGATGTCTGCGCTGAGGGTGAGTCAGGCATCGTAAATATCCTTAACTCCTACGGGTCGATAGATGATTACAACCGCTCTCAGGGGCAAATAGTCCTCACCAATGGATCTAGGATCAAACTCTTTTCTGCCGATGAACCTGATCGCCTTCGTGGTCCGCAACATCATGGAGCGTGGTGCGATGAGTTAGCCGCATGGAGATATACGGACACATGGGATCAACTGCAATTCGGGCTAAGACTGGGAGATCATCCTCGAACTATCGTTACGACTACGCCTCGCCCTGTTGCGTTAATTCGTAATCTTGCCAACAGAACTGATGGAACGGTAAAGGTCGCTAAGGGTTCAACCTTTGATAACGCCGACAACCTTGCACCGCAAGCCTTAATTGAGTTACAGGCTCGATATGCTGGCACAAGAATGGGTCGTCAAGAGTTATATGGCGAAATCCTTAACGAGTCAGACTCGGCTCTCTGGACTCGTAAAGTGCTCGAAGATGCTCGTATTAAGCCGGAAGATCAGCCGCCTTACTTTAGAGTCGTGGTCGCTATTGACCCTGCCGTAACGAGTGGGGAAAGTTCAGACGAAACTGGAATCGTGGTCGCTGGGGCAACTCCCGATGGTCATTACTATATTCTCGAAGATGCCACCATGAGGGGAACGCCTGAGAACTGGGCTCGTAAAGCCGTTGAGATGTATAAAAAACATAAATGCGATCGAGTGATCGGTGAAGCAAATAACGGTGGAGATATGATCGAAGCGCTATTAAGGCAAGTCGATCCAAGTATTCCGTATCGTAAAGTGACTGCGACTAGAGGTAAGAGAGTTCGAGCCGAACCTATATCTGCATTATCAGAGCAGTTGCGCCTTCACATGGTGGGATCTAATTTCTCGTTATTGGAAGATCAACTCGTTACATGGGAACCGGACTCCGATAAATCTCCCGATCGTATGGATGCGATGGTATGGGCAGTAAGTGATTTAATGAATGGATCTAACGCATTGAGGTCATTAGCGGCGATGGCTGATTTCTGCCCGTCATGTCGCCTTCCGCTAGTGAAAGGCACTAGAGTATGCCCAAGATGTAACGCACAGACGGGGGCAAAATGAAACTAATCAACGCAGACTGCATCGAAGCAATGAAGGCGATGCTAGATGACTCGGTGGATTCCATTGTCACTGACCCGCCATACGAACTTGGATTCATGGGTAAGTCATGGGATGCAACTGGCATCGCATTCAATGTTGAAGTCTGGCAACAGGCGTTGCGAGTGTTGAAGCCAGGTGGACACCTCATCGCCTTCTCAGGCTCTCGCACTTATCACCGCATGGCAGTTGCGATTGAGGATGCGGGTTTTCAAATCCGCGATCAGATCATGTGGGTGTATGGGTCGGGGTTTCCCAAGTCGCACAACATAAGCAAAAAAATTGAAGGTTGGAACGGCTGGGGCACTGCACTCAAACCTGCCCACGAACCGATGGTGTTGGCTCGCAAGCCTGTCGTTGGCACTGTTGCTAACAATGTCCTCACTTATGGCGTGGGCGGGTTGAACATTGATGGGTCGCGGGTTGAATTTCAATCTGAATCTGATAAAGCAAGTGCAACCCCTCAAGGAAAAGTTACAGTAAACAATGTGGGCAATATGCCCGATGTTGAAGATGGTGGGCGGAAAGAATTAGCGCGACCTGACAATTCAGGTGGCCGCTTCCCCGCCAACTTCATTCACGATGGCAGTGATGAGGTGGTGGCGCTGTTTCCTGATACGAAGTCACCAAAAACTTATAGACGCTCAAGCAAAGCAACTGCAAACATTGATTGGAACCCAAAAGAGGCAGACACAGAGCAACTTGGATTTGGCGACTCAGGCTCCGCAGCCCGATTCTTCTATTGCGCAAAGGCAAGCAAGCGTGACAGGAATGAGGGGCTTGATGAAACGAAAAACCACCACCCAACAGTCAAGCCAACATCGCTGATGCAATACCTTGTGCGCCTAGTGACACCGCCGAATGGCACAGTCCTTGATCCATTTATGGGTTCAGGTTCAACTGGCAAGGCGTGTGCCTATGAAGGATTCAAATTCATTGGCATTGAGCAATCGGCTGAATATGTTGAGATTGCTAGGGCGCGGATTAAATACATAAAAAATAATCAAAATGAATATTTGCTTAAAAATTAAAATTATGCTCGCGTTGTAAATCCGCTATCATTGCGTAGCCTGATTTACAAGGGGCATAACTAGGGAGACAACATGGGTCTAATCGACCGTCTAGCCAAAGCAGTAGCAAATCAAATCGAAAAGGCTCCAAGTAATCTTCCAGCAGGTTCGGTTGTAATGACTGAACAAGAGATGAGAGATGCAAATCAGCGCAGTACTTATGGCGCTCAGACTCCATTAACTCGTGATCCTCGTATGGCTGGCGTACCGTTCGGTCCGGGTTCACCAATCCTGCCGGGTGCGATTAACCCGCTTCGTGATGATGGGCGCGCTGATCCACGCCGCTACGAATATCAGGTTGCGCAAAACATTAATATTGGAACAGAGCAAAAACTCGTTCCGTTTAAAACTCTACGCGGTGCCGCTGAACAAATCGACATCGTTCGCCGTTGCGTAGAAGTTCTCAAGGCTAAAATCTCCGGACTCGACTGGGATATTGTTATCGCTGAGGATGCAAGCGAAAAGATTATCTCTGAGATTGGTGGAGATCACACTCGCGCCATGTCTCAGGCTCGCACTAAGTTCTCCGATGAGATCTATCGCCTTCGTACATTTTGGGAAAATCCCGACCGCGCTAACGGATTAACTTTCATCGACTGGATGATGATGGCGCTCGAAGAGATCCTCGTACTTGATGCGTGGGCAGTATGGCCGCAAAAGACAGTAGGGGGAGATCTATACGGTTTCCAAATCCTCGATGGATCTACTATCAAGCCACTCTTAGATGATCGCGGTATGCGCCCAATGGCTCCGCAAGCGGCCTACCAGCAGATCCTCTACGGTTTTCCTCGATCAGAGTTTCAGGCAAACTCGGATGATATAAACGCAGACGGAGAGTTCACTTCGGATGATCTTTCTTACTTCATTCGTAATCGCAGAGCCAACTCTGT
>Ga0136642_1000275_pt1 | contig 30070 bp, 28 predicted proteins | sample LowCatLa1302831Y_FD_115313 | JGI IMG/M metagenome (GOLD analysis project Ga0136642, IMG submission 115313) | Freshwater microbial communities from Lower Cathedral Lake, Yosemite National Park, California, USA - 13028-31Y | ecosystem: Environmental > Aquatic > Freshwater > Lake ... | reverse complement strand
TTCATCAAGTTCATCAAGTTCATCTTCTTGACTCGCACGTGAAAAATCTTGAACAAGTGGGGTATCAAATGCAGGAGTGTCAGTTATTTCAAATTCTTCATCATTTGCTGCGCGCGCGGCTCGAGCATCTGACACCTTGCCACGCGACCAGAGGAATGCGGATGAAATACGTTCGAATATTCGAGAAACCGGAGTTGCTGATACAACAAGAAGGCCAAAAAACAGTAACAGAATCAAAATTGGAACAGCGAGAATATTTGTCATGAGCCCAACTAGAGGAGTTGCAACTGCGTATCCGAGCCAGCCTCCCCCGCCCTGCATGGCAGTCTTACCCATATCTCCGACAGAGCCGTTAAAGATATGAATCAAACCCGTAGTGGTAAGCAGTAAAACGATAGTTCCAATGGTGATTCGGCCCGTTGCTCGGCTCTCATCTGGAGTTCTAAAGAGTCTGAACGCAAAAAATAAGAAGATTAAAGGGGTGAGGTAAGCAAGTTTTCCTACCGCGCCGAACAAGCCTGCTCTGATGACATCTCCCACTGCATTACTAAGATGAAACCACGTGCCGGCTGCGCAGATGAGCGCGAAAATAACTATGAGGAATGCAAAGCCGTCGCGCTGATGTTCAGGATCTAGTTCTTGCGCGCCTCTGAATACAAAACGAATTGCGCTACCAATAGCCTTTGCAATTAGTCGCCAAATTCCAGTCAAGCCACGGAGAAATAACCCAAGGAATGAACTCTTCTTTGGGGAGGATTTCGCTTTCTTACCTTTGGCCATATACCTCTAAGCCTAAAGAAAGAGTTACGCCATGGCGGGTAAGGCGCGCCGTTAAACCTCGATTACGACAGGAACAATCATCGGCTTGCGACGATGTTCTTCCCCTACCCAACTTCCAATAGTTCGACGCACAACCTGTGTGAGTTGATGAGTTCCGTTAATTCCTCCAGCAACTGCCTTTGCTAGTGCTTTTTCAATATGCACTTTCACATCATCAAACATAGCTTGATCTTCGGTAAATCCTCGCGCGTGAATATCTGGGCCAGCAATAATTTTCCCGCTCTGAGAATCAACGACGACAACCACAGAAATAAATCCTTCTTCGCCCAGAATACGACGATCCTTGAGAGAACTTTCGGTTATTTCACCAATACTCTGACCATCTACATAAACAAATCCGACCGGAACGGCTCCGGCTACATCAACATAACCATCGTGCATGTCAATAACAATTCCATTATCCACAACTATTGTCTTTTCGCGTGGGACTCCTGTTTTAATTGCAAGCTCTGCGTTTGCACGAAGATGGCGCCATTCTCCATGAATTGGCATTACGTGTTTTGGCTTAACGATGTTATAGCAATAGAGAAGTTCTCCTGCAGCTGCGTGGCCGGAAACGTGAACCATTGCATTTCCCTTGTGAACAACTTCTGCTCCAAAGCGCACTAGCTCATTGATGACGCGAAAGACTGGATTTTCATTGCCCGGAATAAGAGATGAGGCAAGCACGACGGTATCGCCCTTACCGACTTGAATTTGGTGATCGCCATTTGCCATTCGAGAAAGGGCTGCAAGTGGTTCTCCTTGTGAACCGGTACAAATCAAAACAATGCGATCGCCGTATTCCTCGATGTTTTTTGAATCAACAACAAGTCCTGATGGAATAGTGAGGTATCCAAGATCCTCCGCAAGTTTCATATTGCGCACCATGGAGCGACCAACAAAGGCTACTTTACGATTGTGCTTTTCGGCAATCATCAAAATCTGTTGAATACGGTGCACGTGCGAGGCGAATGAGGCCACAATTACACGACGCTTGGTTTGGGTAAAAATTCGATCTAACGTTGGCATGATGTCGCGCTCTGAAGTTGTAAAGCCAGGAACATCAGCATTTGTGGAATCGACCATAAACAAATCAATTCCCTCAGAGCCTAGGCGTGCAAATGTTGCTAAATCTGTGATGCGACCGTCCAATGGAAGCTGATCCATTTTAAAGTCACCTGTTGCAAGAACCGTTCCTGCTGGGGTCTTAATTGCAATAGCAAGCGCGTCGGGAATCGAGTGGTTGACAGCAACGAATTCAAGCTTGAAGGGTCCAAAAGACATTTCCATTCCAGCTTGAACTTCGATAAGCGGAGCCGTGATGCGGCGTTCTTTCAATTTTGCGTTAGCAAATGCCAAGGTAAGTTTTGAGCCAACTACTTTGATATCTGCATGCTCGCGAAGAAGATAAGGCAGCGCGCCAATGTGGTCTTCGTGCCCGTGTGTTAATACGACAGCTTCAACATCGAGCAGTCGCTCTGCGATATAAGAAAAATCAGGAAGGATGAGATCAATTCCTGGCTGGCTTTCTTCCGGAAAGAGAACTCCGCAGTCGACGATAAGCAATCGTCCTTCGTACTCAAAGACGGTCATATTGCGACCGATTTCTCCAAGTCCGCCAAGGGCGACTATTCGAAGAGTGTTCTTTGCAAGTTTAGAAGGATATGGAAGGTCTGGATGTGGGTGATTCATTATTTAAGTGGGACTCCGCCTGCTCGTAGATCCTCCCGCAGCTGCGCGATTTGCGCATCGGTGGCATCGACAAGTGGCAAACGAGTAAATCCGCCAGGCAGACCCATCAATGTGAGCGCAGCCTTAGTCAAAATCGCACCTTGAGTGCGGAAGGTTCCGGTGTATACCGGTAATAGTTTTTGGTGAATCTCAAGTGCGCGTTCAGCATTTCCAGCAAACCAAACGTCAAGCATTTCGCGCAAATCTTTTCCTACTGTATGGCCGCATACGGAAACAAATCCAACTGCGCCTACAGATAAGAGTGGAAGGTTGAGGATGTCATCGCCTGAATAGACAGGAATACCTGAGCGTTTAATGACCCAAGAAGTTGATGCTGGGTTTCCCTTTGCATCTTTGAGAGCAACAATATTCTTTACTTCAGCCAAGCGACATATAGTGTCTGGTTCAAGTTCAACACCTGTGCGACCTGGAATGTCATACATCATTATTGGAACATCAGTTGCGGCGGCTACTGCGCGAAAGTGCGCTTCGATTCCAGCTTGTGGTGGCTTGTTGTAATACGGAGTCACAATCAGCAGTCCGTCGACACCAGCATCAGCCGAACGCTTTGCTTGCTCAACAGTATAAGAAGTTTCGTTATCTCCAGCACCTGTGAGAACTTTGACTCGATTGCCAACCGTACTTTTTACTACTCGGATAATTTCGAGTTTTTCAGAACTCTTTGTTGTTGGCGCTTCACCGGTTGTTCCATTCACTGCAATTGCATCGTGACCGCTATCGGCAAGGTGCTCAGCTAGTTTGGCAACACCATCCCAATCGATCTCCCCATCCTTTTTGAAAGGGGTCACCATGGCCGTTATGAGGCGGCCAAATGGAGCATCGATTCGAGCGGTTGAAGACATCGTAGAAGACATCGTAGAAGACATAGCGGAAGGTTACCTGAGATTAAGGAGCAATACGTCCTGATTTTTGGAAAGCTCCGTATGTAATAGGCATAAGTCGGGCAAAATGTTCTTCCATTTTCTCTGCAACCATCTCAATTTCGCGTTGTGGGTAGCTTGGGAAGTGAGATCCCTCGCGTGCGGTACGAAGTGATAAGAAGTTCATGAGAGCCCTTGCATTCATCGTGACATACATGGAAGAGAAAAGTGTCACTGGCAATACAACGCGAGCAACTTCACGAGCTACGCCAGCATCGAGCATCTTTTGATAATTTTCATAAGCAACGAGGCAGCTTTCTTTGATTGCCTTGACACTTATTTCATATTGCTCAGGAGTGCCATCAATGAATTCATAAGCGCCGGTCTTGCCAATTTGTACAAGCTTGCGTTCTTTGGAGGGAATATAAAAAACAGGATGGAGCTCGCGATAACGCCCGCTCTCTTCATTGTATGAAGCAATTCGATGACGCATAAACTCACGAAAAACAAATATGGGAGCCGAGATAAAGAATGTCATCGACGTATGTTCAAAAGGAGATCCATGGCGCTCTCGAGCAAGGTAATTAATTAGCCCAACATCTCGGGAGGCATCTTCACCAACGGCATCTTTCGAGTTTTCACCAGCCGTGGAAACTCGAGCCGCCCACACCACATCGTTATCACTCGCACTTGACTTGATAAGTTCAACGGTTACATCGTCTCGGAAGATAATTTCATGCTCACTCATATGAGCGACCCTACCTATTGGCACCCCAGAGCTCGTGGATACGGCAGAATACCGGCGTGTCAGTAAAGCGCGACTCCCTCAGCCTCTCCTTCGCGGTAGGCGTTTATGGAGCTGCCTTTGGCGCGGCTAGTGTTGCCGCTCACTTCTCTGTTTTTCAAACATGCGTCATATCACTCTTAACATTTTCTGGAGCCTCACAATTCGCCGCGGTCGGAGTGATTGGTTCTGGTGGCAGCGCCCTTAGTGCAATCGCAACCGGTGCGCTTCTTGGAACGCGAAATGGTCTTTATGCAGTGCGAATGGCTCCGCTTCTTAAAGTTCGAGGCGTTAAACGAATTATTGCAGCTCAAATAACTATAGATGAATCTACGGGTGTTGCTCTTGCTCAAGATAATGAAAAAGATAGCCGCACAGGGTTTTGGTGGACAGGACTTGGAGTATTTATCTTTTGGAATATTTTTACACTCCTTGGCGCATTGAGTGCTGGACTTCTGGAGGATCCCGCTGCTTATGGGTTGGATGCACTAGTCCCGGCAGCTTTCGTTGGCCTCGTCTGGCCACGCCTTAAAGGAAAGCGAAGTTACTTCCTAGCTGCAATCGCATTTATTTTTGCACTTTGCCTAGCGCCATTTGTTCCTGCCGGAATTCCTATTATTGCAACATCACTTCTTGCGGTAATTGTGGGGTGGCGAGCATGAATATTTTCTGGATTACAGCACTAGGAACTAGCGCGGCAGCTTTTATGTTCAAATACCTAGGACACTGCGTCCCTGAATCCTGGCTTGCGCATCCTCGAGTACAAAGAATAAATCTCTTAATTCCTGTTGCACTGTTGAGCGCCCTCGTTGCTATCCAAGCCTTCACAGATAAGACAAAAATAGTTGTTGACCATCGTATGGCTGGGGTCGGCTTTGCAATCGCAGCCTTTATGGCAAAGTTACCGTTCCCTGTTGCAGTATTCGGCGCGGCAATTGTCTCTGCGGTTATCTACCGCATCAGCTAATTAGAGGATTGAAAGACTTTCAAGTCTTGCTTTGAGGTCATTATCTGATGGTTCTGTCATGTGCGAACCATCTTCAAAGACGATTACTGGGATAGATCGCTGTCCACCATTGATTGCAATGACCTTTTCAGAAGCAGACTCATCAGCTTCAACATCAATATAGGTGTACTCCACATTATTCGCATCAAGGAATCTCTTTGAGCGGCGGCAATCTCCGCACCATTCTGCTCCGTACATTGTTATTTGTGACATCGTTGCTCCCTTTATTTCCTAATTGAGATCCATGAAATGTTCAAGACCAAAAGTTAAACCTGGGTGTGAAATTACCTTGCGAATACCTAAAAGAACTCCGGGCATGAAACCAGTGCGATCTATTGAATCATGGCGAATTGTTAAAGTCTCTCCAAGATCACCAAGAATCACTTCCTGATGTGCAACAAGTCCACGCAAGCGAACTGAATGCACATGAACATCACCAATGAGCGCTCCGCGAGCTCCCTCAAGGGATGATGTGGTCGCATCGGGCATTACATCCTTTTTAACCGAAGCTCTAGCTTCATTAATCAATTCGGCGGTTCGGGCGGCTGTTCCCGATGGAGCATCTGCTTTATTTGGATGATGTAATTCGACAATCTCTGCAGATTCAAAATACTTCGACGCTTTCGCTGCAAATTGCATCATCAATACTGCGCCGAGCCCAAAGTTAGGTGCAATCAGAGCGCCAGTTTTAGGTTGAGTAGCAAGCCAACCTGCAATTTGTTGAAGTTTCTTTTCATCAAATCCAGTTGTACCTACTACAACGTTAATTCCATTCTTAATTGCAAATTCAAGATTCCCCATCACTGAATCTGGATGAGTGAAATCAACAACTACGTGTGCTCCACTGGAGAGAAGTTGATCGAGTGAATCTCCAAGATCAAGGGATGCAACGAGTTCCAGGTCACCGGCTGCATTAACAGCCTTGCATGCTTCTAAACCCATACGGCCCTTTGCCCCAAGTACTGCAACTTTTATCTGGCTCATGCGATTACCTTCTCAAACTTAGACTCATTTTTGAACGGGCCAACAATGGCAAGGGTAGAAGATTGAGGCAGTACTGCGCCAGCAATTTCACGTATGTCGTCGGGGGTAACCATAGCTATGCGCTTGAGAATCTCATCAAAGCTCATGACTTCACCGTAAACCAGCTCACTCTTTCCAATACGACTCATTCGCGAGCCACTATCTTCTTGGCTCAAAACCAACGCTCCGGAAACAGCTCCTTTTGCACGCGAAATTTCTTCATCAGTGAGTCCCGTTTGGGCAACTTCGTGTGAGATATCACGAATGATCTTCACAACTTCCTCAGTTTTACTTGGTGCACAGCCAGCATAAAAAGAAAGTGAACCCGATCCAGCAAACTGTTGGACGTAAGAATAAGTGGAATAGGCAAGTCCGCGCTTCTCGCGAATCTCTTGGAACAAACGAGATGACATTCCACCGCCCAGCGCTGAAGAAAGAATGCTCAGTGCAAATCTACGCTCATCAGTTCGGGAAACACCCTCTACGCCCATAAGCATGTGTGACTGCTCTGTTTTTCGATACATCAGTCCCACACTGCCAGCGCCATTGGCTTTTATTGTCGGCGACTGGCGAAGATTGGGAGTGGCATTGGGAACATCAAGAAAATCATCTCGTGACATCGCCTGTTCTACCAGTTCGACAACTTTTTTATGTTTTACATTTCCCGCTACCGCAACAACCAAATCGCGAGGTAGATACTTCTTTTTGTAATAATTGAATACTGAATTACGAGACATCTCCTTAATTGATTCAATTGTTCCCAGAATCGGACGTCCCAAAAGATTATCTCCGTAATAAGTTTCCATAAAAAGATCGTGAATTAGATCCGATGGATCATCATCACGCATTGCGATTTCCTCAAGAACAACGCTTCGCTCTGATTCGACATCCGCAGCGGCAACGAGAGATGAGGTGATTGCATCAGCGATGACATCAACCGCTAATTTCAAGTCGGTATCAATCACGCGAGCATAAAAGCAGGTGTACTCCTTGCTTGTGAATGCATTCATTTCACCGCCAACAGCTTCGATGGAAGAGGATATTTCCATTGCTGTGCGGGTTTTTGTCCCCTTAAATAAAAGATGTTCTAGAAAATGAGAAGCTCCCGCGACAGATGGTGTCTCATCGCGGGAGCCGACATTGACCCAAATGCCCACCGAAGCGGAGCGAACTGTGTTTACTTCTTCAGTAACAATTCGCAAACCGCTAGGTAGGACAGTTTTTTTCAATTAGTCAGAGTCTCTTGTTGTACTAGTCGTTTTTGCTCTGGTCCTCAGAAGCTCCTGGCACGCTACCATCGGCAAGAACTGGAACCAAAGAGAATTTACCCTTTGGATCAATTTCGGCAATTTCAACTTCGACCTTATCGCCAACCTTCATTACTTCTTCAAGGTTTTCAATTCGCTTTCCACCATGCATCTTGCGAATTTGCGAGACGTGGAGCAAGCCATCTTTACCTGGAACAAGTGAAACGAAAGCACCAAATGTTGCAAGCTTCACGATCGTACCGTTGAAACGCTCACCAACCTTTGGGACAACTGGATTAGCAATAGCTTCAACCATTGCCTTAGCCGCTTCAGCTTGTGATCCTTCAAGTGCCCCAATGTAGATAGTTCCATCATCTTCGATAGTGATATCTGCGCCAGTCTCATCTTGAATCTGGTTAATCATTTTACCCTTAGGTCCAATGATTGCACCGATCATGTCAACTGGAACCTTGATTGAAATGATGCGAGGAGCAAGCAAGCTCATCTCATCTGGTGCATCAATTGCTTGGTTCATGACAGAGAGGATATGTAGTCGTGCTTCATTTGCTTGGTGCAAAGCGCCAGCAAGAACTGAAGCAGGAATACCATCCAACTTTGTATCAAGTTGTAGTGCAGTAACAAAATCTTTTGTTCCCGCTACTTTGAAGTCCATGTCACCAAACGCATCTTCTGCACCGAGAATATCGGTGAGTGCAACGTATTCAGTCTTGCCATCGACGAGATCAGAGATAAGACCCATTGCAATACCTGCAACTGAAGCCTTCAACGGAACACCTGCATTGAGCAGCGACATAGTCGAAGCACAAACAGAACCCATAGAAGTCGAACCGTTAGATCCGAGAGCTTCTGAAACTTGACGAATCGCGTATGGGAATTCATCTCGAGTTGGAAGAACTGGAAGTAAAGCACGCTCTGCGAGAGCGCCATGTCCAATTTCGCGGCGCTTTGGTGAGCCAACGCGACCGGTTTCTCCAACTGAGTAAGGAGGGAAGTTGTAGTTATGCATATAGCGCTTTGAAGTTTCAGGACTCAAAGTATCGAGCTGTTGCTCGAGCTTGAGCATATTGAGAGTAGTAACTCCCAAAATCTGAGTTTCACCACGTTCAAAGATTGCCGATCCGTGTACGCGAGGAATAACTTCAACCTCAGCCGTAAGCGGGCGAATATCGCGAAGACCGCGACCATCGATACGGATCTTGTCGCGAAGCACGCGTTGGCGTACTAGCTTCTTCGTTACTGAACGAAGCGCAGCAGAAATTTCTTTCTCGCGTCCTTCAAATTGTGGTGCAAGCTTCTCGGTTGCTGACTTATTAATCGCATCAAGAGACTCTTCGCGTTCTTGTTTTCCAGCAATTGTTAGAGCCTTTGCCAGCTCATCCTTTGAGGCCTTTTCTACTGCTGCGTACACATCATCTTGATAATCCAAGAAGACTGGGAATTCGCCAGTTGGCTTTGCAGCAACCTTTGCTAATTCCATCTGCGCTTCGCAAAGAATACGAATAAATGGCTTGGCTGCATCAAGTCCTTGTGCAACAACCTCTTCAGTTGGAGCCTTTGCTCCACCCTTGATGAGGTTTATTGTTTGGACTGTTGCTTCTGCTTCTACCATCATGATTGCAACGTCGTCAGCAGTTATGCGACCTGCAACAACCATGTCGAAAGTTGCCTTGTCGAGTTGGCTGTGATTAGGGAATGCAACCCATTGACCTTCGATAAGAGCAACGCGTACTCCACCGATCGGGCCAGAGAACGGCAATCCTGCAAGTTGTGTTGACATTGATGCTGCGTTAATAGCAATAACGTCGTACATGTGATCTGGGTTTAACGCCATTACAGTTACAACGATTTGAACTTCATTACGAAGTCCTTTTACGAATGATGGACGCAATGGGCGATCTATCAAACGACAGGTAAGAATTGCTTCCTCGGAAGGGCGACCTTCACGGCGGAAGAATGAACCTGGGATCTTGCCGGCTGCGTACATGCGCTCTTCGACATCCACTGTAAGTGGGAAGAAGTCGAATGAATCGCGCGGAGACTTACCCGCTGTTGTTGCGGACAACAACATTGAATCATCATCGAGATATACAACAGCAGTTCCTGCTGCTTGCTTTGCGAGGCGTCCGGTTTCAAAACGAATCTCGCGCTTACCAAACTTGCCGTTATCAATTGTTGCAACGGCGAACTTCACATCTTGACCCTCCATGGGTCACTCCATTTCTCGTCTTTCCAGAACAAAATAAAGACTTCTGTGCAGGAAATGGATCTTCGATCGAAGTTCATGGGACCGTGTCCCATAAACCACTACCGAGGACCGATAACCTGCATAAAAAGGCCTGGAAAGGCGTTTACTAAATTAGCGGCGAATACCGAGCTTTTCGATAATCGCTCTGTAACGAGTTACATCTGTCTTTGCGAGATATTGCAAGAGACGACGACGCTTACCAACGAGCAACAAGAGTCCACGACGGTTGTGGTGGTCATGCTTGTTTGTTTGCAAGTGTTCGGTAATTTCTTCAATTCTCTTTGAAAGCAACGCAATCTGAACTTCTGGGCTTCCTGTGTCAGTAGCGGAAGCGCCGTACTGAGAAATGATTGATTTCTTTTCTGTTGGCTCAAGTGCCATGGTGGTGCTCCTCTAACTGTCACGAGGGCCTCGGTGTAATTCACGAAGGCGCGCTATCTCGCTTGTGGGCTAAGGCTACCAGCGCGTCTGGCCAGCAAGAAATCGAGGAGACGAAGCCCGTATCTACGCGGGAATTATCGCCCTAATATCTTCTTTGCTTGCAGACAGTCTTGCGACATCTGTGCCAAAAGAGGATCAAGCCCTTCAAATTTCAAAGTGTCACGAAGTCTGGCAACAAATTCAATTGTTGCCCCCTCGTCATACAAATCTAAACCAACTTGGTCAATTGCATACGCCTCAACTTGCCGACCGCGAATTCCTGGAAATGTTGGGTTCGTTCCGATGGAAATTGCTGCAGCCCAACGATGATCTCCTACACTGAGCCAGCCTGCATAAACCCCATCCGCAGGAATCGTTGCGTTCTCACCTAAGCCTAAGTTTGCAGTGGGATAACCAATCGTTCGTCCGCGTTTTTCTCCATGAACAACCGGACCTTTTAACGCGAATGTACGAGTCAGCAGTTCATTTGCACGTTCAACATCGCCATCAACTATTAAATTACGAATTCGAGTAGAAGAAATTGGTGAGCCACGATTCTCCTTGAGGTTCACAGCACTCACTCCAAAACTTTTTTCATGTGCCTTGAGAGTATCCACGTTTCCCGATGCCTTATGGCCAAATGTAAAATTTGCTCCAACGCTCACGTGCGTTGCATGCAATTGATTGATGAGTATCTCTTGAATAAAATCTTCTGGAGATTTTGATGCAAATTCTTTTGTAAATTCAATAATGACTACTTCCGCAGCACCGTATTCTTCAAGCAGTGCAATTCGATCTTCAATACTCACAATTGATGTAGGCGTGCGCTCGGGAGCAAATATTGAAGTCGGATGGGGATAGAAAGTGAGCGCTACTACACGTCCATGGCGCGCAGCTTCCGCAAGGATTTCTTGATGGCCTGCGTGTACGCCATCGAAGATTCCAATTGCAACCGAAGTCATCTTCATCGCATCATTCTTGCACAGCCACAAGCTTCGGTGCTGCGGCCAGCACTCCACTAAAATCCTTGTTCTCCAACAAAGCCGCAAATGTCGATGCGGGAGAAAGTGCGGCATAGATTCGCTCGTCCGGATTAGCACCCACACTTCTTCCAAAAGATATTTCATTCATTTCCGCAAAATCTAAAATGCGAGTCGGAAGAACGCGAGCTATTCCAGTTGCAGTCTCAATTAACTGCGCCTCTTCTATTCCGGCTGCCTCATTGAGTGCAAAGGGCGAGACAAGAGTCCGTCGCAGTGAAGTGAGGTGTCCCCCCACTTTCAGAGTTTGCCCTAGATCACGAGCGATGGCACGAATATACGTACCTGCTGAGCAATCAACGCTGATTCGTATCTGGATTACTTTTTCGGTGTACTCAATCGAGTGAATATCAATCTTTGAAATCCGGACTTCTCGAGCAGGAAGATCTACTTCCTCCCCGTCGCGTACTCGCTGGTGCGCTGACTTTCCGTCCACTTTGATTGCTGAAACCGAACTTGGCTTTTGCATAATCGTTCCTACGCTCTTAGCCAGTTCCTCCTGGATTCGCGCTTCACTTGTGTCAGCCAAAAGTTGGGAAGGGGCGGTAAAAGTAATCTCGCCCTCTGCATCATCTGTATGTGTGGCTAGACCCAGAGCAATTGTTGCTTCATAACTTTTTGATCCATCGACTATGTACTGCAGCAACTTTGTTGCGTTTCCTACACCAATGACAAGGACACCAGTTGCCATCGGATCGAGAGTTCCAGCATGGCCTACTCGCTTAGTCCCCAGTCTTTTGCGCACTTTGGCAACCACATCGTGGCTAGTCATTCCACTTGGTTTGTCTATTACGAGGAAACCATTCATATTAATTGAAAGTATTACTCGCGAACTTTATATGGATCAGCATCGCCAATTGGCTTTGCATTCGCACGCAACTTTGCCAGCTCTTCATCTTTTCTACGTACTTCACTCATTAAATCATTCATCGCTGACGCACTTTCTTGCAATCCATCTGCGAAAAACTCGAGCGTTGGAACGATACGAAGATTGAGAACTTGCCCAACTTCAGCCCGCAACATTCCACGAGCTGACGCAAGAGCTGCAGCGGTCGAAGCACGTGCTTCATCATCACCGAGAACAGTATAAAAAATAGATGCTTGCTGAAGGTCGCCAGTAACTCGCACATCTGTAATAGTGATGAAGCCAAGACGCGGGTCTTTCACCCTGGTCTCAAGCAGCCCAGCAATTACCTCTTTGATGCGATCGGCAACCTTCAGCACACGATTCGAAGCCATAGTGATAACCCCTAAGCGCGTTTCTTTTCGCGGACTTCAAATACTTGGATATTGTCGCCTTCTTGAATGTCGTTGAAGGAACCAAGTCCGATACCACACTCAAATCCATCGCGGACCTCAGTTGCATCGTCCTTAAAGCGACGAAGTGATTCGATTGCCAAGTTATCACCGACGACGGTACCCGCGCGCATAACGCGTGCTTTGCCATTTCGCTTGATGATTCCATCTTGAACCAAACAACCAGCAATATTTCCAAACTTGCTAGAGCGGAAGATTTCTCGAACTTCGGCATTACCGAGAACGATTTCTTCGTATTCCGGCTTGAGTAGACCCTTGAGGGATGCTTCAATTTCTTCAATTGCTTTGTAGATAACGGTGTAGAAGCGAACTTCGACGCCTTCTTGATCTGCAAAGGTTGCTGTCTGTGGCTCTGGCTTAACGTTGAATCCGATAATGACTGCAGTAGATGCCGATGCGAGTGTGACGTCATTCTTAGTGATCGCTCCAACACCACGATGGATAACGCGAAGGTCAACTTCAGCACCAACATCAAGCTGCATAAGAGCGTCTTCCAAAGCTTCAACAGAACCAGACACGTCACCCTTAATAATGAGGTTGAGTGTGCTGACCTTGGATTGCTCCATAAAGTCTTCGAGTGAAACCTTCTTACGGGTTTTGGCGAGCATTGCATTTCTCATTGCAAGCTGACGCTTCTCTGCAATTTGGCGAGCAGTGCGATCATCTTCGGCAACAATAAATGAATCGCCAGCGCCAGGAACGCTTGTAAATCCGAGTACCTGGACTGGACGTGAGGGACCGGCTTCTTCAACCGCATCACCGTTCTCATCCAACATCGCACGAACACGGCCATACGCGCCACCAGCAACAATTGCATCGCCAACGTGCAAAGTTCCACGTTGTACAAGAACTGTTGCAACAGGACCACGGCCCTTGTCGAGGTTTGCTTCGATAGCAACACCGCGCGCTACATCATTTGCAACTGCGCGAAGATCAAGAGCTGCATCTGCAGTAAGCAGAATTGACTCGATAAGTGCATCGACTCCATCACCTGATTTAGCCGAAACGTTTACAAAGATTGTGGTTCCGCCGTATTCCTCGGCAATCAAGTTGTATTCGGTCAATTGTTGGCGGACCTTATCTGGGTTCGCTCCTTCTTTATCAATCTTGTTAACTGCAACAACGATTGGGACATCAGCTGCTTGAGCATGGTTAAGAGCTTCAATTGTTTGCGGCATGACACCATCATCGGCTGCAACAACAAGGACAGCGATATCTGTGACCTTTGTTCCACGGGCACGCATGGCTGTGAATGCTTCGTGGCCTGGTGTATCGATAAAGGTAATCGCACGTTCAACTCCGTCGTGCATGTGATGAATTTGGTAGGCACCAATGTGCTGAGTAATGCCACCGGCTTCTGACTTAATTACTTCAGTGCTGCGGATACTGTCCAAAAGGCGTGTTTTACCGTGATCGACGTGGCCCATCACTGTAACGATTGGCGAGCGCACAACAAGATCGCCATCATCTATATCTTCAAGCTCTGCTGCAAGATTGATGTCGAACTCTTGTAGAAGTTCACGATCTTCATCCTCAGGGCTAACAATCTCGATGACATAACCCATCTCGCCACCAAGAATTGCAAAAGTATCTTCATCTACTGATTGAGTTGCAGTAACCATTTCACCTAGATGAAATAGCGCTGAAACGAGCGCAGAAGCATCTGCATTAATTTTTTCAGCCAGGTCCATAAGAGAGGCGCCGCGTCGCAAGCGAACTACTGTCTTGCCATCACCGCGTGGAACAACTGCGCCACCAAGACTTGGTGCTGCCATATTGTCGAATTCTTCACGCAGCGCTTTCTTACTCTTATGCGCTTTGCGACTCTTACCCGTTTGCTTACCGAATGCGCCTGCTGCGCCACCGCGTTGATGACGTGATGGACCTTTACCAAATGCTTGACCGCCTGCAGGAGCTGCTCCTGTTGTTGGAGCACCAGCAGTACCTGGACGGTAAGGAGAAGAACTTCCGGGACGTGCTGAACCTGACGAGGAGGGTCCACCGGGACGAGATTGACTCGATGAATTTGGTGCGCCGCCACCCGGTGCTCTTTGCGCGAAGCCTGGGCGATTTTGTCCCGGACGCGCACCTGACATTGGTGGACGTGCTGGACCGCTTTGAGGTGGACGTTCTCCTGGATGTAACGGACGACGTGCTGGTGGGCGTGGCATTGCTCCACCCACTGCTGATGAAAATGGATTATTACCGGCGCGAGGTGGACGTGGCATTGCAGAGAAAGGATTGGCGGCTGGTGGTGTCGGCTTTTCTGTAGAAGGCTTATCTGAAGAAGTAGCAGGTGTTTCTACCGCTGGGGCTGCAGCCTCACGACTAATTTTTTCAATCTGTGATCGAGTGCCTTCGTCGAGAGAAGCAATCGCTGCTTCAATCTCTTCAGGGGTGGGTGCCGGTTTTGCAACTGCCTTTTTAGCAGCTGCTTTTTTCACTGGCTTTGGAGCAGCTTCAACCGGTTTCATATCCGGGAACTTTTCCATCAACTTGCGCACGACTGGCGCTTCAACGGTAGAGGATGCAGAGCGAACAAATTCGCCTACTTCTTGCAGTTTAGCGAGCAGTTCTTTGCTCTCTAAACCTAACTCTTTCGCTAATTCATAAACGCGAACTTTAGCCACGGTTGCCTTTCCTACTTTTAGGAGGCCCCCGTGTAATTCAGGAGCCTAAATCAATGCCTTACTCATGAGCGTGCGGCGCTCATGATTGTGATGTTGCCTTTGTAGACATGTATTGCTCCCTATTTATTCTCAAGATAGTTCTCAAGATAGTTCTTAAGTACTGCTTTATCTAAATCTTCCGAACTCTTAAACGCTCTCTCAAGCGCTCTGCGTTGAATGGCCACATCGAAACAATTCCTATGCATCCAACCACCGCGGCCTGGAAGTTTATGATTTGGATCAGGATGAACCTGATTTTCAATCACAACTAACCGAAGCAAGTCATTCCAATTTTCACGCTTTCGACAAGCGATACAACTCCGAATGGGTAGCAAACGGGGTCCTCTCGAACTGGTCTGACTCAGAACGAAATCCTACCGGGAGTTAGGGCGCAGCTGGTAATTCTGCTTCAGGCTGAGCGTGCTCACCCTCGGTCTCTGCTGGGGCCGCTTTAGGTTTTTCAATTCGAGCAACGGGATTATCAGGGTGGATATCGATGCGACAACCAGTCAGGCGGGCTGCCAACCGAGCGTTCTGTCCATCTTTTCCAATGGCGAGAGAGAGTTGGAAGTCAGGAACTATTACTTTTATTGAATTAGGGTCATTATTTACACTGACGGCGCTAGTTACGCGCGCTGGTGCCAAAGCATTTGCTACATAGGTTGCAGGATCTTCTGACCAATCGACAATATCAATTTTTTCACCGAAGAGTTCATCACTCACTGCTCGAGAGCGTGCTCCACTTGGACCAATTAACGCACCCTTAGGACTCACTCCTGCACGATGTGTGCGCACTGAAATTTTGGAACGTTGACCCGGTTCACGAGAAATTCCCATCACTTCAACAACTCGATCATTGATTTCAGGAACTTCAAGGGCAAAAAGTGCACGCACAAGATGGGGATGTGAGCGTGACAAAGTGATTTCAGGCCCTCGCTCCCCCTTTTCAACTTTTACAACAAAAGCTTTAATCCGATCGCCGTGTTTAAAACTTTCACTCTTTACCTGCTCGGTAGGAGGAATTTTTCCTTCAGTACGTCCACCCAGATAAACATAAACGATATTTTCATCGCGGCCTTGTTGGACTTCACCTGAAATAATGTCACCAACTGATGCACCGAATTCTTCTAAAACTGCATTGTCTCGCTCTTCGCGCATTTTTTCTTTTAGTGACTTTTTGGCAATTGATTCTGCAATTACTGCAAAACCCTCTGGATCATCAATCACTGTTTCCAGCCAAATACCTTCTTCATTGTATACAGGTACGTGAATAACAAATTCACCAGTCAGGCGGTTATAGACACATCTTCCTTTGGGTTTGCATTCAGGGAATTCTGCGTATGTCTCTGCAACTCGATTCTCAATATAGTTAATGAGTTGTTCAATCGGAATTTTTTGAACTTCTGCTAGCGCAGTGAGTCCTTGAAAGTCGACAGGCATGTCTTACTCGCCCTGAGCCTTGAATTCGATTTGTACAATAGCTTTTTTAATATCTTCAAAAACAATATCTGACTCACCAATCAGCACTGACGTCTCCGATGAATCACCGATTCGACCCTCAACCACAGAACCATCGTTCATAGTTGCCTTGATGAGGCGACCTTTATTTTTGCGCCAGTGACGTGGGACGCTAAGTGGGCGATCTATGCCAGGAGATGTAACTTCTAACGTGAATGGAGTTTCACCGAGCTCAGAAAGTGCTTCAACGATTTCTGAGATATTTCGAGAAATTTCAGTAACCTCATCGAGGTTGAGTCCCCGTTCTCCATCAACAATAACTGTGAGGAGACTTTTTTTGCCAGCGCGCACAAGATTGATGTCTTCTAGGAAGGCGCCGCAGGATTCAATAGTGGGAGTAATCGCTTCTGCGATACGGTCACGAACATTCATGAAATACTCCAAACACTATTTAGTTTTTAACGATTACTGATTATAACTATCCAATCATAACCCACCTTTGCAATAAGTAAAAATGTAACAGCGAGAAAGACTTTACGGACCAAAGGCGAACCACCTTTAATTGCCATCCGAGTTCCGAGCAGCGCTCCGCTCACGTTTGCAAAGGCCAATATCAATCCCACATGCCACCAAATATGTCCGGTGAGTTGAAAGGAGATAATTGCTGCCACATTTGTGGACCAATTCACTAATTTAGCTGTTGCCGATGCTTTTAAAAAGGCATATCCAACAACACCAACGAGGATGAAAAGCAGAAAAGTGCCAGTGCCTGGTCCGAAAATTCCATCGTAAAAACCAATCAAGAGACCACAGCCACTCACAATCCAATGACGAGTTCTAGCCGTAAATTTGAGGTTTTCTTCCATGCCAAGTTCGGGTTTAAACCAGGTATATAAAGCAACCAAAATCAAAAGAACGAGAATAAATGGGCGAAAAAAATCTTTTGGAACAGAAGCAGCCAGCCGTGCCCCGGACATTGATCCAAGGAAGGCGGGAATTGCCATATAGAGCGCTATGCGAAAATCTGGTTTAACTTTCTTAAAATAATTATAGGTAGCAGTCGTAGTCCCAAAAACTGAAGGAATCTTATTTGTTCCTAAAATCATCGGTAGGGGTTTATCGGAGATACCAATCAGCAAGGCAGGAAGTTGAACTAGTCCCCCGCCGCCCGCCATTGCATCAACAAAACCTGCAAAACCTGAAGCAATTGCCAGAAAGATCCAGGTAGAAAGCGACATTAGTGCGCAGAGACTACTTTTTGGATTGCTAGGTGTGCTCCATCAAGAGTTATCTCACTCTTATCACCACTCTTGCGGTTGCGAAGCTCTACTTTTCCTTCAGCTAAAGCCTTTCCGACAATAACAATAAATGGATTTCCAATAAGTTCAGCATCTTTGAATTTCACACCTGGGCTTGCTTCGCGTCGGTCATCAAGCATCACGCGCAACCCAAGGGCCTCTAAATCATTTGCCAATTTTTCCGCTGTATCAAATGGAAGGTCATCTTTTCCTGTCGCAACAATATGAACATCAGCAGGAGCAACTTCGCGGGGCCAAACAAGACCAATCTCGTCATGGCTTTGTTCGGCTATAGCTGCAACAGCGCGGGATACTCCAACTCCATAAGAACCCATGGTTACTACGCGAGCTTTGCCGTCTTGATCAAGAACTGTAAGGTCTAGTGCTTGCGCATATTTACGGCCAAGCTGGAAGATATGACCAATTTCGATAGCGCGATCAATAACTACAGGAGTTGCACACTCGGGACATTGATCACCTGCACGAACTTGCGCTGCCTCAATAAATCCATCAACATCAAAATCACGGCCATGGGTCACATACAACGCATGCTTTTCGCGAACATTTGCACCAGTCACCCAATGTGATCCCTTAACGATTCGTGGATCTGCGTAAACAGTGATGCCTTGCTTCTTAGCATCTTGTGGCCCGACATAACCTTTAACTAAGCCTGGGAATTTCTTAAAATCTTCATCCTCAAAGAGCCGCAGCTCCTCCACACCTGGAAGGTTTGCTTCCACGCGCTTGAGATCAACTTCGCGATCTCCTGGGACAAGAATCGAAATTGCTTTACCGTCGGCCATTAACAAAACATTTTTTAAGGTATCAATACCCTTAAATCCACCGCCATGTTCCTTGTTGAGAAGTTCAACGAGAGAGTCAATTGTTGGAGTGTTAGGGGAATCAAATACCTTCATTCCCGGAGGAGTTTCACCGGTGTATGGATCGACTTTTGTCACCATAGCTTCAACGTTGGCTGCGTAGCCACACTTTGGGCAGAGCACATATGTATCTTCACCTGTTGAACAAGGAGCAAGGAATTCCTCAGAGCGTGAGCCACCCATGGCGCCAGAGACTGCTGAAACTATGTTGTATTTCAAACCTAAGCGATCGAAGAGAGAAATGTAGGCCTGGCGGTGCTTTTCATACGAAGCAGCCAATCCCTCGTCATCAATATCAAAAGAGTATGAATCTTTCATGACAAATTCACGGCCGCGAATAATTCCGCTGCGTGGGCGGGCTTCGTCGCGATATTTTGTTTGAATTTGATAGATCGAAATTGGTAAATCTTTGTAGGAAGCAAACTCTCCCTTGATCATGAGAGTGAACATTTCTTCATGGGTTGGGCCAAGAAGCATGTCGTTACCACGACGATCCTTTAAGCGGAAAAGTGAAGCACCATATTCTTCCCAGCGATTTGTTCGCTCATATGGCTCACGCGGCAGAAGTGCTGGAAAGTGAACTTCTTGAAATCCTGCAGCATCCATCTCTTCGCGAACAACTCGTTCGATATTTCTAAAAGTTATGTAACCCAGTGGCAACCAAGAGTAGATTCCAGCAGCTATTCGGCGCACATACCCGGCGCGAACTAAGAGTTTGTGTGAGGCTACTTCAGCATCAGCCGGATCATCGCGAAGAGTTCGAAGTAAGAGAGTGGACATGCGCAACATGTGAGAACCCTACTTGACGGAGACGATTGGCTCGCCTGATGAAACTCCCGCAGCTTCCATCTCTTCGGCCAGACGCATTGCTTCTTCGATAAGAGTTTCAACAATTTGCGATTCAGGTACGGTCTTGATTACCACGCCCTTAACGAATATCTGGCCTTTGCCATTTCCTGATGCAACGCCAAGATCAGCTTCTCGCGCTTCACCTGGGCCATTAACAACACATCCCATTACCGCCACGCGAAGTGGCACAGTCATTCCCTCTAGTCCAGCTTGAACACTTTCCGCCAGAGTGTAGACATCTACTTGGGCACGTCCACATGAAGGACAAGAAACGATTTCTAATTTACGTTGACGAAGATTGAGCGATTCTAAAATCGAGATTCCAACTTTAACTTCTTCCACAGGCGGAGCTGAGAGAGAAACGCGAATAGTGTCGCCAATTCCGTCTGCGAGGAGAATTCCAAATGCAGTGGCTGATTTGATTGTTCCTTGGAAGATTGGACCAGCTTCAGTAACTCCAAGATGAAGTGGGTAATCGCACTTGGAAGCAAGTAAGCGATAAGCATTTACCATCGTGACGGGATCATGATGTTTCACTGAGATTTTGATATCAGAGAAACCATGCTCCTCGAAAAGAGAGGCTTCCCAGAGCGCAGATTCGACAAGTGCTTCAGGTGTTGCTTTTCCGTATTTTTGAAGAAGACGCGGATCGAGTGAACCAGCATTCACGCCAATACGAATAGGAATTCCTGCATCGCCGGCTGCCTTAGCGACTTCCTTTACCTTGTCATCAAATTGTTTGATGTTTCCAGGATTTACACGAACAGCAGCACAACCTGCATCAATTGCCGCAAAAATATATTTTGGTTGGAAATGAATATCTGCAATCACTGGAATTTGAGACTTCTTAGCAATTTGAGCTAGCGCATCAGCATCATCCTGACTTGGAACAGCAACACGAACAATCTGGCATCCAGAGGCTGTGAGCTCAGCAATTTGCTGAAGGGTTGCATTTACATCTGAAGTAAGTGTTGTACACATTGATTGAACACTTACCGGTGCATCTCCCCCGACGAGCACGCTGCCAACTTTGAGTTGCTTGCTCTTTCGACGAGGAGAAAGAGTTGGAGGTGGGGCTGACGGCATTCCAAGATTTACCATGGCACTACCTTACAAGTTGAAGTGCACTGGATTGAATATGTCGGCTGCAAGAAGCAACAATGAGAGCCCGGCAAGAAATACGAAGACCAGCAGCGTCACGGGAGTGAGGGATTCCACATCAATTGGGCGTGGGTTGGCACGCCGGCGAATACGAGCCCAGAGATTGCGTAGGCCATCGATCGCGGCAATCGCCATGTGACCACCATCCAGTGGAAGGAGTGGAAGGAGGTTGAATATTCCGACAAAAATATTAAGGCTGGCAATAATTAATAAAAATGTACCGATTCGTTCATTCCATGCCAGTGAGGCATTGCCTGCGGTTTGCGCAGATGCTTCTGCGACACCAATTACCCCAACAAGGCCGGCGGGGTCTCTCTTCTCGCCTCCAAATGTTTGGCGAACAAGAGCAGGAACCTTGGAGGGAAGTTGCGTGAGGGATGTAATACTTCCAGTGAAAAGCTCACGGGTAAGAGAGGATGCATGAGAAATCGAAGTAGTAAGGGGCTGGCGTGCCATCCCAAGCTTGTTGATAACTCCGATCATGCCAATTGTTTTCCCGTTGAGCGCAAATGGAGTCGAGGTAATTGCAATATCGAGTTGTTGATCACCGCGCTGAATTGAAAAAATATTTGTTTTTCCTGGTGAATTTCGAACCACATTGATATCGGTATTCCAGTCCTTCACGGGATACCCATTGATGGCAATGAACTTATCGCCAGGAAGTATGCCTGCCGCCTTTGCGGGCGAGGGTAATGATGTTGTCGTACAGGCCTTGGCTCCAACGCTTATGCACGGAACCACTTGATCAACGGTTGAGGTAAGCGCGACTGTTCCAACACCAAAGAAAATAGCAAAAATGAGTACGAACCCGAGAACGAAATGTAGGAAAGATCCTGCGCCAAGAACGATGAGGCGCTTTGGTGATGAAGCTTTGTAGAAAGCTCGATTCGAATCGGCTTCAGTCAGTTCTTCACTCGCCGACATTCCAACGATGCGGCAGTAACCACCGGCAGGAAGTGCCTTGATGCCAAACTCTGTTTCACCGCGTTGGGTCGACCAGATGCGCTTTCCAAATCCTAGGAAGAATTCAGTCACCTTCATGCCAAAGTGCTTTGCGGTGAAGTAGTGACCTGCCTCGTGAATCATGACAGAGGTCAGGAGGGCAACCACAAAAGCCAAAATTCCTATTAAGCCCATCACAGTTCAACTTCCCCTTTTCTAGCTCTTCTAGCCAGTCACCCTAGTGTGCCCCTACCCACCGACACCTATTCTCCACTACTTTTTGGGTCCTTCAAACTTTCTGAGAGTAGTTACACTTTACCTATGTACTCAGAAGCTGATAAGACCAATAAGACTCCCATCGCGCAAGAGCGTCGAGTTCTCACTGCTATCCCTGGACCAAAATCCCAGGAAGCCCTTCTTCGTAGAGCCGCAGCAACATCAGCGGGTCTGGGTCTCACATTTCCCGTTGTTATTGAAAGTTCCCATGGCGCTATCTTGAAAGATATCGATGGCAATTCACTCATCGATTTTGGTTCGGGTATTGGCGTCGTAAACGTGGGAAATACACATGATCGAGTCGTCCAAAGAGTTATTGATCAGGTTCAAAATATTACTCATACATGTTTCACAGTTGCGCCGTACATGGGATACATCGAAGTGTGCGAACTTCTCAACGAATTAACTCCTGGAACATTTAAAAAGAAGTCCCTACTCGTAAATTCTGGTGCTGAAGCTGTCGAAAATGCAGTGAAGATTGCGCGGCACTTTACAAAGCGTCCTGCCATTGTTGTCTTCGAGCATGCCTACCACGGCCGTACAAATCTCACTATGTCATTGACTGCAAAGAACATGCCTTATAAGGATGGTTTTGGCCCATTTGCTGGTGAAGTTTTCCGCATGCCAATGCCATATCCATATCGCTCACTTTCCAACCCTTCGACTTTGGCTCAGGATTCTTTCGAAGAGATTTCTCATCGCATTGAGAAAGAAATCGGCTTGAGCAATGTTGCTGCAATTTTAATTGAGCCAATTCAGGGAGAAGGCGGATTTATTGTGCCTCCTAAAGGATTCCTACCAGCGCTTTCTGAATTTGCAACGAAGAACGGCATCATTTTTATCGCCGATGAAGTACAAAGTGGATTCTGCCGCACTGGTGACTGGTTTGCAGTAAATGATGAGGGCGTTGTACCAGACATGATCACAACGGCTAAAGGAATTGCTGGTGGGCTTCCACTTGCAGCCGTCACGGGTCGGGCCGACATTATGGACTGCGTTCACACGGCGGGCCTTGGCGGAACTTTTGGCGGAAATCCAGTTTCATGCGCAGCTGCGCTAGGCGCTATCGAAGTTATGAAGGAAGAAAAACTTGCAGAACGTGCTCGACACATCGGTCAAGTAATGGGCGATGCACTACGAGCCATGCAAGGGAAATATCCGGTCATTGGAGAAGTTCGTGGGCGCGGGGCCATGCAGGCGATTGAACTTGTAAAACCTGGCACTAAAGAACCTAACACGCAAGTGATGCTAGATGTAATCAAATATTGCACAAGCAAAGGTGTATTAATCCTGACTGCAGGAACATATGTAAATGTGATTCGCTTCTTGCCGCCATTGGTGATTTCAGATGAACTTCTTCAGGATGCGTTGAGCGTTCTTGATGAAGCCTTTGCTTCACTCAAGTAATTAGCGATCTAAAACGTTACGAGTTGGCTCGTACTTTCCACCAATTTTGCGAACCGTTATTGCGCTGAGCGCTTCCAAAATGACTCGGTTGGCAAGTAGCGCAGTTATGTCGCTACTGTCATAAGCAGGGGCAACTTCCACAATATCTATCCCGACAACAGGCAGCTCGGTACAAATGCGTCGAACCGATTCAAGCAGTTCACGGCTTGTCATTCCGCCCGGTTCTGGAGTTCCGGTTCCTGGAGCCATGCCTGGGTCAACAACATCTATATCAACTGAGAGAAAAATACCGTCACATTCATTTGTCAGTATTCCAAATGATTCATCGAGAACTTTGTCGAGGCCACGATGATGAATTTCAGTCATTTCATAGGAACGCATTCCACGGTCGCGCATCCATTTAAGAGTTGCATCATCAGGCCAATATCCGCGTAAACCCAGCTGCAAGAAGCGATCTCCGCGAACAGCTCCGGATTCAATAAGTTGTCGCATGGGAGTTCCGTGTCCGACAAGAGCGCCAAATTGGTCTGCGCCAGTATCTGCATGCGCATCAAAGTGAATCATTGAAATCTTGCCCATGCCGCGGTGATGCGCAATTCCTGCAACATCAGCCGATGCAATTGAATGATCTCCACCAAGAACTACTGGGATTGCACCAGCTCGAGAAATCTTTTCTGTTGCTATTTCCAGAAGAGCCAGGGATCCGACGAGGTCCCCACCATTCATTAGTAAATCTCCTGCATCAAATATCTTTAAATCCTTTAACGGGTCTACCCGGAAAGTTAAATGCGGACGTTCTCCATCGTGCGGCAAATAATCTGCGCCGCGGATAGCTTGTGGACCCATTTTTGCCCCAGAGCGATAGGAAGTTCCACTATCAATCGGTGCTCCGATAATAATTACATCAGCGCCTTTGTAGGTTTCTGGCTTTTCCAGATCGCAGGCAGGAATACCAAGAAAGGTGAAATTCGGCCCATACATATTTCCGATATTTGCCATTATTTCCCTACTTTAACTTTTTTGCTGACGATTTGTCCAGCAACAACTATTAAAAGTGCTAGGAAAAACATAGCAGAACCAATGACATTTGCCTGTGCAGGTAAACCGCGTTCGGCATGTGTGTACACGTAAAGAGGGAAGGTAATGGTCGTTCCAGAGTTGAAATTTGTGATGATGAAATCATCAAAACTCAAACTAAATGCCAGAAGGGCAGCACCTGCGATGCCCGGAGCCACCAATGGGAATGTGACTCGTCTAAAAGTTTCGCGCTCATCTGCATAGAGATCCATAGCCGCCTGTTCTAAGCGAGGATCAAGAGAGGCAATTCGAGCTTTTACAGTTACTGCGACAAAGGAAATACAGAACATGACGTGCGCAATCACGATTGTCCAAAATCCAAGATTCATACCGAGGTTGAGGAAGATGGTGAGCAATGATGCACCAAGTACTAATTCAGGTGATGCCATGGGGAGAAATATCAAAGTATTGGTAACAGCGCGACCTTTAAATGCATAACGACCTAGGGCGAAGGCAATAAGTGTTCCAAGAATCGTTGCAATAAAGGTGGCCAGTAGGCCAATTTTTATCGAATTACCCAGCGCTGGGCAAACATCGAGCACCCCACACGGCTGCTTCCAGTTATTCCAAGTAAATCCGCGCCAAACGAGATTTGATTTTATGTAGTCGTTAAATGAAAAAGCGAATGTATATGCGACGGGAATAAATAGGTATGTAAATCCAAGGACCATATAGACGCGGATAAGATTTCTAGAGAACCATCGAATAAGAGTTTTCACACTAACTCCTCGGTTCCAGCTTTTCGAATATAAACCATCACAAGCAGTGAAATAATAATCATCAAAATAAATGAAAGTGAAGCAGCTAATGGATAGTCCTGAGTATTAAGGAATTGTGCATTAATCACATTTCCAATCATCTTCGTACTTGGATTACCCAGAATCTCAGCATTCACGTAATCACCTGCCGCTGGGATAAAAGTCAGAAGCGTGCCAGCAACAACGCCAGGCATTGAAAGTGGGACCGTAACTCTACGGAAAGTTGTAAATGCATTTGCATAAAGATCGCCAGATGCGTCCAGGACGCGTGGATCAATTCGTTCAAGACTTCCATAGAGGGGCAAAGTCATAAATGGCAAGAAGTTATAAGCCAATCCAATAATCACTGCAGACGGAGTTGCCGTCAGGTGCGTCATCGGGGTTACTAAATGTAAATCCAGTAGAAAGCGAAAGACTGGGCCGTTTTGACCGAGAATTTGCTTCCACGCAATTGTGCGAAGGATGAAAGAGCAGAAGAAAGGTGCAACAACAAGTACGAGAAGAATATTTTTATACTTTCCGGACTTGAACGCAATTCCATATGCCAAAGGATAAGCAATCGCTAAAGCTATAAGTGTTGCGATTGTTGCGTAGAGAAATGAACGTCCAAATTGACCAGCCGAACCAGTAATTGCATCCCAATAGTTAGCCCAACGATATGTTTGGACAAATTCACCAATCCCGGCACCTGGAGTTTTTGTCGCCGTTCCGATCAACGTAATGATGGGTGCGACAAAGAAAAGTGCAAGCCAAATCAAACCTGGAGCGAGTAAAAAATACGGCACAAGTGATTTCTTCTTGAGCGCAGAGGTGCTTGTATTTTTTGCGCGGACGACTGCAGCCAATTTATTCTGCCTCTGGGTTTACTTCAGAACCAGCATTAGCATCTTGTGCGCCATCAAGGGCAAATGAAAAAGTCGGTTCCCATGACAAAGTAACCTCATCACCTTTATCAAGGGGTGGAATGCCATCATCATTTTGCTCAAAGACCATAATCTCTTGGCCCCAAGGTAATTCAACTTGGTATTGAGTGGAGACACCTATGTAGGACACATCGACTATGTGCCCGCCCGTGAATCTGTTTCCGGGTTGCGTGTGGTTTTCAGTATCAATGCGCAGTTTTTCCGGTCGAATTGCATACAACACTGAATTATTTCGAGAATGTGTACGGGATTTTAGGACTTTTGTCTTTTGCCCATAGAGATCAACAACGTGAAAGTCCCCATCAGAATCCACAATATTTCCTTGAATCAAATTCGATTGACCTAGAAAGTTTGCAACAAAGGCAGTTTTTGGGTTGTCATACAGCTCTGCCGGTGACCCCATCTGTTCGATACGTCCCTCATTCATCACCGCAATTGTGTCAGCCATTGTCATGGCCTCTTCCTGATCATGCGTAACGTGAACAAATGTAAGACCTACCTCAGTTTGAATCCATTTCAACTCAATCTGCATCTGGCGACGTAGTTTTAAATCAAGTGCGCCAAGTGGTTCATCGAGAAGTAGGAGCGCGGGGCGATTGACGATGGCTCGAGCAACGGCGATTCGTTGTTGCTGTCCACCAGATAGCTGAGTCGGCTTGCGGTCAGCCAGATGCTGTAATTCCACAAGATTGAGTACTTTCTCTACTTGTTCGTTAACATCCTTGACGCCGCGGCGGCGCAATCCAAAAGCAATATTTTCAAAAATTGTTAGATGAGGAAATAGTGCATAATTTTGAAAAACAGTATTGACCGGACGTTGGTACGGGCGCTTATCAGTGATATCTGTTGCACCAATTGAAATCTTTCCGGATGTAGGCTCTTCAAGCCCCGCAATCATTCGAAGCGTTGTTGTCTTTCCACATCCAGATGGTCCGAGTAAGGCAAAGAATGATCCTTCAGGAATCGTAAGAGTTAAATCATCGACGGCTTTAAAATCACCGTAACTCTTTGTGAGATTTGAGAGTTTCAGGTCTCCCTTGGCAGAAGTTGAAGCATCAGGCATCAACCGTTACCAATTGCTTTCTGGAATGACTTGGCATACTTGGAAGTCTCAACCGGATTGAGTTCGCGGAAAACTTTTAGGTTCTTCCACATCGAATCGGTTGGGAAAATCAATGGGTTATTAACCTGCTTGGGATTGATTTTTGCCATTGCTTCCTGCGCGCCATTGACAGGGCAGATATATGTAATGTAGTTGGCGACAGTTGCTGCAACTACTGGATCGTAGTAATAGTTAATGAGGGCCTGGGCCGCAGCTTTGTTTGGTGAAGTTGAAGCAATCATGAGGTTATCTGTTGAGAATGTCCCACCTGACTCAGGGACTGCAAAGCCGAAGCGATTGCCATTTTGAAGATTGAGCTGATTGATATCACCAGACCAGCCAATGACAGCGACGGCATCTCCGCTGATGAGGTCTTCGGCATAGCTTTGACCCTTTACCTGGCGAATATATCCATCTTTGATTTTCTTCTGAATAAAATCAACTGCCTTTTGAAATTGTGCATCGGTGAATGGCTTTGAAATATCGACACCTTGCCAAAGCATTACCAACCCTATTGTGTCGCGCATCTCCGAGAGAACTTCAATGCGTCCCTTGTTACCTGGAGCAAATAGATCATCAAGAGTCTTCAGCCCCTTAGGAAGCGCGCTCTTGCTCCATGCAATGCCCGCAATAATTCCGGCCCATGGAAGGGAGTAGTGGCGACCAGCATCAAATGGACGATTGACCAGCGAGGGCAAAATATTCTTTTTATTTGGAATTGCTGCGTCATCAAATTTTTGAACGAATCCACTTGCCAACCATTGGGCAGCTTTCCATTCAGTCATTGTGACAACGTCGTAGCCAATATCTTTTTTTAGGCGAAGTTGGGGTGACACTTTGGCGGTAAAAGTATCGTTGTCATCAATCGCTTCTTGATAGGTAGCTTTAATGCCCGTTTTCTTTTGAAATGCTTCAAGAGTTGGATACTTCTTTGTCTTATTATCAAAATCTAAATATAAACCCCAGTTTGCCCAACGAACTTTCCCACCAGCGGCCTGTGCGCTATCAAGTCCCTCAAGTCCATCAAGACCGACCATGTTAACCAGGCTTGCCGCTGCGGCAGCGCCGGCACCAGCAAGAAGTGATCGACGTGTGAGAAAAGCTTTGGAAGTTTTTTCCAGTTGGGCGAGCAAATCATTGTCGCCTGAAAGATTTGAGTCAGACATTTGGGTCATGGGACGAGCCTCTCTAGGGACGGGAGAAAAGATCTTTTCCGTAACGTGATACTAGTCCGAAAAGATTATAAATTGAGGTTTGTCATTACATGCTTTATGCGCGTGTAATCTTCAAATCCATAATTGGAGAGGTCCTTGCCATACCCAGAGTGCTTGAAGCCTCCGTGTGGCATTTCGGCAACAATCGGAATATGGGTGTTGATCCAGACGCAACCAAAATCAAATGCTTTAGCCAAGCGCATCGCACGTCCGTGGTTGCTCGTCCAAACGCTGGATGCCAATCCATATGCAACACCATTCGCATAAGAAATAGCTTGGGCTTCATCCTTAAACTTTTGAACTGTTATAACAGGCCCAAAAATTTCGTTTTGAATCATCTCGTCATCCTGTTTAAGGTCACTGATAACAGTTGGATTCCAGAAGTACCCTGCTCGATCTACTTTGGTCCCACCGGCGACAATATTTGCGTGTGATGGAGCGCGATCAACAAACCCCTGTAATCGTTCGAGTTGGTTGGCATTATTTACTGGACCATAAAGAACATCTTCAGTAGGGCCGCCTGTGGCAATATTTTCTTTTGCTTGCTTGGCGAGTAGACCCACAAATTCATCATAAACACTTGATTCAACCAGGACGCGAGTGGCAGCTGTGCAGTCTTGACCGGCATTAAAATAACCTGCAATAGCAATTGCTTCAGCTGCGGCCTCTAGATTTGCATCCGCAAATACAACAACGGGAGCCTTGCCACCTAATTCCAGATGTACTTTCTTCAGATCATTTGCCGCACTCTTAGCAACTTCCATTCCAGCACGAACTGAACCAGTTATGGAAACCATCTGTGGAATTTTATGTTCAACAAGTGCGCGCCCGGTGTCACGATCACCAGTGATGACATTGAATACGCCCTCAGGAAGAAATTCAGACATGACTTCTGCCATCCATACTGTTGAGGCAGGCGTTGTATCACTTGGCTTAAGTACAACCGTATTTCCAGCGGCTATCGCAGGTGCCCACTTCCAAACAGCCATCATCATTGGATAATTCCAAGGAGTGACTTGCGCACAAACACCAATTGGTTCGCGGCGAATAAAAGATGTCATGCCATGCATGTATTCACCAGCCGAACGTCCTTCAAGATTTCGCGCAGCGCCAGCAAAAAATCGAATCTGATCAATCATCGGTGGGACTTCTTCAGAAGTTGTGAGGGCAATTGGCTTGCCTGTGTTTTCCGATTCAATTGCAATAATTTCATCTTGGCGTGCTTCAAATGCATCTGCAATCTTGAGCAGAGCACGTTGGCGCTCAGATGGCGTGGACTCTTTCCATAACTCAAATGCTTTTGCTGCAGCATTTACTGCTTGGTCCACATCTGCCTGATTTGAAACCGGAGCGGTTGTATAGGCAGTGCCGACCGTAGGATTAATTATTTCGCTGGTCTTGCCACTTGCGGCTGCCTGCTTCTTTCCATTAACAAAATTATTGAGAGTTTTCATGAGGAAGAGATTATCTCGGCGGCGGCGAGTTGACCACAAGCTCCGTCAATTTCCCTACCTCGTG
>Ga0136642_1000274_pt1 | contig 30093 bp, 23 predicted proteins | sample LowCatLa1302831Y_FD_115313 | JGI IMG/M metagenome (GOLD analysis project Ga0136642, IMG submission 115313) | Freshwater microbial communities from Lower Cathedral Lake, Yosemite National Park, California, USA - 13028-31Y | ecosystem: Environmental > Aquatic > Freshwater > Lake ... | reverse complement strand
GGCGAAATGCGAATGATCCCAGGTGACGGGCATGATCTCGCGGGTAGCTTTCTTATACAGACGGGCGATTTCCGTGAATTTCTCGGGGGTTTCCGTTGCGGTGTCGCGGTGTACTTCGATGTGGACTCCGAGCTCGAGGGAACGCGAGAGTTTGATCAACTTAACCGCCATGGCCGCGGCCTTAACCGGAGGTGTATCATGGTTGAGTAGTTGAATGTTAATGAAATTAACGCCGAGTTTTTTTTGTGCCTCTAATCGGGGTTTGGCGACGGCTAAATCGCCGCAATCAAAGCCGCTCATTAGGAGGAGGCCGCGACGATCCGCGCCAGCTTTGAGCTCGGGGGTCACGTAGGCGCAGACGCCGTCGAAACCGGCGGCCTCAATGGCGTTGAGTTTCTGGTCGAGCGACCACTCGCGCCGTTTTGAGGGCCACTCGTGCATGGACCAGGGAGAGGCGCATTGAATAAGACGAGGGGATGGGGAGGTGGCTGAAAGCGTCATTTTGAAATTTCATAGAAACTACTGATTGAAATCTGAAAAATGACTAGAAAATTCTGAAACTTGCCTTGCACTTCGCTGATGCCGCGTTGCTTGTTGTTGGCACCTCATTTTAGGGCGCTTTTCTGTCAGTTTGCTGGCCCTTTCTACCGTTTAATCCCTTTTCGTATTTCCCCCTATCTTCATCTCCATGAGACCGTTCGTTGATTCCGCCACTTGGATATGGTCCGCCGAAGGCTCGCACGGGGTACCTGCGGCTGCGGCTGCGACTCCTTCACACTATCAAGTGCGATTGTTTCGCCGGAGCTTTGAAATCAAGGATTTAGCGACAACAGCGCTCACCGTGCACGTCTCCGGTGACAGCCGTTACCTGTTTTATTGTAATGGCGTTCTGGTCGGGCGCGGCCCGGCCAAGGGCGATGTTAACCATCATTTTTACGAGACCTTTGACCTCAAACCGCTGCTGCGGCCGGGGCGCAATGTACTCGCCGCGCTTGTGCAGGATATGTCGCGGGTGGCGCATCGGCCGGCGCTACTCGGGGCGCCGTGCTCTATCATGACGTACACCGGCGGTTGGGTGCTCGAAGGGGTGTTGCGTGATGGTGCCGGTCAGCCTATACAGGATCTGCTTACGGACGCGACGTGGCGCGTAGCCGTCGATACAGCGCACCGGTTTCAAAACGAAAATACTACGTTCGAAGGGTATCTCGGTTATTTTGAACATCGCGTGTCGCGTTTATTGCCCGCGGGCTGGAACTTGCCCGATTTCGACGATGCGGGTTGGGCGGCGGCGCATATGCTCTTTAAAGCAGAGCTCTTGGAAAATCGCCGCGATCCCACGAGTCCCTACGGCTTGGTGCCGCGCATGATTCCGATGCTCGAGGAGGAACGTTTGGATTATTTTAGCGATGTCTTCGTGCCGGGCGGAAGCGACGCCCCAGCGGATTGGCTGGCGATGATTACTCAAGCTGGGTCGGTGACTTTGCCGGCGGGCGCGCAGGTTGATCTGATTTTGGATCACTCCAAACTCACCTCGGCGTTTCCGCAATTGGTGATTTCTGGTGGCGCCGGCGCGAACGTGCGATTAACCTACGCGGAGGCGTTGCGCCTGCCTTGGGAAACGCCTGGAGCAACGTTGCTCGGTAAGAAGCAACCACTCGCGAATCTTGCTTCGCATTTTGCTGACGAGAACACCGGTTGGACCTTCGATCGCCGCGGTAAGATCACGGGTTGGTGTGACATTTGGGAGCCCGCCGGTCACGGCACGGCGGGCGTGCCGGAGCGATATGAACCGCTGCATTGGCGCGCGTACCGCTATGTCGGGCTGCGCATCAAGGTTGGCGCTACGCCCCTCACCGTGCACGCCTGTACGCAACGTTTCACGGCCTACCCGTATCGCATCACTGCGAGCTTTGCCTCATCCGATGCGCGGCTTGATCGCGTGTGGACGGCGAGTTTGGAAACGATGCGGCTGTGCTCGCACGAGACGTTTGAGGACTGCCCGCATTACGAGCAGATGCAATATGCCGGGGATACGATGATCACCTCGAAGATCGCGATGCTGGCGACCGGTGATTACCGGCTCAGTAAACAAGCGTTGTATCACTTCGACTGGTCGCGCCTCTCCGAAGGCCTCACGCAGAGTCGTTACCCATCGCGGCTCGTGCAGATAATACCCACCTGGTCGTTGCATTGGATCACCAACATCCGCGATTATGTCATGTGCTCTGGTGATGTCGCCACCGTGCGCGATTTACTGCCCGGTGCGCGTGCGGTCCTTGATTGGTATCGCCGCCACACTGACGCCAGCGGCTTGCCCGCCAAGTTGCCTTTCTGGAACATTACTGACTGGTGTCCGTGGTGGCCGCGCGGCGTTGTGCCCGGTGCTGATTCCGGCCCCACGACCATCTTGAGTGCGCAATATATTCAAGGCCTTGCCGAAATGGCCGAGCTGCTGGGACTCTCCGACTCCACGCGTCACGCCACAGAAATCACTGCGCTCGAAGCTGAAGCTGTGCGTCTGCGTCCCATTTTGCATGCGCTTACGTGGAGCGAAACCGAGGGGCTTTATTTTGACCGTCCTGGCGGGCCCGAAGTCTCTCAATATGGTAACGCCTGGGCTATCATCGCAGGCATCGCTGGTCCGCGTGAGATCAAGCGTATCTTCGAGCGTTTTCCGCTCGATGCAAAACTCGCACCCGGCTCATTCTTCTGCTGGCATTTTATTTTCACCGCGCTGGCGCGCGCTGGACTTTACGACCGCATGCCGACCTATCTCGGCCCTTGGCACGAATCGCTTGATTATGGTCTGACTACTTTCGTCGAGGAAAACTCTTACTGGCGTTCTCTCTGCCACGCTTGGTCGGCGCATCCCGCGCTCGAGTTTCTCCAGCGCATCTTGGGCGTCACGGCGACCGCACCTGGTTTCGCGCGTGTCACCATTCAGCCGCATATTTGTGGACTCACGCACGCCACCGGTAGTGTCTGCACGCCGCACGGCTCTATCGAAGTTGCCTGGCGGATCCACGCCGACCAATTCACCCTCATGATCCAAGCCCCCGTCGGTCTTGATCTCACGGTCATCGCTCCCGACGCGGCTGCGAGCACGCGCCGATTCTCCGGCGGCAATTTCCAAGAAATCTTCACCCTCGCTACTCGCGCATGAAAACGCTCCGCCTTGATCACGTTTCCGGATCCGCCGTCACCGTCCACTGCGGCGAAGGTATTTTACTACGCTACGTGTACCTCCCTACGACCGCCGACAACGAATCCCCGCGCCCCTACGCGCACCCGGTCAACACGCTCGCCGGCGACACGCTCACCAACTTTCGTCCCAACGACCACCCGTGGCATCACGCGCTCAGCTTCACGCTTAATAATGTCTCTGGCGCCAATTTCTGGGGCGGTCCCACGTGTTTGCGCGGCGACGGTTACAAATGGCGTGACGATCACGGCTCACAGAACCATCTCGAGTGGACGTGCCTTGAAGCCTCCGGCACCACCGCCACGCTCGCCCACACGCTCGCTTGGCGTCGCCTCGCTGAGACCCTATTTTTGGAGACGCGCACTTTAGTAATTAATCTCAATGAAGCCGCCCAAGCTTGGTCGCTGCATTGGTGCAGCCATCTCACCAACGTTAGCGGTCGCACGCTTTCACTCGGCAACCCGCACTCGCATGGTGGCCTCGCGGGCTCGCACTATAACGGCCTACAATTCCGCGGCGCCCGCGAGCTTCTGGACGATCACCTCGATCCCACAATCAAAGTTACGGCGGAAGGGGGCCTCGAAGGCATCCCCGCCGTCCACGGTGCCTCGGCCCGCTGGATGGAATGGCACGGCCAACTTGATGGTACGCTCCACCGCGTGAAAATCCGTTTCGAAAATAACCCCGGACCGCTGCCGTGGTTTGTGCGTCGCAATTATCCCCTTGCTGCTTTACCGGTTCAGTTCGACCAGAACCTCGAGCTCGCGGCCGGCGCGCAGCTGCACCTCGACCACACGCTCACCTTTCAATCCATCGCATGAATACTGCCCGCCGCTCCTTTCTCCAGAATTTCGGGGTCGGGGCTCTCGGTGCGCTCGCGCTCGGCTCGACCGCCCGCGCCGCCACGGCGGGCAACTCCGCCGCGGTTGCGCTTCCATCTTTTCCGACGGGCAACGCTGAAGCCTACTGGCGCGCCGTCCGCGCCCAATTTCCGCTGCTCGATAACCCGACTTATCTGAATGTCGGCGGTCTCGGACCTACGCCGCAGCCGGTGCTCGACAAAGTTTTTTCCACGATGCTCCAGCTCCAGGAGCATTCCGAAACCGGTTACGCCTTGATTGAGCCCGCCCGCGAGACGCTCGCGCGTTACACCGGCGCCCAGCCCCACGAAATTTGTTTCACCCGTAACGCCACCGAAGCCACGTCCGTCATCGCCGCTGGCCTTAAACTGAGCGAAGGCGACGAAGTCATTTTTGAATCTCATGCGCACCCCGGCGGCTCTTTCACCTGGTATAACCAAGCCAACCAGCGCGGCGTGAAAGTCAAAATTTTCGTACCCGACAATGCCAGCCCCGCTGCCAATCTCGCCCGTATCAGTGAACTGGTGACACCGCGCACACGCGTGATCCAAGTCAGCCATATCACCTGCACTACTGGACTGGTGATGCCCGTGCGCGAAATTGCGGCCTTCGCTGCGGCCCGTGGGATTTGGTTCCACATTGATGGCGCCCAATCCGTTGGTATGATCCCAGTGGATTTCGCCGCTATCGGCTGTGATTCGTTCGCGCTTAGTGGTCACAAATGGATCGGTGGACCGCATGAGACGGGCCTGCTCTATCTGCGGCACGATCGCACTGCCGATATCGCTGTGCCGCTGATTGGCGCCCACGCCGCCGAGTTGCCCTATTTGCCAGGCGAACTCAAATACGCGCCTGGTGCTCTGCGCCACGAGTACGGCACGCGTAACGCTGGCCTCATCGTCGGTCTCGCTGAAGCGGTGCGTTTTCAAGAACGTATCGGCCGCACGCGCATCGCAGCCTACGGGCGTGAACTCGCCACGCGGCTATTCACGGAAATTTCTCAGATAGAAGGTATCATTATGCACACGCCTCGGCACGACGAGCTGCGTTCTGCGATGACGACGTTTTCTCACCCGCGCGTAGACGCCGCCAAATTTTTCACCTACTTACTCAAATCGCATCAGCTTCGTTGCCGGCCTATCACCGAGCAGAAACTCGAAGCGGTGCGCGTCTCGACGCACATCTTCAATTCTCACGCCGAGTGCGAGCGCGTCATCGCCGGGGTGCGCGCCTCCATGCGAGATTTGTAAACCACTATGTTTACCAGCCCGCGTTCATCCTCGGCTTGCGCTGCGACCTTAATGGGTCGCGGACCAACCTTAGGGTGCGGTAGGCTCCAGCTCAGCAACCAACTCGATCTCGACCGGTGCCCCGGCCGGCAAGGAGGAGACGCCGACGGCCGCACGGGCGTGGCGGCCTTTTTCGCCGAACACCGCTACAAACAGATCGGACGCGCCGTTGATGACCTTTGGTTGTGCGGTAAAAGCATCGGTGCAATTTACAAAGCCGGTTACTTTAACAATACGTTTTACGCGCGAGAGATTACCGACCTCGGCTTTCAGCACCGCGATAAGTTGCAGCGCACACGTACGCGCCACCTCCGCTCCTTGCGTCTCGCTCAGCTCGCGACCGATTTTGCCGGCGAGAAACTTGCCATCACTGCCGCGCGCGATTTGCCCGGCAAGAAACACCAGGTTGCCGCTGCGCACGGCGGGCACATAATTGGCGATCGCCGCCGGCACGCTCGGAAGCGTCAGCGCCAAGCTCGCGAGCTTTTCTTCGGGCGTGGTGGTATCAGCTGCATAAGAAGCGGTGAAGGTGCAAAGAGCGATCAGCCAGGGGCGCAGGGATATTTTCATGGGTATAGTTGTTCAAGTCGGAGAAAGTCCTCGGTCTTCGCAATCTCGGAACCCATTTTTTTTGTGCACCGAACTCTTTACTTTCATGATTAAGAAAACCCCCGCCTTCATTCTGCTCGTTCTTTTGGCTATTGGGACTCTTGCCGCTGCCGAACCTGCCTATGATTTTTTTGTCTGCGCTAATATAAATCGCAACTATGTCATCGGCTCTAAAATCGTTACCACTAACGGTGTTTTCCAGCGTGATGCTGCCGGAGAGTGGAAGCACCTTGGCTATAATGACACGGGTATTAGCGCGGTCGCCTTCGATCCCCGTGATCGTAATGTGATCTACACCTCCGCACTCAACGGGCTATGGCGCAGCCTCGACGGCGGCAAACTGTGGCGCATGTGCAATGATTGGGATATGACCGAGTCGCGCGACGTCGCTGTAGATCCTAATGCCCCTGACCACGTTTACCTCGCGCTACCCGATGGCGTAGCATTTTCCTCTGACCGTGCGCAGACGCTCGTACGCCGCGAAAATGGGCTGCCGGCTCGTGGTAAATATACTCAAGTCGTTCAAGTTGATCGTACCCGAGCCGGCCGTGTTTTGGCCGGTTGTGAACTAGGGGTCTATCTGACCGAAGACGCCGCGCTGCATTGGCGCCAAGTTTTGCCCACAAAGGAAATGGTCTTCGACATCCAGCAATCTCCGCACGACCCGCTCGTCTGGCTGGCCGTCACGCAGAGCGTGGGCGCTTGGCGTTCACTTGACGGGGGGCTGTCGTGGAAACAACTCGCGGCGGTGCCGACTACACACCCGCTTTACAACATCACTTTCGATGTGACGAACCCCCAGCGTCTCGCGATCGGTAGCTGGGGCCTGGGCGCTTTGACAAGTGAAGACGGCGGCCAGACTTGGACTGATCGCAACGCCGGTTTGCCCGCACCACATCGTGTGTGGCGGGTTGGGGTCGACCCAGTCGGGCAACTTTACGCGAGTGTCGTCGCGGAGACGCTCTTTGTCTCCTCCGACTTTGGCCGTACGTGGAAACCTGATTCGCTGGCCGGATCGGTCGTGAACAAATTTCTCATTCAGCCCAAGAGCGCTCATTAATTTTCGACCCATTAACGCCATGAACCGCGCTTTTATCTCTGTCTTTTTTCTCCTATTTTCGGCTCTTTTTGTATCGGCCCAACCCGCTTGCGAAGGCCCGCCGCCCTCAACTGTGCCAGTGCTTGATCCGGTGAAACGGCGCGCCGAATACCTTGCGCGCGTTGACGAAGTCATCAATTGGGCTGCTGACGGGGGACAGGCTAAGACGGACGATCCTGCGAAGCTCGATCTCGCGATGATCGCCTCGAAGATTGTGCTCCGTGAAGATTTGCACGGCTGTTCTCAGCGCGTGATCAATCTGATGAGCGACCCCGGTACCGGCCCATTCTGGATGTTCCCGACGGTGTGTATCGCGTACTTGGGCCGGGATCATCTCACGCCTGAGGCGCTCGCTTCGATTCGAACGGCGTGGCGGACCACGCGGCAACTGCGCGGCGACACGGAGAACCATTGGGCGATGTATTACATTTCACTTTATTTGATGGCTGAGCTCTACCCCAATGAGCCGGCGGAGTCGTGGTATTCCGGTAAATCCTCTTCTGAGAATCTCGCCGAAGCACGCTCCTACTTGATTTATTGGATGGATCTCGCCACGAGCGTTGGCCAAGGCGAATTCAACCCCACTCATTACATCGGAGAATACGTGATCCCCCTGCAGTTTCTCGCTAACTGGGCGAAAGATCCGGCCATGAAAAAACGCGGTGCAATGATGCTTGATTGGCTCTTCGCTGATCTTGCCGCAAACACCCTTAACGGTGTCCTGCGCGGCCCCAACGCCCGCACGGACGAAGGCTCGGCCATTGAGCGCTGGCAGGCTATGGCTTCTTATTTCAGTTGGTTGCTATTTGGCAACACGCCGCCGACCTCGGGTTACGGCGGCTGGGGGCTTTACTTTGCACCGCTCGCCAAAAATTACGAAGTCCCCGAGGTCATTTACCGCATCGCGACCGATCGTACCGGTGATCATCTGCAGCGCGACCGCGCGCGTGTGCGCCGTTTTTGGCGTTACAGCGACGAACTCTCTCCGCCGGTCTACAAGACTAACTACCTGCGCCGCGATTACGCTGTCGGTTCGACGCGCGGAGGCCTCATGGACGCCATCCAGGCGCACGTTTGGGACGTGACTTGGGCTGAGGCTGACCCGCGCGGAAAACATAACACGATGTTTTCGCTGCACCCTTTATCATCCATGCAGGCGCTGGAGTCCATGTTTGTCACTTACCCCGAACCGATGATCAAGGGCGTCACTTTTGAGGGTAAACCGTCCTATGATTCACCCGATAAGATCGTAGGTAGCTCACCCTATGAACGCGTCTGCCAAGACCTCGATACCGTTATCGCCCTTTACGATATACCCGCCGGCACACGTTTCCCGCATATCAACGGGTTCTTCTCCAAAGACCTCGTCAATGTCACTGAAGACAAATCCGGCTGGATTTTCGCCCAAGGCGGCCAGGCGTATTTAGCCTATCGCCCTCTCGCTCCTTACCATTGGGAAAAATATCTGCATTATACGAGTGGTTGGGCCAAGGTTCGGCGAGATCTAGGTGGCAGTCTGCTTGTTAGCCCGCACCTAAAGAACGGTACCATCGTGCAGGCGGCCAGTGCCAGTGAGTTCAAGGATTTTGCCGCCTTCAAAGCGGCCATCAATGCGCTGCCACTCTTGTTTACGCTGGAGCCCACGCCATCGGTTCAATTCACCAGCCTGCGTGGCAAGCAGCTCTCCTTCGCCTTCGACCAAGTCCTGACCGTCGACGGCCGGGCTATCGATTATTCTAAGTGGAAACTGTTTGAGGGCCCCTATCTTAATTCCGAGATCGGCAGTCGTAAACTTACGATTACGCACGGCCGACTTGAGCGCGTGCTCGACTTCAACACTCTCACTGTGACGGACCGAGTTCGATAAATTGTGCCCGCACCAAGCTCCAACCCCATGATGAACCCCTGCCGTACTCTTGCCTTAGTGATTGCTGCCACTGCTGCGCTTTGCGCGCAACCCGCGCCGCTGCCCGTTGTGACAGAACTCCTCGTGGATCGATCGGGCTACGAATTGCTCGGCCGGCTCTGCGATGACTTTGGAGGTCGACTGACGGGCAGCCCCGCAAGCCGCGCGGCGATGGATGCGCTTGTTAACGAGCTCCGTGCGCTCGGGCTCAAGCCGGAGAGGCAAAATTTTACGATGCCTGGTTGGGTGCGTGGCGATGACGAAGTAACGCTAGTGGCTCCTTTGCCTTCACCCCGCCGACTGCGGGTGGCGGCTCTGTCTTATACGCAACCGCACGAGCCCTTCGAGGCTGATATCGTCGACATCGGTCAAGGTCGTGATGAAGATTTTGCTAAAATTGAGGTGCACGGTAAAGTCGGCTTACTCGCGGCCAACACCACGGTCCCTCGGGGTCTTTACGAAAAAGCCGCCGTCGAGCGCGGAATGCGCGGGGTGCTCTTTATTAACCGTGAAGCTGGCGGCCAACTTCTTGCGCGCACCGGAGCTTTTAGCGGAGAACCGGTTAAAATTCCAGTCTACAGTCTCGCCCAAGAAGAAGGTCGGTGGATCGGCCGCTTACTGGCGCGAGGCCAAAAAGTCCGGGTGCGTCTCCACACCCGCTCACATTGCGAGTCGATTGAGACGACCAACCTGATTGTACGTTTTCCTGGGCGCACCGCGGAAAAAATCATCATCGGCGCCCACTTCGATTCGTGGGATCTTGGTCAAGGAGCCATGGATAATGGCATCGGCCTCGCCCAGCTATTTTCCATCGCCAAGCACCTCGCCGCGCATCCGGCGGAGCGCCTGCACCCAATCGAGCTCATTTGGTATAACGGTGAGGAGCAGGGCCTGTGGGGTTCGCGCTACGCGGCCGCCGCCGCCCACGCCGACCCCATTGCTGTGATGGTCAATCTCGACATGGTGGGGTATCCGCTCTCGGTCAATGCCTGTGGAGCTGCTGAGCTCCTGCCGTCGCTCACTCGTTTTTCGGCGACGATGCCGGTCGAACGTCTGCGTGAAGGCATAAAAAACGTCGCTTGGCTCGCCAGCGACCACACGCCCTATCAACTCGCTGGCATCAACGTCATCACCTTCGGCGCCTTTATCGACCGCGAGGTTAATCGCTACTATCACGATGTCGCTGATACCTTCGATAAGAGCGACCCTAAGCTTCTTGCCGAGTCTGCCGCTACGATTGGGGCCCTTACGCTCTTCCTCGCTGACGACCCCTCGCTCAGTGCCAATCGTCATTCTCCCGCCGAGGTCGCCGAGCTGGTTAAAATTCATGGCCTGGCCCCTAGACTGACTGCCATGGGTTTGTGGCCCTTGCCGGTTGTCTCCGGCGTGCGCTAATCGTTTCATAACCCCAACCCCAATCTTTGCCCCATGCTTTCGACTCTTCTCGGCCTTCATTCCCTCGATGCGGCCATTGTTCTGGTTTATATTTTTGCAGTCCTAGCTATCGGAAAAATTTTCTCCCATGGGGTGAAAGGCCAAGGTGATTTTTTCCTCGGCGGCCGTTCGCTAGGCAAATGGCTCCAATTTTTTCTAAGTTTCGGCAATATGACCGATCCGAGTTTAGCTACGACAACAGCAAGTTCAGTCTACCGTCAGGGCGCCGGGGGCGGCTGGCTCTCGCTTATCACCTTGTTCCTCACGCCGTATTTTTGGTTTAGCAATGTCTGGTTCCGCCGGGTGCGGCTCACGACAATGGCCGATTTGTTTGAGGACCGTTTCGGTCGCAAGTTCCTCGCCACGTTTTATGCGATCACGACCGTCATGATGTCGGTCGTGGGCATTGCGGGCGGAAACGTTGTCGCCCTCAAGACCCTTCAGCCATTGATGGTCAAGGAGTCCGCTATCTACTCAGCGGCTGAACGCCAGTCTGTCGCGGAATATCACGAGTTTGTTTCTCTGCGTGAGCAACGTCAGCTCGCTCCTCTCGCGCCCGTCGCGGCGACGCGCTACGATTTGTTGAAGGATTCTTACACCCGCGGGGAGTTGCAGCCTTACGTCACCTACTTACGTCCGATTATATTTTATCTGGTTTCATCTGTGCTCGTCGCGGTGTTTGTGATGCTCGGCGGCCTCAAAGCTTCGGCGGTGGTCGATGCAGTACAGGCGGTCCTCGTCATATTGATTTCCATTATCTTAATCCCGTTTGGTCTGTTGAAGCTTGGTGGTTTTTCGGGCCTGCATGAGAAAGTCCCTGCAGTTATGTTTAACCTCTTTGGCGGTGGCGGCCTCAGTGAATACACGTGGTATTCGATCGGCGCGTTGCTGCTCATTCAGGTCGTCGGGATCGTGGGTTCTCAGGCTAATATGACCATTGCCGGTTCCGCCAAAAACGAGATGGCGGCCCGTTTGGGCGCGGTCACGGGTGGTTTCAGTAAGCGCTTTGTGACGATTGCTTGGTGTTACTGTGGCTTAATTGCCGTTGGTATTTTCGGCCCGAATTTGTCCGATCCCGACCAAGCTTGGGGTTTGCTCACGCGCGCTTTGCTCCCTGTCGGCCTTGTCGGCCTGATGATCACGGGAATTCTTGGTGGTAAACTCGCCTGGCTCGGCGCGCAGTCGGTCGTCGTCTCCGGGCTTGTGGTCAAAAATCTCTACGAACCGCTCTTTCCTGGAAAATCTGCGCGTCATTACATGGTCATCGCTCGCCTGAGTGTGCCTTTAATTTTGGCCTGCGGGGTCGCGGTGGGTTTGTACCTTAACAGCGTCGTCGTACTGCTAAAATTCGCCATTGTGCTACTGGTCGTCTGGGGTGTGCCGATTACGATGATTTTTCTTTGGCGCCGCGTCACTGAAATCGCCGTGCGGGTACAGGTTGTAGCAACCTTGGTGCTGGTGGCCGTCGTACCCTGGAGTGTACCGGCTATCAAGCCACTCGCCCAATCGGCCGCGCTCACAGTTATGACTCAGGAACGCATCGTTACGGTTTCTGCGCGCGCTAATGCAGCCGATGTTGCTGCCGGTCTTGCTCGATCCTTGGGTGATTCAATCCAGCGCACGCAACGGACGGAGCCGGTTTCGGTTTTCTTTGAAGAAGGGGTGGCCCGCTTAAACCCCAAAGACCCGAGCTCGCCCAAAACCGGCAAGGGTCTCTTCCGCACCGAGGTTTATCTTGTCTCGTTGTTCGGCGTCGATGTGGCCGCATTTAATTCAGCCCAACTGATGACCACCCGCTACGTTGTGGATGCGCTGTTACCGATTTTGATTTTGCTCGTTGTCAGTTTGCTTACGCCCCCGACGGATTCCGCTCGAGTTGCTCGATTCTACGTTCGCCTCAAAACCCCCGTTGCCGCCACCTTGGAACAAGACGCTCTCGACGTTGCAGCCGGCTACGCGCAACCCACGCGCTTTGATAGCCAGAAACTTTTCCCGCGATCCAACTGGGAATTTACCCGGTGGGACCGCGCGGATACACTCGGTTTCATCAGTTGCTGCGCGCTTGTGGGCTTTATCCTGATTTTCTTCAAAGCCGTTCTCATGATCGGCAGCTAAACGCTTAAATTTTTATCCACCTGTTATGATGCCCAACCGCCGCACCTTTTTAAAAACCTGCGCCGCTGCTGCTGGCGCCGCTGCCTTACTCTCACGCCGCTCTCTTGCGGCTCCTAGTGATCGCCCGCCCTATCCGGCGGCACCGAATCTTCATACCTCGCCTCGTGTTTCCGCCTTAGTGAGTGGCGGCACCATCACCAAGGACGGCAAACTGCTCCCTGCCGTCAGTGCCGCGCACCGACTGCATTATGGCGCACGGAAAAACGTGCTACTCATTCTCCACGCTTCGATTCCCGCTGAGCGTGATAACGCCGAGAAAAAACTCCAACCTCTTCTCGCCAAAGATGGTTACGCGTCGGAATCGCTCCATCATTACACCGGTAAAGCTGCGCTGAAGAAAATCGAAGAGGCCGATGCGTTTATGGTCGGTGGTGGCGACACGTTTCTGCTTCTGCGTGAACTTTATGAAACCGGACAACTCTCGCTTTTACGCGAACGCGTACTTGCGGGCGCTGTGTTCAATGGTTCCAGTGCAGGCTGCAACATCGCCGGCCTTAATATTGGTTGTACCAATGATTTTCCGGTGGTCGATGTTCCTTCACGCGCAGCCCTTGGGCTGTTCCCGTGTATCTTCAATCCGCACCACCCGAAAGTCGGCGAGCCCGAATATGCCGCCCGCACTTCGAAAATCCGCGGTTATCGTCGCATCAACCCACAGGAAATGGTGCTGGGCGTCGGCAACGGTGCCGTTGCCCGTATCCATGCAGGGCAAGTCACCGTCGAAGCCGGCCCGATCTTTTTGTATTCTGGTGAGACCATGCGTGAACTGCCCCTTGGTGTCATCCCCGAGCTGACCAAGCTTGTGAGCTAAGTTACCCTTATTACGCTGCTCTACCTCGTGGATGCGGTGTCAAGCATCGGGCAAACATTCGCTAAGACTTGTAACAGCAAATTCGCGTCCGCTTCTCGCGTTTTTGGGACTTCTTCGTTTCCCTAAGAGCGAGATGGTTCCTGCTCACTTTCAATCGCCAGTACTTTCAGTCGCCGCAGTTTTTAAAAATTACGGGGCGCGCTGCGTGCTCGACGATGTTTCCTTCGTCGTAGGTGCAGGCGAACGCGTGGCGCTCACTGGACCCTCCGGCAGCGGCAAAACCACCTTGCTCAATTGTCTCGGTGGTGTGGACCGGCCCAACGCTGGGACCATATCAATCCGCGGAGCTCCCGTGCACGCCCTAGATTCCATGGCCCTGACGCGGCTGCGTCGCATGGAAATTGGCACGATTTTCCAATTTTTCCACCTACTGCCGACCCTAACTGCAGCAGAAAATATCGAGATCCCACTGCAACTCATCGCCGTGCCTGCGGCGGAACGCGCCGCTCGGGTTGCCGCCGCGCTCCAGCGTGTAGGTCTTTCGTCCCGGGCCACCGCCTTGCCGGGCCAACTCTCAGGCGGTGAACAGCAACGCGTCGCGATTGCTCGAGCGCTGGTGCATCGGCCCGGCCTCGTGCTAGCCGACGAGCCGACAGGCAACCTCGATTCGGCTAATGGTGCTAACATCCTCGCGCTTCTGCGCGAACTAAGTGACGAGACGGGCACCGCGCTCGTGCTGGTCACTCACAGCGAAGAAGCCGCCGCTATTTGCCATCGTCGCATCCATCTGCGCGACGGCCGCATCGTCGCCTGTTGATGAATGGCTCGGTGATCAGTCTTCTGCTGCAGCGGTTTTCGCTCCGTCATGCTCGGCTGGCGCCGCGAGCCTCGTTCTTGCTCGTCGGTATTCTCGCCCTTGGGGTCGCGGTGTTTGTTGCGATCCGGCTAGCCAACCGGGCCGCGGTTTCCAGTTTCACTCATTTTACGGATACGCTCACAGGTCAGAGTGACCTCATCGTGCAAGCGCCATCGGGTACGTTGCCGGAAAGCGTTCTCGGGGAAATACGTGCGGCGCTCGGTGCTCGACCCGTGCACATCGTGCCAGTCATTGAAGCGACGGCTGCTCAGTCCCAGGCTCCGGGTGAGGCCGCGGGCTTTGGCCGCACGACCTTCACGTTGCTTGGGGTTGACCTACTCACGCTCGCCAACCTCGCAAGCCAGAGTAATCTCGACCGCGGATATTTTGACCAACAGCAGGACGTCGGCGGCCGAGGCGCGCGCGGTAACGAGGCAGGTGCGGGTGATTTTTGGCGGGCTTACGCGGCTGGGCCACAAGTTTGGGTGAGTGCGGCCTTCGCGGCCGCTCGACCTGAGACGCTTGATCTGGTGATTGACGAGCGCGTGCTGACGTTGCGCGTCGCCGGATTGATTCCCACCGCAAAAGACGCGCCGCGGGTGCCGGCGACCTTACTGGTGCTTGATCTGCCGCATCTGCAGCAGCTCACAGGCAAGACGGGCCGTGTGGACCGCGTGGAATTTCTCGTCGAGCCCGGCCCACGCGCGCCGGAGCGACGGACTGAAGTCCAGACTTTGCTCGAGGAGCTTGGCCGCGATCGCTGGCTCGTCACGACACCGAGTGAGCGCCGCGAATCGGCGGAGATGATGACTCGCGCTTTTCGGCTCAATCTCACGATTCTCTCCCTCATCGCACTGCTCGTGGGTTTGTACCTTATTTTTCAGGCCCTCGACGGCGCGGTCGTGAGGCGGCGCACCGAAATCGCGATTCTGCGTTCTCTCGGTGTCGAAGAACGTGCGATCCAACTCGCCTGGCTGGCCGAGGCCGCTGTGCTCGGACTCTGCGGTGGAGCGCTTGGCGTAGGGCTCGGTTGGATTGGGGCGCAAGGCGCAGTGCGTGCGGTTGGGCAGACGGTCAACGCGCTCTATTACGCGACGACCGTTGAAGCGGCTTCATTAGAGCCCGGCGAACTGGGCCTCGGCCTCGCACTGGGTCTTGGCGCGAGCCTGCTTGCAGGTTGGTGGCCGGCAAGACTCGCGGCACGTACACCGCCAGCCCAAGTACTACCGCGTGGCGCACCACCGGCGGCGGGTGGACGTTGGCAGCAGAGTCTAGCGTGCGGCGCGGTCGCGGTGGTGCTGGGTTTCGTACTGGCGCAACTACCCCCCTTGCTTTTGGGCGGCGGCGGTCGATTTGCGCTGGCGGGTTATGCAGCGGCATTTTTCTGGATCTTTGGCGGCGGATTGATGTGCGGTTGGTTATTGCCGCTAATCGCAAACACCGCGCGCTCGCTCGGCGCGGTGTGGGTGCCGGCGCGAATCGCACTAAGCCACCTGCGGCGGCCCTCTGGGCGGCATCGGTTGTCGGTCGCGGCACTGCACTGCGCGGTTGGAATGGCCGCAGGCATGGCGATTCTAGTCGCGAGTTTTGAGCTCACAGTGCGCGGCTGGATCGTGCGATCGCTGCAGGCGGATCTCTACATCGCGAGTGCAGGCGCGCAAAGCGCATCGACGGATAATTTCATTTCGGCGGTGGCAGCGGACCGCATCGCGGCGCATCCGGCGGTAGCGGCTGCAGCTCGGTTCACGGCTTATCCGCTGTCCCTAGATGGTATTCCAACGCTTTTTACTGGTACGGATCTCGCGCTGATGCACGCGCGCAGCGATTTACCCTGGGTGACACCGCCGCGTGATCCGGCCTTGTGGGATGTGTCAGGCAACGCTCGCCTCGCTTTGGTGAGCGAGGCATTTAGCGAACGTTTCGGAAAAAAAATGGGTGATATTTTGCGCGTGCCCACACCGGCAGGTGTGCAGGTTTTGACGATTGCTGGAATCTTCGCTGACTACGGCAATGAGCGCGGTTCCATTATGGTGGATCGCGCGCATTTACTTGCGTGGCTTGGCGACGACCGTGTCACCAACGTCAGCTTGTGGCTCAAGCCAGGAGTGGATGCCGACAGCATTCGCTCTAAGCTACGCGTGCAATTTCCCGGTTTGGCGATTTTTACTAACGTCAAACTTCGCGCGGAAATACTGCGGATTTTTCGGCAGACTTTCGCGATCACTTATGCGCTTGAAGTCATCGCGGTGTTGGTTGCGGTGGTGGGTCTCGCACTGACCTTGACCAGTGTGTTGTTGGATCGGCGTGAAGAGCTGACTACGTTGCGCGCACTGGGTTTTGCACGGCAAGAGCTGGCAGGGGCGGCGGCGTTGGAGGGCGGCGTAGTCGCGGTGGCAGCGGTCGCAGGCGGACTAGTGCTAAGCGTCGCTTTGGGCTGGTTGCTGATTTATGTAATTAACAAACAGTCGTTTGGTTGGACACTCGGGTTTGCGTTACCGTGGGCGCAGCTTCTAGCACTCGCGCTGGCGGTGGTGAGTACGGGTGTCGGCGTGAGCTACGCAGTGGGGTGGTGGGGCGCGGATTTGCCGGCGGATCGGGAGCAATGACGATGGAAAAAATATTTACCAAAGTGATCGCGATGGGGCGGGAGTGCAGGGAGCACCGCGAATTAGGCAAGCTTTGCGCTGGTGCAACTGCGCGCCTAGCCTTCCTGCGCTTGCTTCGGAGTTTTGGAGTTACGCTGGGGCTGATAGTATCGATATGGGCACAGATGCCGCTCACGACGGTTGATGGTTTTGCAGTTCCGCAAGCGGGAACGTCTTTTTCGTTTCCCCACGATCATGGTTCGCACTCGGAATTCAAAATCGAGTGGTGGTACGTCACCGGTCACTTGTTTACGGCTGGGGCGGGGGTGCGGCGGTTTGGGTTTCAAGCGACATTTTTTCGGCAAGCCGCGCCGGATCATTCGACACAGCTTCATCTTGCGCACATGGCGATCACTGATGTGACGGCGGAAAAATTTCTCCATCAAGAACGTTTAAATCGGGCTGGCTGGGATGCTGTGGCCGGAACTGAGTCGCTCGATTTACGACAAGGAAACTGGTCGCTACGAATGAGCGATCCGGCGGCGTCGGCGGGTGCGGAACGCTTTAAATTGCAAGGAGGAGTCCAAGCTGAAGCTGCGCTTACGCTCACGCTGGAGCCCGCGAAGCCGCTCGTGGTTTTTGGTGAGAATAGCGTCTCCCGCAAAGGGTCAGCCCCCACGGCGGCGAGCTACTATCTCACGTTTCCGCGTTTGCGGGCTGATGGCCAGCTCACGCTTGGAAATGAGCAACTCGCGGTGCGAGGCGAAGCCTGGATAGATCACGAGATCAGCAGCAGCCAGCTCGATGTTAATCAAGTTGGTTGGGATTGGGCTGGAGTGCAATTCAACGATGGTCGCGAGTTGATGCTTTATCAATTGCGCACGCGGGGAGGTGGCGTTGACCCGGCTTCGTCACTGACTTGGGTGGCGGCGGACGGCGGGACGATCAAAAAGAAATTTTCCTGGGAGGTGCTCACTACATGGAAAAGTCCGGTAACCGGCGCGGTTTATCCTGCACGGGTGGCTCTGGCTACAACGGATCCTAAGACGGGTGCGGTAGTGCGCTATACGATCGAGCCTCTGGTGCCGAATCAGGAACTCGCGGGGCGGTTGGGCGGTATTGCGTATTGGGAAGGCGCCTGTCGGGTACGCGATGCGTCAGGCAGCGACGTAGGCTCCGCTTATATGGAACTCACGGGCTACGCGGCGGAGTTGAAGCTTTAGTCCGGCAGCGCTTTATTTCACTCCGGCAGCGGTTTACCCTTGGTTTCGGGTGCAAGCCAGATGAGGCCGAGACCGAATACATAAACAAGGGTGATGATGGCGCCGGCCCTCGCATAGCTGCCGTCAAAACTTTGCATCAAAGCGCCCATTTGTAGAGCACCGGCGGCGGCCAGGATACGGCCGGCATTATATGAAAGTCCTTGGCCGGTGGCGCGCACTCGCGTTGGAAACAGTTCCGGCAGATAGAGGGGGAGCCAACCGTAGAACGCTGCCGTCAGTGCACCGACGATAAACGCTAAGGACAGGAAAATTGGGCCGTACGTATCAATCCCGCGAAACAGTACCGCGCAGCTAATAAGAGAGCCCAGACAGAGGAAAAAATATGCGGCACGTCGGGTTATGTAACGGCCGACGTAAGCGCCGAGCAAACAACCGATGACCGCACCAATCCCGGACACCATCCCCGTCCAGCCCTTGGCCGAGGGATCGGCGGCGCCGGCCATTTTGTCCGCCCAAAGAGGAAGCCATTGCACGGAGCCCCACGTGCCGATCAGAGCAACGGAGGATAACGCCGTAGCGATCAACGTATGTTTCCAAAGTTTAGGGCCAAAGATTTCTTTTAAAGGTTCATTTTTTTCAGGACTCGATTTCACGGCTGCGTGCCATTTCTCCGATTCCGGAACGAAAACACGAAACGCAAACGTGAGCATCGCAGGCGCTGCGCCGATCAGTGCGACCCAGCGCCACGAATCAATCGTGACCTTGAAAAAGATCGCGAAGATTGCGATCAGGGCGAAACCGACATTCGCTGCGGCGCCGATGATTCCGGCCATCAGTGGACGATGTTTTTCTGGCCAGACTTCCATGACCAAGGCGATGCCGAGCGACCATTCTCCGCCCATGCCGAGCGCCGCGACAAAGCGTGACGCGCAGAGATGCCAGGGTTCTTGCGCAAAATAAATCAGCCCAGTGAAGACCGAGTAAATAAGGATGCTCGCCGCCATGGCGCGCACGCGCCCGATCTTATCGCCGAGCCAACCAAACACCACGCCACCGCCCGCCGCACCGAGAAGAAATGCGGCCGTGGCGTAGCCCATCCACTGAGCGACAAATGCATCATTAAGTGTCAGGCCGTGGGCCTGCTGCATCTGGAGCAGGGCAGGCCGAGCGATCAACGGGAATAGCCCCATTTCCATCCCGTCGAACATCCAGCCAAAAAAAGCGGCGGCGAGCACGGTGATCAGACGTGAATTATTGGGCTTAGAGGCAGAAGAGACGGAGGAGTTGACCATGGGGATTGCAGGTGGGGGTGACCTGCTCTGAAAACCTGCCCTAAGGAGTGCGCCGAGGTCAACGCACACGACAGCCCCTTAATTAGGCAGGCTAGAAGCAGAACTTTAACAGTTGGGGTGCGCTTACGTTCTCGCCGTCTAGCCCTCGGACGATTCATCGTTACCGCGTTTAGTTTCGGCTAGTCCCTCACTGCTTTACTCCGATTACGGCACATTGCTTCCATGATCCCATCTTCCCCCCTTAGTTTTTATGGCCAGAGGTTTGGGCTCTTGCTCGGTTATATCGCCTTCATGATAGTGGCCGTTAGTGACAGTTGCGAAGCGGCGGAATCAAAAAAGAAACCCTCACCGTCTATAGTCGCGGGCCCAGCTTGGGTGGAATCAGATTTCCCATTTTTTTCTTCAGTGCTCGATGCCCGGAAGGCTGGCGCCACCTTTGCCGCCGATAATCTTACTCCGCGAGGTATCGTGCTTAATCTCGGCGAGGACTGTTGGGCGTGTTTTGATCCCGACCTTTTGCGGGTTGCGGCGGTCTGGCGCGGTCGGGGCGTCACGGACAAGGCGCTCGCGATGGGCTCTTATCAGGATCCTACGCGCAAGCCGCCCTCAGGCCAAAAAACGTTATCGGAGCCCGACGGTAAACTGTGGTCCGCCAACGGTATTTATGCCGGTTGGCAGTCCGGCGATGGTATTTCCTTAACCGATCCACGCGAACCCGCGCCGAGCTCTGAGGAGGTCGGGCGCGGGCCGCTCGCGGAGACGCTGGGACGTTTCGAGGCGCTTCGCATGGTCGGAAAAGGGTTGGTTTTGGAATATAACGTGGCCGGCGTTGGGGTACGCGAGTGGTGGAATGTAACACTGAGCGCTAGTGGGCCGGTGATCGCGCGAACATTTGAAGTCGCTCCCTCGCGTCAGGCCCGGTTGCTAGTGCTGGGCAAGACCGCGCCCGGAATTTCAATAGCCGTAAAAAATGCGTTGCCGGCGGTGGCCGCCGCCGAACTCGCCAACGAAAACAGTACGTGGTGCGTGCGCGTGCGCGCTCACGCTGAGGCCGTAGTTTTCACGGTTTATCTCGCGGCGGGTGAAAGCGCCTTAGCGACAGCGGATTTAGCCTTGGGTAGATTTGAACCGTCCCGGGTTGGACCGGTGACACGTTGGCCCCAGCATGTACTTACAGCCGTAAAGCTTTCTTCGGCGCAGGATTCATATGTGGTCGATACCGTAACCTTGCCCGATAAGAACCCGTGGAAACGTCGCGTGCGCCCTGCGGATATTCAGTTTCTGCCGGATGGCACTGGCGTCGTGGTAACGATTGATGGCGATGTTTGGCTCGCTCGCGGCCTGGACGATGGTGCCGGCGTGGTGCAGTGGCGTCGGTTTGCGTCGGGTTTACACGAACCGATGTCGGTCGCGATTCGCGATGGCCAGATTTACGTATTCGATCGCAATGGCATCTGGCGACTACGCGATACTGATGGTGACGGTGAGGCTGACGTGCATGAATTATTTTCCAACGTTTTCGCGCAGACGGCGGATTTGCGGGAGTTTCCCTCGACTCTGCGACTCGCGCCTCACGGCGAATTCGTGATCGCCAAGGGTGGTCAGCAAGCAACGACACTCGGCAAGCACAACGGCAGCGTCCTGCGCATTGCTGCGGATGGACGCAGCTCGACGGTGCTCGGCTACGGTTTTCGTCAGCCCAGCATTGGGGTGAATCTACGCACGGGCCTAGTCACGGCGAGTGACCAACAGGGCCAATATATCCCCTCGACGCCGTTGCACATTGTGCGCGACGGCCAGTTCTATGGGTTCCTCGCGGATTTTTTACCCAAAGAAAAATATCCAGCGCCGATCGCCGAGCCGCTCACCTGGTTGCCGCATCCGGTGAACGCCTCGGCGCTTTCGCAAGTTTGGCTCTTTGACGCTAAACTCGGGCCCCTCAACGATGCGATGGTCCATATCGGTTTTAATCGCCCCGAGCTCTTTGTTGTTCGTTTCAACGAGCGTAGCTCGCGATTGCAGGCGGCCGTGATGAGCGTGACGCAATCCTTTGATTTTACGCCGTTAAACGGCGCGGTGAACCCAGTCGACGGACAGCTTTATCTCGCGGGCTTTCAAGTGATCGGTTGGGGCAACGTGATCAATACCCTCGGTGGAATTGGGCGCGTGCGCTATACTGGCGCACCGGTGACGCTACCACGCGAAGTTGTGCCGATGGACCAGGGAGTTTTGCTAAGATTCGATGTGGCGCTGGATCCAGCGAGGGCGCGCGATCCAGCGAGTTATTCGATCCAAACATGGAGTTATCAACGTACCTACAAGTATGGTTCGCCTCAATACAAAGCCGATGGCACACCTGGGCAAGATGCGTGGCCATCCAGTGCGGCTTATCTTTCAGCGGACGGACGCAGCGTGTTTGTGGCTGTGCCGGGTATGAAACCTGTGATGCAGCTGCGCGTGGGTTGGTCGCTTGTCACGGCTGCCGGGGCGACCTTTGCTCAAAATGCCTACACGACGCCCTATGAACTTGCGCACTTTGATCCGAAGGTCGAAGGCTTTGGAGATCTGAGTGTTGATCTCACGCCGCGCGCGGCAGTTGTAGCGAACCAGGAACTCATCAGCGCAGACGAAGGTAAGCGTCTCGCGCAGCTTTTCGGCTGCGTCGCGTGTCATGCGGCCGCGGAGCAAGCGGAGGCTAAATCCGGTCCGACGTGGCGCGGGCTTTATGGCCGGAGTCGCCCGGTGTTTGTCTCGGGTAAACCCCGTGAAATTACAGCGGATGAGGCTTATCTGCGCGAATCGATGCTTCAGCCCACAGCCAAGATCGCCGCGGGTTTCGAGAAAGGTGAATACGCGATGCCTAGTTATGCGGGCGTGCTTTCGGAGGCGCAGGTCGAGTCATTGATTCTTTTTATCAAGACCCTGCACTAGCCTCCAGCGGATGTCCTGCTGCGCCTGGTGGATCGTTAGCGATTTACAAGCCCGCGCCATCGCGAAGAGTGCCGGCCGCACAGACTTCACGATAAAAAGCGAGATAACGCTCAACGATGATGGCTGCGGAAAATTTTTCTACCGCGCGAACTTTAGCGGCAGCGCCGAGACGGACGCGGCGTGCTGGATCGGCTAGGAGGGCGGTGGCGGCGGCAGCAAGTGCTCCGGGATTGTCCAACGGCGTAAGCACGCCGGATTCGCCATCTGCGATGACCTCTGGAATGCCGCCGACGGAAGTTGAAACGCTCGGGCACGCGAAGGCCATGGCTTCAAGGATGCTCAGGCAGAAGCTTTCGCTTTCGGAGGCGAAGAGTCCGAGATCAACGGCTTGGAGGTAATCTTCGATGGCGGTGATATTTTCGCGGATGATTACGCGATCGGTGAGGCCGAGGCGGGCGACGTCGGTGTGTAAGGCATTGAAATCGCCGCCGGCCAAGACGAGCAATTTGCTAGTGCGGGGTTCGATCTGGGCGAAGGCGGCGAGGACATGGTCAACGCGTTTGACTGGGCGAAGATTGGAGGAGTGAAAAAGGAGGAATTGATCGTCGGCGACGCCGATTTCACGGCGGACAGCAGCCCGGGTGCGCGTGGGTGGGCGGGGTGTGTAGAAATTGTGGATGACCTCGATCGGGCGTTTCACTCCGATCAAGCGTTGCGTTTCCGCCCTCAGAAATGCTGAGACGGTGGTCACACCGTCGGCCGCCTCGAGAGCGTGACGGATGGCGGGGCCATAGCCGGCATCGCGGCCGAGGAGGGTGGTGTCGGTGCCGTGGAGGGTGGTGACGACTTTAGGACGCCGGTGCTCGGGCAGCATGTCACGGGCGAGGAGTGCGGCGGTCGCGTGAGGCACGGCGTAGTGCGCATGGATCAGGTCGAGACCGTGGTCGCGTGAAACCTCGGCGAGTTTTACCGAGAGTGGCAGCGTGTAATCAGGATATTTAAAGAGGCCATAGCTGTTGATTTTGACTGGATGAAAATGGATACGCGCGGTATCTAGAGGGAGGCGAAAGGGGCGCTCGTAGCTAATAAAATGAATCTCGTGGCCGCGGGCGGCGAGTTCTTCGCCGAGGGTTGTAGCGAGGATGCCGCTGCCGCCGACGCTGGGGTAGCAGGTGATGCCGATTTTAAGTGGAACGGAATCGGCCATGGTGTTTTTTAGAAGCGACGCGCGGTGTGGCTGAGCGCGGAGAGGGTGTTTACGACTAGTGGATCGGCGGGCCAGAGCGGAATGGCTTGGGCGACGCCAGCGCGCAGGCCATGGAAGCGCGCGCGGGTGAGTTGAAGTTCGACGTAGTCGCGCGTGGCCGCTTGCGAGGCGTGGGCGGCCATGGCGGCAGTCCAGGTGGCTACGACGGCGGAAACGTCAACGAGCACGGGCGAGGCGTCGCGGGCCTCGGCGTCGGAGGTGATCGCGTAGTGCAGCAGGGTGTTGATGGCGTGTGCGGGGTTGGCGCGTAATTCAGCGAGGCCACCATAGCGGGCGAGGCGAGCGGCGTTGCGGACGATTTTGCCGAGGACCGCGTGATCGGGGTGTTGGTTTTCGTTAACGGTGGGGGCCAGCACAAGGCTCGGGCGGACGCGGCGAATGAGGGTGGCGATGGTGAGCGAGTGGGCGAGCGAAGGTACGAAGTGGGCGTCACCACCGAGGTCGATGAACTCGAGAGTGGCGCCTAGGAGGGCGGCGGCTTTTTCCGCTTCTGCGGTGCGTTGGGCTGGGGTGCCGTTAGTGCTGGCCTCGCCGCGGGAGCAGACGACGAAGTGTACGGGGCGACCGGCGGCGGTTTCGAGGGCGATGATACCACCGGCGCCGAATTCGATGTCGTCGGGATGGGCGCCGAAGGCGAGGAGGGGAGATTTTTGATTAGGCATCGGCGTAGGCTTCGTCGGAGCGGTCGATGGTATCGCGGGTGACGAATTTGATTTCGGGGGCGTCGTTGTGGTTAAGGTAGGCTTGTTCACCCGCACCGGCAATATAGTGCGTGCAATGAATCACTGATTGCATCCAGCGCAGGCGACTGTCGCGCGATGGGCTGATATTTTCCGCTACAAAGGGTGTGGTGGCTAGGGTGATGAAAGAGTTGCCGCCTTCGTGGAGTTGGAGGGTGCCCTCTGGGGAGTAGCGGGCGCGAACGATTTCACCTTCGTGGGGTACATCGACAAAAAAATCGGTGATCGAGCAGGCGGCCCGGCGGAAGGCGGGGTCACTGGAGCGCACAACGCGGATGCCTTCGAGTAGGCCCATGGCCCGATACATCTCTAGGCAGAAATCGGCTACTGTGTCGGCTTTGATCGCTTTGAAGGCCTCAACGTGTTGGGGCGTGACGTAAGCGGGGAGCTGGCGGGCGGTCTGATCGCGCCAGCTAACCGGAATTTTTTTCGCGTAGAGCGGGGAAAACTTACGCTGAGTTTTATTGATAAAAGTGAAGTTAAAGGTGAGGGGCTCATCGGTTTTACGATGACGCAGGGTGGTCTGCGTTTCCCGCGGGTCGTGGTCACTGTCGTGATAAAAAAAGATGATCTCGCCGCTGATTTCAGCTTGGAGTTTACGCGCGGTGGCAAATTTGGCGTACAGGAAACGTCGCGGAAAAAAGCCGCAGGGTTGTTGGCCAAAGCAGATGACAGGAGTACTCATGCTCGGGAGGGGTGGGTCGGAAGAAAGAGAAGCGGGGCCACGGTGGTAGAGAAGGGGGTGAAGAGAACTAGCAAAGAGCAAGCGTTTCGCTGGCGGCTCAGGCGTAGCGTTCTAGGGCCGGGCCAGTGAGGCGGCAGATGGTCCAGTCGGTTTTGCGTTCGGCGCCGAGGGCCTCGTAGAAGTCGATGGCAGGTTGGTTCCAGTCTAGGACGGACCATTCCATGCGGCCGCAGCCGAGTTGGTTGGCGAGCTGGGCGAGATGGAGCAGGAGGGCCTTGCCGAGGCCTTGGCCGCGAAATTCGGGGCGGATAAAAAGGTCTTCGAGGTAGAGGCCTGGTTTGGCTAGGAAAGTGGAATAATTAAAAAAATACAGGGCGAAGCCGGCGGGCGCGCCGGTGGCGGTGAAGGCGAGGATGCAGGCGGCGGCAGGGCGCGTAGCGGGATCAAGGGGAAACAGCGTCGTGCGGAGTGTGTCGGCGGTGGCGACAACCTCATGGGAGAGTTTTTCGTAGTCGGCGAGGCCGCGGATAAAATCAAGGATGACGGGGACGTCGGCGGCGGTGGCGGCACGGATCATGGCAGGCATAGACCATTAGCTAAAGGGAACGCAGAAGGTTGAAAAGAGAAAGGCGTGTAAGGCGGAGTTTGCGTCGCGGGTTGCAAGCGGGCGGGATTTTGTTAGGGTCGCGCTATGAAATGGATTGTAAGCCATTGGGCGATTTTAGTGTTGGGGCTGATAACCGGCGTGGCAGGAGCGGCGGAGAATCGGACGATGCCAGCGAGCAAGCAGGCGGTGAAGGCGGAGATTGTGACTTCAGTCGAGGGGCAGTTGGCGGCATTTCGAGAGGGTGAAATGGGCAAGGCGTATGCGTATGCTTCGACGGTGTTGCAGATGCAGACGCCAATTGGCCGCTTTGTGCAGCTGGTGCGACAGGGTTATCCGGAGATTTGGTCAAATGCCCGAGTGGAGTTTGGGCTGGTGCGGGATGACGGCCGCAGGGCCATGGTGACGGCGAGGGTGTTTGCGCAGGATGGCTCAAGCGCGGCCTATGATTACGTATTGGTTAAGGAAGAGGATTTTTGGCGTATCGCGGGTGTGCTGCGGCACGAGGAAAAGGGCTTATCACGGGTATGACAGGATAAGCGTAGTCGCTGCATTCGAGCAATTTAGGGCTGCGCGAGGTCGGACTGGTTTTTTCAGAACCTTCTTTCTCGGCGCCGAATCGACGCTGCAGTCGGGAAAAATTACTCGAATGTGCTATTGGCGCGCAGGCGCCGGACTTTAAAATTATGGTAGGCTAAGCGGGCTAGGTCAGCGGAGAACGCGAGACCAAAGACGGCAAGAATGACCCAAGTGAGTTGTGGGGGGAACTTGAAGGCGCGGCGCAGCAGAAGTGCAGCGATGCAGCACACTAAGAAAAAAAAGAAGTGACCCAGAACGACGCGGCGGGCACGGCGATGAGCCTCGAGCGCGATAACCAGGGTGTCGGTGGACGACAGGGCGGGTTTCATAAAAAAATAACGCGGAGTACGCAATGGAAGAGGTTGTTGAGTGCAGCGTGGGTGTCGATGGTACGTTGTTTGTGGAAACTAGCTCCCACCGAATGCGATTCAAATGCACCTGTCGTTGCGACTCTAGCATAAGACGCAAAGGGCATTCGAGTGGCTAGTCATACTGCTCTGATAGGTCTAAAAATTGGCTGATTTCTTCACATCGTAACTTAACGGTTGAGGAACCGGGTTAATTTTAGGCTTCTGATCGCTCCACCTTCGGCGCATCCACTGCCCTCGGGTGTGATCTTGGAGACCCCTGAGGTCTTGGGCTAATTGACCTTCTGCGTTACCTGTTCGTAGTTTGAGGGTAATTCCGGCCTTTAGTGGCCGGGGGATGCCAACTCCGTGGTTGCAAAGCGGGTCTTTTAAGAGAGGTTGGGAAGTTTAATTTGTTTATTATGCTCAGAAAATTCCTCGCGAAGTTGCGCGAAAAAATCGCCCCGGCTAAATCTGCTCCTGCTTCTGCCGCGCCGGCACCCGCTAAGTCGTCTGCGCGTGAGCATGATGTTCGTCGGCGTGGAGGTGGTGGCAGTGAGGGTGCGCGTCGAGGCGAGGGCCAGAACTATAGTGGCCAAGGTCGCGGTGGCAGTGAAGGCCGTGCTCAACGTAGCGGCGGCGAGCAGCGGCGGGATTTTCAGCCACGTGGTGGTGAACGCGGCGGGCGCAGCTCCGGTGGCCGCAGTGAAGGCCGGCGTGAGGATTTTCGCGGTGATAGCCGGGGTCCGCGCGAGCCGCGGGAACGCCCCACGATCGACAAGAATTACGACCATCCTCGGACGGCTTCGATCAAACCGGTGGTGCCGATCAATGTGCCGAAGATGGATACGGCATTTAGTAAGTTGGGTTTGTCGGATGCGCTTGCTTTTGGTGTGCAGGAAATGGGCTACATCGAGCCCACGCCAATTCAGGCGCAGGCGATTCCAGTGGTACTCGCCGGACGTGATTTGATCGGCTCCGCGCAGACAGGCACGGGTAAGACGGCGGCTTTTGCGCTGCCGATTATCCAGAAACTTGGCACGCACGGTAAGCTGCGTTGTTTGATCCTTGAGCCGACGCGCGAGCTGGCGTTGCAAGTGGAGGAAGCATTTCAGAAGTTTTCTAAATTCACGGATCTGCGCGTAACGATTGTCTACGGCGGGGTCGGCTACGGGAAACAATTAGAAGATCTCAGAGCTGGCATCGATATCTTGGCGGCTACGCCAGGTCGTTTGCTTGATCATATGGAACAGGGGAACGTGTCGCTCAAGGATGTCGATATTCTCGTACTCGACGAAGTCGATCGCATGCTGGACATGGGTTTTTTACCCGATGTTAAGCGTATTGTGCAAAAAACGCCGAACACCCGACAGACACTTTTCTTCACGGCCACCGTACCACCTGAAATCGCGTCACTCGCGAGCTGGGCCTTAAAAGATCCGGCACGGGTCGAGATCGGTCGTCAACGTTCAGTCGCCGAAACGATTGCGCATGCTTTTTACCCCGTCGTGGCGTCGCAGAAATTCGAGTTATTGCAGCTGCTTTTGGATCAGACGGATTTTAAGAGCGTTATTATCTTCGCGCGCACGCGTATGGGTTCAGACCGCATTGCGGACCGGCTCCAGCGTAAGGGCCACACGGTCGGCGTACTGCATTCGGACCGCAGTCAACGCGAACGCATCGAAGCGCTCGAGGGTTTTAAATCGGGCAAATACGAGGTTCTCGTCGCTACCGACATCGCCGCACGTGGCTTGGACATTGCGGGCGTCTCGCACGTGATTAACTACGACGTGCCAGAAAACGCGGAAGATTATGTGCATCGGATCGGTCGCACGGGTCGCGCGCAGGCCAGTGGAGACGCGTTCACCCTCGTTACGGAAGAGGATGTGCGCGACGCGCGTAGTATCGAGCGCTTCACTGGCATGGCGATTGAGCGAAAGAAAATCGAAGGTTTCTCGTATATTTACTCGGCGCTATTCGACGAGAAAGCCCAAGCGGAAGTCGCGGCGGCCGCAGCCAAGCCGGTCAGCCGGCTGCATCGCGGGATGCGGCGTTAAGGCTATTTAAGCGGGTGTAAGCAATTAAGGTCGCATCGCCAAGATGCGGCCTTTTTAATTCGGATTAGTCCATAAAAGATCCGGAAAATTGTTACAATCGAGCGCTTGATTCGTATACTCGTTAAAGCATATGAATGTAGGAGTGGACTTGATTAAAATCTACGCCTGCCTCTGTGATCTTACCCGCTTGCGCTTGCTCAATGTGCTCGCGCAAGGGCCGGTGTGCGTCTGTCATTTTCAAGCCGTTTTGAACGAGCCTCAGGTTAAAATTTCAAAGCATCTGGCTTATCTGCGTACACGCGGCCTCGTGCGGGCGAAGCGGCAGGGTAATTGGGTGATTTACGCGTTGGCTAATAGGCCTTCGCGGGAGCTTAAGGCGAATCTGGCGTGCCTGCAGGATTGTGCGCGGGAGAATCCACGATTTAAGCGCGATTTGGTGCGCTTGAAAAAAATCGAACCGGCGTGTGCTTGGGTGCGGACGGGCAATCTAACTCAGGCACCCCGGCAAATTCGCTGCACTTGCTGATGGGTAATTCTTAAATTCTTAACACATGGAAACGGCGAACGCCTCGGCTAAACCAACGGTTCTAATTCTTTGCACGGGTAATTCGTGCCGCAGTCATCTCGCGGAGGGGTTGCTGCGCGCGGCCGCAGGCGATCTTTTTGAGGTGACAAGCGCAGGTTCGAAGCCGGCAGGCTACGTGCACCCAATTGCGATCGAGGTGATGAAGGAAATCGGCATCGATATTTCCGGCCATCGCTCGAAATCTATGATTGAATTCATGGATCGTGACATCGAGACGGTGATCACGGTTTGCGGGAATGCGGATCAGGCGTGTCCCATTTTTCCCGGACAGGTGAATCGGCATCATTGGCCTTTCGAAGACCCGGCGCACGCAAAGGGCAGCGAAGCAGAGGTGCGCGAAGTTTTCCGGCGCGTGCGCAACGAGATTCGGCGTACGTTTACGGCTTATGCCGATGGGCGGCGCGATGCGCTCAAGGTTCGACGGGTGTGAGTACGTAAAAACAAAAATATATGAATAAAAATTCACTGACCCAAAAACTATCTTTCCTCGATCGCTACCTGACGCTGTGGATTTTTTTGGCGATGGGGTTGGGCGTGGCGCTTGGGCAATTTGCCCCAGGTCTGGCAAGGGGGCTCACGGGTTGGAGTGTGGGGACTACCTCGATCCCAATCGCGGCGGGTTTAATTTTGATGATGTACCCGCCGCTAGCCAAGGTGCGCTACGAGGAGTTGCCTGATGTATTCCGCAATCGACGCGTGCTGGGGCTCTCACTGGGGCAAAATTGGCTTGTCGGGCCAGTGCTCATGTTTGCGTTGGCGGTGATTTTCTTGCGGGACCGGCCAGAATATTTTGCTGGCCTAGTCTTAGTGGGTATCGCGCGGTGTATTGCGATGGTGATCGTGTGGAACGATCTGGCGGGCGGGAGTCGCGAGTATTGCGCGGGGTTAGTGGCGGCGAACGCGTTGTTCCAAGTTTTCGCGTTTGCGCCGTTGGCGTGGCTTTTTTTGAAAGTGTT
>Ga0136642_1000273_pt1 | contig 30103 bp, 30 predicted proteins | sample LowCatLa1302831Y_FD_115313 | JGI IMG/M metagenome (GOLD analysis project Ga0136642, IMG submission 115313) | Freshwater microbial communities from Lower Cathedral Lake, Yosemite National Park, California, USA - 13028-31Y | ecosystem: Environmental > Aquatic > Freshwater > Lake ... | reverse complement strand
GAGATTGCCCGTAGTGAGTCAGGACTTCATGAAGTACTCACTGCTAATCCTCAACTATTAAAGGCTGATGTGGCCATTCTCGGCGAGCCATCTGACGGTGGCGTTGAAGCAGGTTGTCAGGGGAGTCTTCGTATTGAGATTCAATTAAAGGGTGCTCGAGCTCACACCGCTCGTCCTTTTACTGGTCGCAATGCTGTTCACCGCGCGGGAGAAGTTATTTCGAAGATTGCTGCCTATACGCCTCGTGAAGTAACAATCGATGGCGCAACATACGTAGAACAGATGCAGGTAGTTGCAGTGAATGGTGGCATTTCGCCAAACGTCGTTCCTGACACCGCGTCTCTCACCGTGAATCACAGGTTCGCTCCAGACAGGGATGCTGGCGAAGCGCTTGCAGCTATTAAGCAACTCCTTGGATCTTCTATTGAAGAAGGAGACGCCATTCAGATTATTGACGCTGCTCCTAGCGCTGCGCCTTCGTTAACAAATTCGCGTCTCAAATCCTTGGTTTCACTAACTGGCGTTCCAGTCAGAGGAAAGCTTGGATGGACTGATGTTGCAACGTTCGCAGAACTAGGAATTCCGGCAACCAATTTCGGAGCAGGTGACCCGCTGCTGGCACATCGAAGCGATGAATTCGTGACGCTAAACGAGATCGATGAATACGCTCGCGTTTTAGATCAGTGGCTTAGTAATTAGTAATTACGAAGTACTGAAATAACTCGTCCAAAAATCGCAACATCCTTTGAGTCAAATTCCATTGGCTCCATGGTGCTGTTTTCTGGCTTAAGAACCGTGCGTGCTCCTTGTGGGAAGTAGCGCTTCACCGTTGCTTCGTCTCCTGGAATTCCTGCAACAACAATCTCGCCCTTGTTGGCTGTGACCTGACGCTGCACAACAATGAAGTCACCAGGAAGAATTCCGGCATCGATCATTGATTCTCCGCGAACTTGCAATACGAAGCTGTCACCACGACCAGCAAACTGTTCTGGGATCGACATGAGCTCGTGTGTATTTTCTGCAGCGAGTACTCCCGTTCCAGCCGCTACGTCACCCACAAAGGGGATGTGTCGGATGTGCTGGTCGGGCATTGGGTTCTCAGCATCGAGTCGAACAATCAATGTTCGTGGTTGCTGAGGATTACTAGCGAGGAATCCGCCCTCTTTAAGGACATTGATGTGGGTGTGAACCGTGGCGGGAGCCAAGCTCACGTGGGTACCGATTTCTCGGATTGTGGGCGGGAAATTACGCTCACGCTGACATGTCGCGATGAATTCGAGTATTTGTCTACGAACTGGGGTTAATACTTCAGCCATGGGTCCTCCTAGGACGAACAGTTGTTCGTAGGTTACCGCAGATTGAGTAAGAAATCAAACACCTGTTCGTACGACTAAATACGCCTGTTTCTAAGTACTTTTACGATTCTTCCTGTGAACTCCCTGTGATGTACGATTCTTCATGGCCAAATTGGTCAAATAAATCCATGTCGGTGTGTTCTGAGTGTCACAAACGTGACCATTCGGTAATGCAGGCAGGAACTAAATGAAAGTTAGGAGAACGATCTTGAGGATTCGTTTGAATAGAACAGTTGCTGCATTGGCAACTGGCGCACTTTTGCTTGTTGCAGTGCCGGTTACCGGTTTTGCTTCAGCAGGTGCAGCCACAAAGCCAGTGTATGTAATCGGATATGAAGGACCAATGACTGGTTCAGCTAACCAATACGGTTTGAATGAGTTTTACGGTTTGCAGCTTGCTGTTAACCAGTGGAACGCAAATAACTTGCCATTCACATTGGAAGTAAAGTCGTTTGACGACCAAGGGTCAGGAACACTTTCACCAGCACAGGCAGCAGCAGCAGTAGCTGTTCCTAACCTTGTAGCTGTTGTTGGACCTGCATTCTCTGGTGCGACACACGCTGCGCAACCTGCATATGAAGCTGCCAAGATGCCAATCGTTACGCCATCTGCAACAGCCGTTGCACTTGCAACAACTGGCGCAAACAACTTCTTCCGTATGGTTTACGGTGACGATGTTCAAGGCATTGCTGATGCAAACTTCCTCATTAAGGTTAAGAAAGCTAAGTCAATTACTGTTATTGACGATGCCACATTCTACGGTGCAGGAATTGCAAAGGTTGTAGCTGACACTGCTAAGGCTGCAAATATAAAGGTAACTGTGTCTACATTGCCACAAACTTCATCTTGCACAGGTGGAATTGCTTCAGTTGCACAGTTTGCTTCAACTGCGACAAAGATCAAGAACGCTAAGCCAGATGCCGTTTTCTACGGTGGATACGCTTGTGACTACGCAAACCTTCTTCCTGCACTAAGTCGTGCTGGATACAAGGGAGCCGTAATGTCAGCAGACGGTTCATACGATGCTGCACTCATGACTCAGGTAAACCCAGTTTCTTCAGCAAAGGGCGCTTACCTAAGTGCTGCTAACTGCGGATCAGCTGGAAACCTAACTGGTGCAACCGCTGCAGCATACGAAGCATTGTCTGGAATTGCTCCAGCAGCTGCTCTCTATGACGCACAGGCATACGATGCTGGAAACATCATCGTTGCAGCACTTAAGTCAATTGGCGTAACTGCTCTTGGTACTAACACAATTACGCAAACACGTAGCGCAATTTCTGCCTACTTGCACGCGAACACATTTGACGGCGTAACTGGAAAGATTGCATTCCAGGCGAACGGAAACCTTCTCGGAACCGGTAAGGGCAACATTGGCATTTACCAGATCACTGGTAAGGACTTGCCAACAAAGAAGACCTGCTACTAAGCAATTGAAGTAAATTAAGAGTGCACCAGGGTTTCGGCTCTGGTGCACTCTTAATGCTTTACACAACTTTCTACAAGGGGCATTCTTGTCTGGTTTTTTTCACTACTTTTCTTCTCATTTTGAGTCCTTTCGTGGTGAGTTTTGGGCACTACTTTTCGGTGGCATCGGCTCGGGAATTATTTATGCAATGGTCGCCATTGGCTACACCATGGTTTATGGTGTTCTTCGATTAATTAACTTCGCACATTCTGAAATTTTCATGATTGGTGGATTCGCCGGATTCTTCGTATTGAAATACAGCATTGGGGACTCGACTCCTTCTGGATTCTCGTCGGTTCTATTGGTCATCGTTGGAATTCTCGCGGGAGGAATCGCTGGAAGTTTGAGCGCTGTAGTTCTTGAACGCGTGGCGTATCGCCCCCTTCGCAAACGTGGTGCTCCAAAAATCGCCTATTTGATTAGTGCAATTGGTGCCTCATACTTCTTAATTAACATCGCAGCTAAAGAGTTTGGACGAATTGGTCAGTCAATGGTGCAGCCCTACACTGATCATGCTGTTTTTACTATATTTGGTGCCCCAGTTCAGATGTACACAATTCTTATTTTGATTGTCGCGTCACTTATGTTCTTCGCTCTTGACCGGATCGTAAATGTGACAAAACTTGGTCGTGGAATTCGTGCAGTAGCGCAAGACTCCGAAACAGCCTCGCTAATGGGCGTGAACATTGACAAAACAATCGCAGTTACATTCTTTCTGGGTGGATTCCTCGGTGGAGTTGCAGGTTTTCTGTACGCATTGAACTTCGGTGTGCTGTATTCAATGGGATTCACGCCAGCGCTCAAGGCGTTTACAGCGGCAGTACTTGGCGGAATTGGAAACCTTCGCGGAGCTGTGCTCGGAGGACTCACTCTGGGAGTTGTTGAAAGTCTCTCAGTTTCATTCGTCAACCCTGCGTTTATCGATGTTGTTGCATTCGCAATTCTTATCCTCGTTTTGCTGTTCAGGCCAACAGGAATACTTGGCGAGCGACTCGGTAGGGACGCATAATGGATTCATTGAATGTTAAAAAATTTCTCAAATTTGCTGGTGTGCTCGTCATCTTGAGTGAACTGGCGGCAGTCGTCACAGGTCCTCCAGGAAATCCAACGCACCCCTGGGTGGGATTCAAAGGTTCGATTGCTGATCCGACATCGTTACTTGGATTATTTACAACCTCACGCGGGATCGTATTTCTTGTTTATGGCGTACTTGTCGCACTTATTGGCTACTTGTTAAAAACTAAAAATAAATTTGTAATCAAGTCTCAGGAACTTCAACGAACAGTTTCATCTAATAAAGCATTTCGAATTGTTTTTTTCTCCGCACTTGGTGTTTTAGTAGTTCTACTGCCGACCATAGTGAAGGATGCCTTCTGGCAAAATGCAATGGTTTCCCAAATTGCTATTTTCGTATTACTGGCTCTTGGGCTCAACGTTGTTACAGGATTCGCTGGACTACTAGACCTTGGATTCGTAGCTTTTTATGCCGTGGGTGCGTACGCAACTGCTTGGTGCACTGGTGCACTCCCGCTTCCAGCACTCTTTGGTATGCACTTGAACACGTTCTATGCAATTCCTGTTGCCATTGCACTCGCCATGGTCTCAGGAGTTATCCTGGGAATTCCTACTTTGAGACTTCGCGGTGACTACCTGGCAATCGTGACTCTTGGTTTCGGAGAAATTATTACTGTCTTTGCCAACAATCTCAACGGAGTTACCGGTGGTGCAATGGGAACGGCTCAAGTACCTCACTTTTCGATCCATCTTGGCCCAATCAAATACAACTGGGGCATCCCGCCGGTTCCCTACTATTACCTAACAATTGTGTTTGTAGGAATCTTTATGATTGCCTTCTCACTCCTTGAGCATTCACGTGTTGGTCGTGCGTGGACGGCAATTCGTGAAGATGAGGTTGCAGCTGAGTCAGTTGGTATCAATCCATTGAAGTACAAAGTTTTGGCCTTCGCTATTGGCGCTGCAAGCGCAGGATTCGCGGGTGTTATGACCGCTGCTCAAACCAACTACGTATCACCAGCAACTTTTACTCTCGGACTCTCAATTAACGTTCTTGTTCTGGTTATTTTCGGTGGAATGGGCTCAATCATTGGAGTGGTGTTTGGTGCTGTGGTAATTCAGACCGTCACTATGTATCTCATCCACAATCCACCTGCTGGCTATCAACCTCAAGACCTCTACATGTACATTGGTTTGCTACTTGTCGTCATGATGATTTTTAGACCCGCTGGGATGATTCCCTCACGCCGTAGAACTCGAACGCACGCACCATCAGCAAGCGGTCAGGAATAACCATGGAGAACCTATTCGACGTAACAGATGTCAGTCTCCGTTTTGGTGGCGTTGTTTCATTGTCCAATGTTTCGATGTTCCAAAAAAGAGGCGAGATCCTTGCGGTTATTGGACCTAACGGCGCTGGAAAGACTTCGTTGTTCAATTCATTAACCGGCGTCTACCAGCCTCAAGAAGGAACAATTCTTTTCAATCCAAAAGACAAGCCGCAGCTTTCAATTATCGGAAAAAAGCCATTCACGGTCTCAGACTCTGGAATTGCACGTACCTTTCAGGCATCGAGAATGTTCAATGCTCTGACGACATTCGAGAACGTAAAAATCGGTGCCGAATCCCATAAGGGAATTGGTGTCCTGGGAGCTATGTTCAGAGGCCCAGCAACACGAAGAGATGAACACACTTCAGATGAGCACACTTGGTCGCTCCTGGAATTTGTTGGTCTAAAAGACCGTGCAAACGTGATTGCTTCAGCACTTTCTTATGGTGAGCGTCGTCGACTTGAAATTGCTCGTGGCCTAGCTACAAATCCTGAAGTTCTACTTCTCGACGAGCCTGCCGCCGGAACAAATCCATCAGAGAAGAACGATCTAGCCATTCTCATTCGCAAGGTGCGAGACGAAATGGGAGTGTCGATTCTTCTGATCGAACACGACATGAAGCTAGTTATGTCGCTTGCAGAGCGGCTCTATGTCCTTAACTTTGGAAGTGTCATTGCTGAAGGAACTCCGGACGAAATTCGATCAAACCAGAATGTTATTGATGCATACCTTGGTACCGCCTCAGAAGAGGAGACTGACAATGCTTGAAGTTAAGAATGCTGTAGTTCGATACGGACTCATTACCGCGCTCCATGGGATTTCTCTTGAAGTTAAGCAGGGCGAAATTGTGACTCTGCTTGGTGCCAACGGTGCCGGAAAGAGCACAACGCTACGCATGCTTTCTGGAATTCGCTCTGCCCAAGAAGGCGAAGTTATTTTCGAAGGAAATGACATCACCAAAGTAAGTGCCCATGAATTCACCAAGCTAGGCATCAGCCATGTTCCAGAAGGTCGTCGAATTTTTGCTCAGATGACCGTTGAAGAGAACCTCGAAATGGGTGCTTACAGTCGAACCGACTCGTACAATGATGACATTGAGCATATGTATGCAATGTTTCCAATCTTGAAAGATCGTAAGAAGCAGCTCGGTGGAAACCTTTCAGGTGGAGAGCAACAGATGCTCGCAATTGCCCGTGCACTCATGAGCAACCCTCGACTTCTCTTACTTGACGAGCCGTCAATGGGACTTGCTCCAAAGATCATTCAGAACATTTTCAAGATCATTGGTGAAATCCGAGATGCGGGCACAACGGTTTTTGTCGTAGAACAGAATGCAGCTCAGGCGCTTCGGGTGGCCGACCGCGGGTACGTAATGGAGAATGGTCGAATCGCCTTCAGCGACCTGGCTTCAAACCTCCTCGATGACCCACGTGTTCGCGCTGTCTACCTGGGTGAGTCTGCCTAATTACCATTTGACCAGGTATTTTGTAAATTTCTAAAATTTCACTTGCATACGAACGTCTGTTCGCTTTATAGTTAACGAACAAGTGTTCGTATAACAAGGAGTGTCGGGAATGGCTGCAATTCAGATTGAAGAATTCGAAGTACTAACTAGCGAAGAGACAGCGCCCTACCTGCGTCTCGTAACCGCTCAAAACACCCCTCAGAGCTTTCGTACGGGTGTCCCACTTTCAGTTCGTCGTGAAGCTCGTGAGCTTCGTCGCAAGCGGAAAAACCGCTTCTATGCAGGTCTTGTCCTTGCTGGTGCATTGATCATCTTGGCCATGCCTGGTGCCGCATTCGGTGGCGTAACTGGAACAGGACTTTCAACTGACATCGCTAGTAGCGCAGAGCTTGCATCTGGAATGGTTTACGTTGTGCAACCTGGTGACACACTCTCATCGATTTCAGAGATGGTTAATCCTGTGAATCCACAGAATGCAGAGAATGTGCTTATTGCGCAACTCGGAAGCAGTGTTGTTATTCCGGGCGAACACATTCTAATTCCCTAAAAAATCAGGCAAATAGGTGTATCGTTATTACATGCGTTGTCCATTCTGTGCGGCCGATGACGACCGCGTTGTTGACTCAAGACTCGCCGAAGATGGCGTTGCTATTCGACGCCGTCGTGAATGCTCTGCCTGCAACCAGCGATTCACAACATTTGAGCGCATAGAAGAAATTAGCCTTTTCGTAGTCAAGCGCTCTGGAGATCGTGAGCCATTCGACCGGCTAAAAATTCTTGAGGGTGTCCGAGCTGCCTGCAAAAACCGCCCCGTGGACGAAGAGGTGCTTGAAGGTCTTGTCATTTCAGTAGAAGAGTCAATGAGACTGCTTAACCGCGACGCTACGAGTGAAGAAGTTGGACTAGCAACACTCGAGTCTCTTAGATCAGTTGATGACGTTGCGTACGTCCGGTTTGCTTCGGTGTACAAAGGTTTCGAGGGCACTGAAGATTTCGCTCGAGAAATCGGCAACCTCGTAAAAACAACCGCACCAAAACATCGGGGATAAAAATGCGCGCTATGCGACTACAGCCGAAATCGGCCATGGCCATTTATGCGCATCCTGATGATGCGGACGTCGCTGCTGGTGGAATCCTTGCTCAGTGGGCGAGTGAAGGATGTCAAGTTCATCTCGTAGTTGTCTGTGACGGCTCCAAAGGCTCGCATTCCCATTCTGCGGTATCCACCGTTGTTGCTGACGTACGAAGTTCTGAATTGCAGCACGCGGCAGACCTCTTAGGAGCAGCAACCATTGCCGAACTTGGGTTATCTGACGGAGACGTTACTAACGACGAAAAACTTCGTAAAACCCTTGTAGGGCTAGTCCGGAAATACCGTCCAGAAGTTGTTTTGGGTCCAGATCCAACAGCCACCTTCTTCGGTGGTGTCTACGTAAATCATCGTGACCACCGTGAAACGGGATGGGCACTGTTAGACGCAGTCGCTCCAGCCGCTGCGATGCCGCTCTATTTTCCCAAGGAAGGGCCTGCTCATCAAGTTGGTCACATTCTGCTGAGCGGAACTCACGAACCTGACGTTGTTTTTGATGTCTCTTCGACTATTGATGCAAAACTAAAGGCCGTCATGGCTCACGCGTCGCAGCTCTCCGGTGATATCGAAGACATCCGTGATGTCGTTTACGGCCGTGCTGAACAAGCTGGCCGTCCAATGGGAGTGGCCTTTGGTGAGGCTTTTCGCTGCGTTGAACTCGCCTTCTGATAACCCCTCGGTTGACGAGGCACCAATACTTCACATTGACCTCGATGCATTCTTCGCGTCAGTAGAGATTCTTGATAATCCATCGTTGAAGGGAAGACCAGTAGTCGTTGGTGGACCTGGTGAGCGTGGAGCAGTAGCGAGTGCCAGTTACGAAGCACGTCGCTACGGCGTAAGAAGCGCCATGCCAATGGTGATCGCGAAACGCATGTGCCCAGACCTCGTGATTTTGCCTGGAAGGTTCGACCGCTACGAAGCGTATTCGCACGACTTTCACGAAATCATCATGGACCTAACGCCGGAGTTCGAGCCACTCGGCCTCGATGAAGTGTTTGCGGACCTGAGAAGTCTTCGACGGCTGAATGTGCAGCCCATCATCGCAGGACATGAACTGCGTCGAAGGATTAATGATGAACTCGGGCTTCTCTGCGGTGTGGGACTTGGGCGCAACAAACTTTTTGCCAAACTTGCGTCCAAGAAATCAAAGCCAACCGTTGTTGATGGCAAGCTCGTCGATGGTCCCGGTGTCGTATGGGTGTCTCCTGAAATGGAAAAGCTGTGGTTGAGTGAGCTACCTGTATCTGCACTCTGGGGAGTGGGGCCCGCAACAACTGGGAAGTTGGAACGCATTGGTATTCGCTGGGTGCGAGACATAGATAAATTCGACGAGTCACTTCTCGCTCGCCACGTTGGTCCATGGATGGCAGGAACTCTTGTCAACTACGCCAGTGGCGAAGACGAGCGAGAAGTTGTATCTGACCACGTGACCAAGTCAATTGGACACGACGAAACTTTCATAAAATCTCTCAGAGGAATTGATGAGTTACTCGAAGAAGCTAAAAGTCACTCGGCAATTCTTTCAAGGGCCATCAGAGCCAAGGGTTGGGTCGCACGCACGGTGTCAGTAAGCGTCCGGTTCGATGACTTTACATCAATTGGCAGATCTCAAACAATCAGTTTTGGGATTGATGATGAACGGGCGATTTTTCTCATTGCCAAAGCGCTTCTTGAATCAATGGAGTATCCGTTTGCGATCAGATTGCTCGGTATCCACTTGTCCTCTTTTCTTCCAAGATCAAGAAACGACATGCAACTTACGTTTGGCATTGAAACTGCTGCGGATGAGCGCCAACAAACAATTGAAGCAACGAGAGACCGCCAAATTGGCTACGAGGCTCTTAGAGACGTTATTGACGATGTGCGCGAAAAATTTGGGAAGTCTGCGGTGGGCACGGCTTCAGAATTAAGCGAAGACGGAATTGAAATTGAGCGCCAACGTGGCAGTGCCTCGCAGGGTCCACTCGCTAAACCCGAACGGTAACGAGTGTCCCGATTGGTGTGTGTGGCCAAATGGTGCCAGCTGAGCTGAACGGGAGTTCAATGCAGCCGAGGCTTTGACGTGAACCATAGGTCGAGCGAATAAACCCGTGGAGGCCCTCACCACCGTTGTAATACGAGACCCAGGGAATACCAGGGTCGTAATACTTGGTTCCATCGGGATTCGTGCCCGACATTGTTGTGGTGGCGTAACGGAGATAAATGGGAAAGGTTCCTGGATCACTTGGTGCTGCAGTGATTCCTGCGTTCGCTAGTGAACGCAAACTTGGAACTCCACTTATGTACAGCGTCAGTAGTTGTGGGGCAGATTTTCCGAGATTCTGAGCAACGTCGACATAGTTGTATGGGCGAGGGCTGTACTGCGACTTTTTTGCCGCCAGAAGAAGCGCGTTCCAGGTGGCGAAAGTTGTTATTCCAGTTGTTGGCAGTTCATGAACGTCCTGAAAGCTCATTACTGCCCCTTTCAGAATTTGATTCGCCACCCCTGGAACCCACTGGGCGCTTAGTGACTGTGGAAGAAAAGGGTACATCCACGTGAATGTGCCAGGAGTCTTCTCGACCAATGGTTTCGTCATCTGCAAACTGACTTTTGGCATTACCAAGGTTGTTGTTGGCGTGCGAACAGTCGTAGTGGTTACTGGAATCGACGTTGATGTCGTAGTGCTCTCGCTGAGACCGGAGGTAGTGGTTGAAGAAGTTGACGTTGTTGTAGAACGCACAATGACTGAAGTTGTTGATTTCGATGAACCCGCAGGTACAAAGCCAACAGGTAGGTAGCCGAGTTGTGCGAGTAGCTGCTCTTCCCAAAGAATGTCAACACCCGAAACGATCGTCTTTGAAAAACTCGAAGCAACGCTGCAAGTTAAATTGCATGTAAATGAAGTTGGTATCTGAATGGTGTACGAGACATTGGGAAGGACTGTTGTAGCTGCGTACGCATCGAAACGCAGTTTCGAAATCTGGACCCACTTCATCTGAAGTGAATGTGACATCGCTAAAGTTGGAAGATCCTTGATGTCGATTTGCTGATTCACAGTTATTCGAACAATTGGCATCGATTGATTGAGAGACGCTGAAGGCTGGGCACTGACCTGAACCGAGGTTTGTGCAGCGTCTGCGTTTGATGCAAGTTGGATCATTGAGAGCATGAGAACTGCTGGAAGGGCAAGTAGTCTCATGTGCTTAATCACACTTAAAGATTACTCACGAAGGTTTGTAATTCGGACCGAAAACTACCGAGGCGAAAGAAACTTTCTTAACCTCGCCTCTAGCCATGTGCTCGAGCAACTAGGATTAATCCTTCTGGCGGCGTGGCCGAGCGGTTAGGCAGGGGCCTGCAAAGCCCCGTACTCCGGTTCGAATCCGGACGCCGCCTCCAGTGAAATAGGTTATTTTTGCAGTACTGCTGTGGCGAGGTGTCACAGCAGTCTGTAAAGGTATCCGTGTGAGCAAGAACAATTTGAAGCCACCAAGACTTCTCTTGGGCTTTGACACTGAGACCACAGGACTCGACGTCAACAGCGAACGAGCAATCTCGTATGGCTTTATTGCATATTTCGATGACCAGCCACTCTGGTCTGAACATTTTTATGTGATCCCAGATAGACCAATCGCCGAACCCGCAATGAGAGTTCATGGCTTGTCAATTGAATCAATGCTTGAGAAGAAGGACGATGAGATTGTCTATGAATCCGTCTCCGCTGGGCTTGCTCGGGCTGTAACAATTCTCAGAGAATTCAATAACTTTGGTGCCGCCATTGTTGGAGCGAATGTAGTGAGATTTGATCTCGCGATGCTTTCTAAGACCTATGAATCTGTTCATGCGCGAAATTTGATTGACGAGAATCTAGACATCTCGAAATTGTCGATTATTGATGTCATTGAGCTCGATCGAACTATTGACAAAGATTTCAGTGCTCGACCACGAAGAGGACTTGAATTCCTCTGCAGGCACTACGGAATCGAACCAGGTGGGCACCATGCTTTAGGTGATGCGCGCGCAACTATTGAAGTGTTGTTGAAGCAAACGAAACGGGCTAGGCCGAATCAGCTGGAATTCAATGTCACGTCGGTGTCGCCGGAGTTCTATGAATGGTCTGAGCGGATTAGGTCACTTCTTGCTAGTTAAGGTCAAAGGGGCAAAATGGTAAGGTTGAGTCCTTAGGGGCCGTTAGCGCAGTCTGGTAGCGCACTTCCTTGACATGGAAGGGGTCACAGGTTCAAGTCCTGTACGGCCCACTAATGAATTTTGTTCTAACCATCGGAGTAATGGTGCTTAGTAGCACTCTCTATGCCGGTTTCTACATCTGGATGAGAAGCGAATCATTTGGTGAGGGCAAGAAACGTCGAAGTGATCGAGCTCGATCAAACAAAAAGATCTGATTTCTACTTGCTGGGATCAGTAATTTCTAAAGCCAGCAGCGGTGCTGATGCTTTACTGATGCATTCTTGATATTCGAGTTCTGGGACTGAATCTGCAACAACTCCTCCACCTGCCTGGACGGTTGCAGTTCCATTTCGAAGCGAAAGTGTTCGGATTGTGATTGCGAAGTCCGCCTCGCCATTGAGAGAGAAGTAACCAAGCGCTCCGCCATATGGTCCTCGGTGCACCGGCTCGAATTCATCGATCAATTCCATTGCTCTCACCTTTGGTGCTCCGGTCAGAGTTCCAGCGGGGAAGGTGGCGTTGAAAGCGTCAAAGGCATCTTTGCCATCGGCAAGTTTTCCACTGACCTGTGAAACTAGATGCATCAGGTGTGAGAAACGCTCGACCTGTGCGAGGCGGTCAACCTTGACAGTTCCTGGAGCCGCAACACGACCAATATCGTTTCTCCCTAAGTCCACAAGCATTACGTGCTCAGAGATCTCCTTTTCGTCATTGAGCATCTCTTGTTCGATTTCGAGGTCTTGCTTCTCATCAACGCCACGCGGGCGAGTGCCAGCAATTGGGTGGGTGATTACCTGACCTTCGTGGACACGCACCAACATCTCAGGCGATGCACCAACAATTTGGCTGTCTCCCGTATCGAGCAAATACATGTACGGCGACGGGTTTAGCGACCTAAGTACTCGGTACAGCGTTAGAGGATCAACGGTTGTTGGTCGTTGGAACTGCTGACTTGGAACAACTTGAAACACATCGCCGGCGTAAATGTATTTCTTTGCTCGCTCAACAACGCTGCAGTATTGCTCTTTGGTGAAGTTCGAGAAGCTAGCGGCGAGCGTCTTGACGTCAATGGCTGCACGTGCATTCGGGGCAGTTGCTACCAGTCGTTCTGTTACAGGGTCACTATCAGGAGATGGCCCAACGAGTATTTCAATGATCTCATGCAGCTGAAGCGTTGCTTGGTTGAATGCAGCTTCAGGATCTGCACCGTCTTCAATTTGTGCGTTTACTACCACCATGGTCGAGTGTCGCAAGTGGTCACAGATAAGCACTGCGCCAGGAAATGAGAAGTCAACGTCTGGCCACATGCCGTCAACGTCGTTGCGTGGCAGGCGTTCTAGGCGTCGTACATAGTCATAGGTCACAAATCCAACAGCGCCGCCGAAGAATGGCGGCAGCTCGGTGGGAATGTGGGCTTTATATCGTGATATGAGTTCTCGTAGGACTTCCAGTGGTCCACGATCAGCTGCGTTTGCAACATCTACACCGGTGACGACAGTTTTTCCATTGAGCGTTGTTACACGCCATTTACGGTCAAGGCCAATGAATGAGTAGCGACCGGTGTCTTTACCAAGGGCGGCACTTTCGAGCAAAAAGATTGATCGACTGTTGGCAAATCGTTGGTAGAGCGATACTGGGGTTTCACGGTCAAGTTGCAGTGTGGCGTGAAGAGGTATGACGTTGTAGTCACTTGCTAAGGCCAAAAAATCGCTCAGTTCGGTTGTCGCCATCTAGAAAGAATACTTAAGTTCTAAGGGCATCTAGGATTAGTGAATGGCGAAGAGCCCTTCCATCCTTGTTGTCGATAATTACGACTCTTTCGTGTACAACATTGTCCAGTATCTGGGCGAACTTGGTGCAAATGTCCAAGTGCTTAGAAACGATGAAGTTTTTGCTTCTGACCTCAAAGCAATGAATCTTGATGGCGTGCTCATCTCACCAGGACCGGGGCACCCGAGTGCCGCAGGTAACTGCATTGAAATTATTACCTACTGCGCCGAGAACAATCTTGAACTGCTTGGTGTGTGCTTAGGCCATCAAGCCCTTGCTGAAGCCTTCGGAGGTGTTGTCTCTTCAGCACCCGAGCTCGTCCATGGCAGGTCTTCGCTTGTAGCTCACAACAACACTGGCGTTTTCGCTGGCGCACCAAATCCAATGATTGCGGGTAGGTATCACTCGCTGGTGGTGCAAGAAGCAACGCTTCCTGACGTTTTTGAAGTCACCGCGCGAACTGGTGACTTAATTATGGGTATGCGCCACAAGACAGCCCCTCTCGAGGGTGTGCAGTTCCACCCAGAATCGGTGCTCACTGAAAGCGGCTACCTGCTTCTTGCTAATTGGCTCGAGCGCTGTGGCGCAAGTGACGCCGTTGCAAAGTCTGGCGAATTGAACAAGATCAGCTCACTGACTCGCCAAGCGTTACCGCATCCAGTTTCTTAGAAACGTGAACCGAACCCGAAACGGGTTTCTGTAATTTCTCCGTTTATCAGTTCAACCTTGTAGGCGGCCGGGCCGGACTGCGGGTCAACTGGAATATCACTAACAACGGTTGTTGGCTCAAGTCCCTCGAACCAGATTCCAATTCTGTCGTCTGTTGCGTACCCCAGTGAAGGAAGTGTTCCATCTTTCATCCAATTATGGAACGTCTCACGGCGACGTGGCTCTCCTGAGTAGTGAACGCTGTTGGCGTAGGGCAGTAGCGAGAGTCCGTTGGTAATGGGATCGAGATCATAGCTGTAGGAGTCTGTGTTGCCACCTGTGAACCAGCAGAGACTGCCGGCTGAGCGTCCGCCCATGATTACTCCTTGTTCCCAAGCGGAGCGCATGTAGCCATCTAGGCCGTGAAGCTCCCAGAGTGCAAGCAGGTTCGCAACGGAGCCCCCTCCAACCCAGACGAGGTCAGCACCAAGGACTGCTTCGTCAAAGTTTGCAGAAGGCTGGGGGAAGAGCCGTAGGGCCGTGACCTCGCAGCCAGCGTCACCGAAGGCCTGGTAGTAGCGAGCGTATTCACTCTCCATGTCACCAGTTGCTGTTGCCAAATACGTCACCTTGGGTCTGACCTTTTTGGTCATGGCGAGCGCATCAAGAAGCAATGTGCCTAGCTTCCAAGTTTGCTGAATCGGACCAGGGATTAGCCCTCCAGAAGTCGCCAAAACACGAGGTGTTTTCATCTGACAGTTTTAACACCTCATGACCGCTCAGGATGTCTAATATGCAGTAAATAGATTTTGGAGGGGTAATGGCTACCACTGAATTTGAACTCGACGTACTCATTAAAGAATTGGTGACGGACTTTCCACCTGCGACAACTGACTCAGTTACGTTTCTCGGAGCGCAGTTCGACCGAGGACTTGCGTGGGTGCACTTTCCTGAAGGAAAAGGTGGGCTTGGTGGAAGTCCAACCGATCAGCTCTACGCTCTACGAAAGCTCATAGAACTGCACGCTCCATCGGCTGCGGGACCAAACGTTATTGGTTATGGAATGTGCGCTCCTACGATTGTTGCTCATGGAACTGAAGAACAGCAGACTCGTTACCTTCGACCACTCTTTACGGGTGAAGAAATCTGGTGCCAGTTATTCTCTGAGCCAGGTGCTGGTTCGGACGTTGCAACACTCGGGACGCGTGCCGAGCGTGATGGTGATGAATGGATCATCAACGGTCAAAAAGTGTGGACAACACTTGCGCACAATGCGCACATGGGACTCCTTATTGCACGTAGCAACCCAGACGTTGTGAAGCACAAGGGAATCACCGCCTTCCTCGTTGACATGCACGGTCCAGGCGTTGATGTTCGTCCGCTCTACCAAGCAACTGGTGAGGCTGAGTTCAACGAAGTCTTCTTTAATGACGTACGAATCAACGACGCTGATCGACTCGGTGATGTTGGTGAAGGTTGGGGAGTATCAATCACAACTCTCATGAACGAGCGCGTTTCAATTGGTGGAACCATTCCTCCTCGTGGATCGGGCCTTATTGGTGAAGCGGTGAAGATCTGGAAGCAGAAGTGGACTGGTCGCACCGATGCTCACGCTCAGTCAGTTAAATCTGACTTAATGCAGGCGTGGGTTCGAAACGAAGTTGGTCGTCTCACTAACTGGCGCGCCAGTGACCTTCGTAAGGCCGGAACGCCTGGCCCTGAGGGTTCAGTAGCGAAGCTGGCTTTCGCTGAAGAAAATCAGCGCACCAGTGAGCTGTGTGTGAACCTCATGGGTGCAGAAGGAATGCTCTACGAGAACAACTATCCGATGCTTCGACCAAAGGGTTCTGCGATGCACGCTGGAGACATGCGTAAGGCATTCATCCGTATGCGTGCCAACTCAATTGAGGGTGGAACGAGTGAAGTCATGCGCAACATCATTGGTGAGCGCGTTCTTGGACTCGCTGGCGAACCACGTAATGACAAAGACGTTGCCTGGAAGGACGTTCCACGCAGCTAACTATTTGTCGGCGAGTTTCTCCGCAAATAACGTAAGTGTTTTGGCGTACGCGTCTTTTGCCGCCTCTGGGTTGTAATCAGACCGGGGATCTGAATTGAACCCGTGCCCAGCATCTGCGTACCTCGTTATTTCAGTTGGTACTGAAAGATTTGAAGTCGCAGCCCTAAGTAATTCAACTTCTTCGACGGGTATTCCCTTATCAAGGTCTCCAAAGAAACCAATCCATGGGCATTTCAGTTGTGGCGCGAGGTCTAGCAGTGGATCAAGACCGAACCGACCATTAGCAATGCCACTGCCGTAATAGCTGGCTGCTGCTCCAACGAGTCCGAGGGAGGCTGCGTAAAAGGTAACAATTCCACCCATGCAGTATCCGACGATGCCAATGTTCGGTGTCGTGTAACCGAGAGAGTTAAGTAGATCGATAGTCGCAGTTAAGTCGTTAGTGATTCCTTCTTTGCTGAGGGTCATCATTGTTTGCATTACGGGTCCAAAGTCGTCGTAACCGTATTCCGGAGATCCTTCACGATGATAGAACTGCGGGGCAACAACGAAGTAGCCCTCGTCAGTGAAACGGTCGGCAACGTCACGGATGTGATCGTTCACACCATACGCTTCTTGCACCACAATGAGTGCTCGTTTGGCGTCAGTAGTGCCGGTTACGTAAATAGGAAATCGCGGCGTAGCTGCTTGGCTGCTCATTCGAAGCTCGGTCCCACTGTGCGAGTTCTCTTCAGTTCATAGAAACCAGGTGTTCCAGCGACGAGTGACACACCATCAAAAAATTTTCCAGCGGCTTCACCCTTGGGAGCAGGAGTCACTACCGGTCCAAAGATGGCAACATCACCGAAGTGAATGACTGGTGTCCCAACGTCCATGCCAACTGGGTCCATGCCTTGGTGGTGGCTCTTCTTCAGTGCTTCGTCAAAGTCCGTGCTGTGCTGTGCATCTGCAAGGTCTGTCTCGAGTCCAGCCTCTTTGAGAGATTCTGAAATTAGAACATCAACATCTTTTTCACCCTTGATGTGAAACTGACTCCCCATGGCGCTGTAAAGCTTTTCTACTACTTCGTTTCCATGACGCTGTTCTGCAGCGATGAGAACTCGTACTGGTCGCCAAGCTTGTTTCATAAATTCAACGTACATCTCAGGCAACTCTCGGCCTTCATTAAGTACGGCGAGGCTCATGACGTGGAACTTGACATCAATGTCTCGAACTTTCTGTGCTTCGAGTAGCCACCTCGATGTAACCCAGGCCCACGGGCACGCTGGGTCCACCCAGAGATCAACTTTTTGTTTCATGACATTCCTTACTTATTTGCGTGTGCCTGCAACACGGTAATAACTGAATTAACTACGCCAACCGCCATTGGAATGTCGAGCATTTCGTCAATGCCATGAGCGTTTGAATCAGGTCCGAGAACTCCAGTAGCCAAGAACTGAACACCTGGGTAGCGCTTTCCGAGTGACGCGAGGAAGGGTATTGAGCCGCCTTCTCCGGTAAACCCTGCTGCTTTGCCGTAGGCATCTTTAGAAGCCTCTTCAAGTGCCGTAACGAGCCATGGAGCGAGTTCAGGAGCATTCCAGCCATCAGCGTGTTCAGTTTTGAAGGTCACTTGTGCATTCGACGGAACGTCCGTAGTCATTGCTTTGATGATGGCCTGCTCTGCAAGCTTTGAATCGCAAGACGGAGGAAGTCGGAATGAAAGTGTGGCGGTGGTGAAAGCACGAAGAACATTTCCAGCAATGTCAGGAGTTGGAATTCCCCCCATGCCCGTCACTGAAAGGGTTGGTGCCCATGTTTTATTGAGAATTCGCTCTACTGGACTGTTGCCCATCAACTGCAGCCCTGGAACGAGCGGAAACTCATGCTGATACATGTCACCGAACTCTTTGGCAGTAGTCGCAGCGGCTTCTCTGGCAGCCCCTGGGATTTCAACGTGAAGTTCCTTTAAGAGAATCTCACCAGTTTTCGAATCTTCAACACGCTCGATGAGTTGGCGAAGAATTCGAAATGACGATGGAACCACGCCACTGGCCATTCCACTATGGCGGCCTTGTTCTAGAACTCGCACCGTTAGTTCAATTGACGCAAGTCCACGCAGCGACGTTGTGACCCAGAGGCGGTCATAGGAGACTGCACCAGAGTCGAGACAGATGAGTAATTCGACATTTCCGAGGTGATCCTTCAGCGCATCAAGGTATGCCTCGAGATCTGGACTCCCGCTCTCTTCACAAGCTTCGATCAGCACCACACAGCGACTGTGAGCAATGTTGTTCACTTCCATTGCTTCGAGCGCACTGAGTGCTGCAAATATTGAGTAGCCATCATCGGAAGCACCTCGTGCGTAGATCCGGTCACCTCGTCGCACTGGGTTGAATGGTTCAAGCCCTTCAGACCATTCCCCGAGTGGTGGTTGCTTATCAAGGTGACCATAGAGAACGGCGGTTCCATCTGCGCCACCGGTCGCTGCAACAGTGACCGTGATTACTGGTGTGCGACCTTCGAGACGATGGATATGCACATCAAAATTTGCAAGCTTGCATTTGTTTGCCCACGCTGCGAGCAGTTGTGTCGCGGCCTCAATGTGACCATTCTCTACCCACTGAGTGTCGAACATAGGAGAGAGGCAAGGGATCTTGCAATACTCCAAGAGGGTGTCGAGTACTGAATTTTCAAATTGCTGTTGACTAACTAAAGGCATACGGTGAGGTTACTTCTCGTTGCGTGAGAAGTGCACCGTCTGCCGGCAGTTCCAGGCAACCGCTGAACGCAGTCTGAGAAATGCCTTTGGCGCTCGCTGTAAACATCCCTGAGAAATTACAGAGAAGTGGGTGGGTCTGCGTAAATACCTGAAGGGAGTTCGGTGCTGAACTTTGTAAGGTCAAACAGCATTGACTCGACTGCTCTTGCTGGCGCTGAAGGGAAGCCAAATCGCCTGGAAACAAGAATTACACGTCGCTTGGCGATGTCTGAGATGGTCACGGCACGGAAATTGTCACGGACCAACGTGGAGAGCAAAGTCGCTGGCAGAATTGATGGTCCGTAGCCATCGAACGTCATTGAGGCGAGCGTTCGAATTCCATCCAATTCGACAATTGGTTTTAACGTAATTCCGAGCTTGGCCGAAGCCTCATCGATTTCCCTACGAATTGGTGTGCCAGTCGAAGGAAGTAGCAGATCGAATTGAGAAAGCTCGGTAAGACTTATCGAATTCTTCCGAGAAGCAATCGGGTGAGTGTGATGTGCAATCACGACAAGGTCTTCACTATAAAGCGAATTGTCTTTTAGCTCTGGAGCACTCGCTGGCCATCCCAGCACTGCCATGTCGATTGTTCCATCAACAACACGAGGTTCGAGCGTTGAGTTAGTTCCTTCGGTAATGCGAAGTTCAATGTGAGGAAAATTTTCACGTTGCGCCTCGAGGAGTAGAGGAACGACCCATCGACCCGCTGTTCCAATCATTCCCAAGGTGACGGTGCCTCGAATGTCCCTGGTCAACTCAGAAACGTCGGCGGTAATGGCGCTGACCTCAGCGACGATCCTCCTTGAGCGTTCAATGACGATCAAACCCGCTTCGGTCAACTTGCCGCTCGACCGGTCGACCAGCTCGGTCTCCAGTTCCTTCTCTAGTTTGGCAATACGAGACGAGATGTTGGACTGAACTGTTCCAAGTGCGATTGCAGCATCTGAGAAACTCCCGTGCTCTGAAATGGCTAATAGGGCTTGCAGGTGTCTAATCTCCATGTATCTATTATACAGATAGTAAGTATCATTCGAATCGACTTGCTTGATAGAGGCTTGGTCGGCATACTTAGTCCAACGCGTTTTGCCAGAAGCCCCCCTGATGGCAAAGCGCAGGTTTTTGCAGAAGGACCAGCCTCCCCCCGGCTGGTCCTTTTGTGTTTTCAGGGTTGTTAGCGTTAGGGCAATGAGTAATCGCCCTTCACCTCGCGGAGTTCTGGCACTAATCGCACTTCGAACGGTCAATTCGCTTTCACGAGTTACTGGTCGAGGATCTGGAACTGTTGCCGGCGGGCGGGTGGGACTGGCAATTTGCCCGAAGCTACTCAGTACGTTAAGCAAGAATCGAGAAATCGTCCTCGTGAGCGCAACAAATGGAAAGACCACAACAACTGCACTGAGTGTTGCTGGATGGGGCATGAATGTTGCGACGAATGCCTCTGGTGCGAACATGCCCGCAGGTCACGTGGCAGCACTCGCAGCCTCGAAGGCGACCCGGGTGGTGTTAGAGACCGACGAAGCATGGCTTCCAGTAGTCATAGAAGCCACGAATCCAAACGTTGTTGTTCTGCTCAATCTGTCAAGAGACCAACTGGACCGTGCGACTGAAGTACGCGCAATCGCAGAACGCTGGCGTAGTTCGCTCTCTAAGGCTTCAAATCGCCTGGTGGTTGTAGCAAACGCAAACGATCCGTTAGTTGTGTACGCCAGCGAGGTTGCTGAAACTATCCGCTGGTGTGATATCGAGACGTCTTGGACTGCAGATGCTGTTTCGTGTCCAAAGTGCACACAATCAATAACTAGAAGCGCTGGCACCTGGTCGTGTGAATGTGGATTTGCGAAACCGAAGTGCACAACACGAGTAGATGGCAACGAAGTACGCATTGGAGACGACTCAGTGCAGGTTGAGTTGAACATTCCTGGTCAGTTCAATGTTGGTAATGCCGCAATGGCTGCAACTGCGCTTGAAGTTCTTGGTACTGAGCCATCGAAGTCGCTCTTGAACATGCGATCGGTGTCTGGAATCGCTGGGAGGTTTACTATTCGCCAGTGGCAAGGGAGAAAGCTTCACATGCTGCTCGCAAAAAATCCGGCAGGTTTCAACGCTCTACTGGAATCTCTTAACCCAGGGAGCGACGACGTTTGGATTGCAATCAATGCTCGAATCGCTGATGGAAAAGATCCTTCTTGGCTCTATGACGTTTCGTTTGAACAATTACAGGGAAGAAAAGTTTGGTGTCTTGGTGACCGCAGACTCGATCTAGCAACACGACTTGATTACGCAAATGTGTCGTATGAGGTTGTTGATGATCTGAATTCACTTCCCAAACCCACTTCAACAACTGAGCTTCTGGCTAACTACACAGCCTTTAGTGACTGGATGCAAAGGTCATCACAATGAAGATTGCTCTCATCTACCCAGAACTTCTCGGTACGTATGGGGACTACGGTAACGCCCTTGCATTGTCACAACGTTCGACGCGACGAGGTATCGACGTTGAGGTGATGAGCGTTGCAATCACTGATGAGCTCCCAGAAGCAGACCTCTACTTACTCGGAGGTGGTGAAGACGGACCCCAGCGCCTCGCCGTGGACCTTCTAAAGAAAACTTCTCTTAGCCAGCGAGTATCGAAGGGTGCTCATGTTTTTGCGGTTTGTGCGGGACTTCAAATCCTCGGAAATTCATTCTCAGTAGAGGGCGACGACGCCTACGAAGGACTATCGCTTGTTGATGTTGAAACTACGAGGGGAGTAGTTCGTTCTGTTGGTGAACTGTTCGCTCAGGTAGGTGAGAACAAGTTGGTTGGTTTTGAAAACCATGGTGGAGTTACTTCACTGGGAAGAGGAGTTGCTCCACTCGGAAACGTGCTGCACGGTCGAGGAAACAACGGCCAGCATGATGGTTTTGTGACTGATCGGATTTGGGCGACCTACGCCCATGGCCCAGTACTTGCGATGAACCCATGGCTCTGTGATGAAGTCATTACGAAGGTAACGGGCAGAACGCTGAGTCCACTCAGCACAGTTGCAGATCAGCTGTACGCAGAGAGATTTACGAGTCTGAGTTCTCGTTAGGTCGGCTCACGCTGTACGAAGTATCACCACTGATTTCACGACCAAGGTCGACGACTGCATCTTCGATTCGAGTGTTGAATTTGCGAATGTTTTCTCCTTCACCACACTTCAAAGGTTTTCCAAAGGCGACTGTCACCGGGTGTCGTGACTGACTCGGTCCTTTGATGTACTGAGGCGCCTTTGCGTATTTAGGTCCCCGTAGGTAACCAATGCCGTCAATGTAGATAGGGATAATGGTGGCATTTGTACGCTCAGCTAAGTAGGCAGCCCCGCCTTTAAATTGCTGCAGATTTCCATCTGAGGTTCTTCCACCTTCTGGAAAGAGCAGCAAGTTCCATTTGTCTTCGAGAACTTCAATCGCGAGTTGTGAGCTCCTGCGATTTACTTTGTGTCGGTCAATAGGGATTACGTTAAAACGCAGCACTGCCCTAAAGGCACTTACGCGACTCATGAAGAAAGTATCCATTGCGCCAGCAACAACAGTATGGGTTCGGACTTTCGCAGGAAGTGCTGCAATCGTTATCGGAGTATCGAGGTTGCTGGTGTGGTTTGCTACAAAAATAAATGGTCGCTCACCTTGAATGTTTTCAGCACCAACTACCTTGAGCGACGCCATGTAATTGACGTACGGCGCAACGTAATAGGACTGATACACGTGACGAAAAATCCTCGCAGAATATCTGCGTCCCCACGCTGTTGGAAAATCAAGACCTAGTTGAGCCATGCTAACGACGACGCTTGCGCTGCTTCGGTGTGTAGCGCTTGGAAGCTTCCGGAGCTGACTTCACAGCTGGTCCATCAGATGCCGGTGCCGTCCGTCCTTCTTTTCTGGCTTTCGAAATTTCTTTTGCCTTACGCGATGAACCTGAGAACGAAGCATCTCCGTACTTGGTTAGGCGTTGTGCGCGAATGATCAGCCATCCACCTACAAAAACAAACAAAAGTCCATTGCTGAGCGCTCCAGTGTAGAGACCTAGAAGCAGGCAACTAACGATTACTCCGGCACGCTTCCTTCGAAATGCGAAGAACAAAATGAATAATCCAATGATTGCTAGCGCCATGAATGCGGGGAGCCAGTATGCGGGATGGGTAACCAGTGTTCGAATGCAAAGCGTTGCCTTGTGCGTGTAGTTCTGAGGACAGAATGGCTCTACTTTGGCAGGCTTTGCCGTCAGGTGAAGGATGGTTGTCTGAGCAAGAATTCTTGGGAAGTACAGAGCCGAAAAAATTAGAGCTACTCCTGCGGCTGCGAAACTGACACCGCGCTCTAATTTGTCGAGACCCATCACAACTTCTCTTGGAGCCATTCCAGGCTTCTTTTCTTTTAGCCAACGGGACTTAGAATTTTCGTTATCTGACACGCGTAGAGGTTACAACTCATGTCACGCAAGTGTGGTGCTATCAGGCGGGAGTTACAAATGCTTGCTTTAGCGACTTTCACATCTAGGAGTAGCGTTACTGCAATGTCTGCACTGAGTCACAAGATCCCAGTCACTCCCTGGAGGGCTTCATCAACGTGGGCATTTCGACCTTCGATGTTTCTGCCCTTAATTGGTGGACTCTCAATCTTTGGCTTTGGTGAAGGTCTCCTTGTCCAGTCCAATTGGGGAGCCACTCCTTGGACCGTTTTCGCCCAGGGAATCACCATGCACACTCATTTGTCAATTGGATGGGCAACGCTTTTAATTAGTGCGGCCGTACTTCTTCTGTGGTTTCCGCTTCGAGAAAAGCCCGGCCTTGGGACTATCGCCAACTTGCTAGTTATCGCCTTTGCGCTTGATCTAACCGCGGCACACTTGCCAGTTGCAACGAGCTTCATGATGAAGACGTTGTACATGGTCGGTGCAATCTTGGTAATTGGAATCGGAAGCTCGCTCTACTTAACAACGGGACTCGGCCCGGGGCCACGAGATGGTCTGATGACGAGTTTGCACCGAAAACTAGGCGTCAGCATTGTGTACGTTCGAATTTCCATTGAAGCCACAGTGCTGACAATTGGATGGCTGCTTGGAGGCACCGTTGGCATAGGAACAGCAGCGTTCGCGATCGGTATTGGTTTCAGCATTGGCTTCTGGCTCGGAATTATGGAGCGCGTAGTAAATTTGATTCATCATGATTGATAGCAGCCACTTCCTCCAATTTTTTGTCGCCTCTGCAGTCATCATCGTTGCGCCTGGGCCGAGCGTGATGTTCACTATTGCGCGTGGCGTTGCGTGGGGCAAATGGACTGCAGTTCTAACCACTCTGGGCAATAGTCTCGGCGCACTAGTGCTCTCAGTTTTGGTCGCGGTCGGACTCGGGCCACTGATCTCGCACTCAAAAGTATTTTCAGCAGTACTTCAGTTCGCTGGAGGTTGCTACCTGATTTGGCTCGGTGTCGAGGCATTCAAGAAAAGAAAAGCACACGCAGCCGCAATGATCGATCAAGCTGATGACAAACCATCGAAGGCAGTTATTGTTCGACAAGGTTTTATTGTTGGCGTACTAAATCCCAAGGCTCTGATCTTTTTTGCCGCCGTCTTTCCACACTTTGTTGATCCCACGAAAGGTCACGTAACACTTCAGCTATTAATCTTTGGACTTGTCTTCAGCGTCATGGCGTTCTTCAGCGATGGAACATGGGGCTACGTTGCGGGAACCGCACGAGAGTGGCTGGCAACTTCACCTAATCGGCTCGTGGCACTTCGAACTATTGGTGCATCAGTCATGATGATTCTGGGTATCTTGATTATTTTCTCTGCGTTCACAACTCTGTAATGAAGCATTGGAGGACAACGCAATGAGTATGCATGGTGGCGGTGGTGGTGCAGCCAGGAGCGGTCGCATGGGGATGCGTGGTCTAACAAAAGATCGAAACATGCTGGAACACCAAATAAAAAAAGGAACCTTTCCTCGCGTGCTTTTGTACGCAAAACAGTACAAAAACATTCTCATAATTTTCCTATGCGCGGTAATAACTGATGCAATTGTGAGTTCTGTTTCTCCGCTGCTTCTGAGGGCCATTATTGACAAGGGCATCATTGGTAAGAATCAAGGACTCATAATTGCTCTCGCATCGCTCACTGCGCTGCTCGCGGTTTTTGACGCCCTTCTTTCCCTCATAGAGCGAAGAATATCCGCAGTGATCGGTGAAGGACTTATCTGTGACCTCCGGTCTGAAGTCTTCCAGCACATTCAGTCAATGCCGATCGCCTTTTTCTCTCGCACTCAAACAGGAGCACTCATTAGTCGTCTGAACAACGACGTCATTGGAGCCCAGCAGGCATTTACCGATCTCTTCTCAAACATTGTCGGAAACTTAATTCTTGTGAGCATTGTGCTTGGGACCATGCTGGTCTTGAGCTGGCAGATCACTCTGGTCGCCCTTATCCTCGTTCCAGTGTTTCTGCTTCCAGCACGCCGGGTTGGCAAGCGACTCGGTGGTTTGTTTGCTCGCGGCAATGAACTTAACGCGAACATGAACATGGTGATGACTGAGAGATTTAATGTTTCAGGAGCAATGCTGGTGAAGCTCTTTGGTCGTCCTGCCGATGAACAGAAGAACTTTAGAGACAGTGCTTTAGAAGTCCGTGACATTGGAATTGACCAAGCAATTTACTCAAGATTTTTCTTTATCGCACTTTCTCTGACAGCGTCACTCGCCACAGCTTTTGCCTATGGATTCGGCGGAGTTCAGGCACTTAATGGAACGCTTGCCGTCGGAACGGTGGTTGCTATTACTGCGTACCTCTCGAGACTGTACGGCCCGCTGACGCAGCTCTCGAACATCAACATTGACTACATGTCAGCCATGATCAGTTTTGAGCGTCTGTTCGAAGTCCTTGATCTAGAGCCGATGATTAAAGAAAGTCCAACCGCTTCGAAAATACCTGTTGGACCGGCGAGACTCGTATTTGACCACGTTGTCTTCTCGTACCCAGGCGCCGAAGAGGTCTCGCTCGCGTCACTTGAAGCAGTGGCGAAGCTTGAAAAAGTTGCGAAGACCGATGTACTGCACGACCTATCGTTTGTCGTTGAACCTGGAACTATGACTGCGCTGGTTGGACCTAGTGGAGCAGGGAAGACCACCATCTCACTGCTTGTTTCTCGCCTGTATGACGTGATCTCGGGCTCAGTACGAATTAATGGCCTCGACATTAGAGATGCAACCACTGAGTCACTAAATGCAACCGTTGGAGTTGTCACACAAGATTCTCATCTCTTTCACGACACCATTCGTTTAAACCTTCTCTACTCCAAGCCTGACGCTACCGAGCAAGAACTCGAGAGGGCCCTCAGGTCAGCACAGATTTGGACACTGGTCGAATCACTACCACTCGGACTTGAAACGGTGGTTGGAGAGCGTGGCTACCGCCTTTCAGGTGGCGAGAAGCAGCGCATCGCTCTCGCACGACTGCTTCTGAAGTCTCCAAAGCTGGTTGTGCTCGACGAAGCAACGGCGCATCTTGACGCTGAAAGTGAATCGTTGGTTCAAAAGGCTCTCGAAGAAACAATGTCTGAGCGCACGTCGCTGGTGATTGCACACCGACTTTCAACGATTAGAAATGCAGATCAGATTCTTGTCATCGAAGATGGAAGAGTTGTCCAGCGTGGATCGCACACAGAGTTACTTCGCGAAGGTGGGCTTTACAAAGATCTTTATGAGACGCAGTTCGCGCAGCAAGAGAGTTAGCCCATTGCGTGGGCGCCACCATCAACGTGGATGACTGATGCAGTCGTTCCTCGCATGAGGGGAGACAAGAGTGCAACGCCAGTGTCTGCGACTGCGCTGGAATCATTTACATCCCAACCAAGTGGAGCTCTCTCGCCCCAGGTGTCTTCGAATGCTTGAAAGCCAGGAATTGATTTAGCAGCCATTGTTCTGATTGGACCAGCTGCGAGCATGTTGACTCGAATTTTGTCTGGACCAACTTCGCGGGACAAGTAACGACCAAGTGATTCAAGGCCAGCCTTCATGACACCCATCCAGTCGTACATTGGATAGGCGCGAGAGCCATCAAAGTCAAGAGCAACCACTGAAGCGCCTCCCAGTGCTTCGCTCTTTTGTAGCAGGGGTCGAAATGCGCCAACGAGTGCAGCGAGTGAATACGTTGAGATCTGCATTGCCGTAGAAACATCTTCGTAGGGTGCGACAAACATCCCGTTACCAAGGCATGACTGAGGCGCGTAACCAATTGCGTGCACGAGACCGTCCAGGCGACCAAAGCGCTCCTCGACTTCTTTCACAGCTGCGGTGATTTGATCAGGGCTAGTGACGTCTAACTCAATGATTTCACCCACGTCACCGAGCTTTTTGGCGACTCGGCGGGTGAGAGATAGCCCGCGTCCAGCACCAGAAATGGCCACGGTAGCGCCCTCTTCTAGGCAGCGCTTTGCTACGCCAAAAGCCAAGGAGTCATCGGTAAGTACGCCCGTAATAAGGATGCGGTGATTTGTAAGTAGTCCCATAGTTGTTAGCGTACTTGGCAATAAGTAATGAAAAGGACGATGATGGAATCAATTGGCATTCTTGGTGGAACAGGTCCTGCGGGACGTGGAGTAGCAGTACGACTCGCCTGTGCGGGTTACAACGTGGTGCTTGGCTCACGTGACGCACAACGTGCAAGCGATACTGCATCTGGAATCACTGTACATGGTGATGGAAAAATTTCTGGTGGAACAAATGAAGACGCAGCGTCGTGTGACATTGTCATCGTTGCTACACCTTCTGACTCTGCGGTCGAAACTGCAGCTTCATTGAAAGCAAAGCTCGATGGTAAAATTGTCGTGTCCATGGTCAACGCTCTCACACGTGGCAACAAAGAACTCATTCCGGTCTATCCGCCACTTGGTTCGATGGCTGCAGAGATTGCTGCAGTGCTGCCAGCTTCAAAAATTGTTGGCGCATTCCATCATCTCCCAGCTGCACAGATGGAAGACCTCGACAGCGGTATCGATGCTGACGTAGTTATTTTTGGCGACGACGAAGATTCACGCAAGCGAATCAACGACATCGTGAGTGAGATGCCAGGATTATTCGCAATCATTGCTGGATCTATGGCGCTTGCTAGCGCGGTGGAGGCATTTACTGCGGTGTGCATTTCAATCAACATTCGTCACCGTGCTCACAGTTATGTGAAGATGGCAGGACTTAATCACTAATGCGTTTGTATGACACACAACGTGGAGGCGTTTTCCCGCTTGAATCGGGTCCTGTCGTCACCATGTACAGCTGTGGCATTACTCCCTACGACGCTGCGCATTTAGGTCACGCTTTTGTCTATTTAACGTTTGACGTCCTGCAACGACGTCTTCGAGACGCTGGTCATGAAACACGCTGTGTTCGAAACGTGACCGATGTTGATGACAGTATCTTGCAGAAGTCTCGCGAGATTGGTGTTAACTATCTCGACCTCGCCGCACAAGAGATGGCAAAGTTCGACCGCGACATGCAACTGATCAATCTGCTTCCCGTTTATTCGGAACCACGCGCAACTGGCGCAATTCCAGAAGTCCTCACACTCATCGAAAAACTTCTTGTAGCTGGCGCTGCGTATGAAGTTGATGGATGGGTCTATTTCCAGTGCTCTACGTTTCCACGCTACGGACAAGTAAGTCACGAAACGTACGAATCAATGTTGACGCTATCGGCAATTCACGGTGGCAATGTCGAAGATCCTCGAAAGCGCGATCCCCTCGACTTTGTACTCTGGCAACCTTCGCTCGAAGATGAACCATCTTGGGAATCGAGATGGGGAGCAGGTAGGCCAGGATGGCACATTGAATGCTCAGCACTTGCGCAACGTGAGTTAGGGTCAACCCTTGATGTCCATGGCGGTGGGAGAGACCTTGCCTTTCCACATCACGAATCGGAAGCAGCACAAAGTGAAACCGCTAACGGCATTCAGTTTGTGAAGCACTGGCTTCACGTTGGTCTCGTTGGCCTTGATGGCATCAAGATGTCAAAGTCGCTGGGCAATTTAGTTTTTGTCTCGGCATTGGCTGAGAAAGCAGAACCAGCAGCTGTTCGTCTGGCCCTTCTTTCGCAGCACTATCGCAACGACTGGCAGTGGACTGATGAGCTTCTGTCTATTGCTCAGTCAAGACTGGCGACGTGGCGCTCAACACTTGTCAATGGACGTACCGGAACTGTTCTTGATGAGGTTCGTAGTGCACTCGATGATGACTTAAATACTCCGCTGGCATTAACCAAAATTGACGATGCTGCACACGCTGGCTACAGCGTTGGCTCAGCGGCCGCCCTTCTCGGCATTACGCTGTAGGGAGCGAAAGGCATCATGTCGGACATTCAAGTACTTCTTCCAGACGGTAGCGAACGCACACTGGTCAGTGGCGCAAGCGCGCTTGATCTTGCAACACAAATCGGTGCTCGACTCGCAAAAGATGCTCTGGCGGCAGAAGTGAATGGTCAGCTAACTGACTTGGGTGCCCCTCTTAAGGCCGGAGACAAAGTTGCGATTGTCACGCCAGCGAGTGAAAACGGAAGAGACGTTCTTCGTCACTCAACTGCTCACGTTTTAGCTCAAGCGGTGTGTCGACTTTGGCCTGGAGCGCATTACGCAATTGGTCCCTCAATTTCCAACGGTTTCTACTATGACTTCGAACTGCCAGGTGGAGTGAGATTTTCTGATGATGACCTTCCACGTATCGAAGAAGAAATGCGAAAGATCTTCAAGGAAGACCAACCGTTCACTCGCTCAGAACACTCCTTCGAAGAGGGCCTAAAGTTATTCAAAGACCAGCCGTTCAAGGTTGAAATTATCAACGCTGTTAAAGACGGCGGAACCGAAGAAGATTTGAATGAAGTAGAAAGCACAACTGCTGTTTCTGCGTATTCAAACTCACCGGCCTTCGTTGATCTCTGCCGCGGACCTCACGTGCCTTCGACCTCACGTCTCGGTCACTTTAAATTGATGCGAGTTGCTGGCGCCTACTGGCGTGGCGATGAAAAGCG